>Ga0163180_10000092_pt1 | contig 43661 bp, 37 predicted proteins | sample AtlANTMetagenome_2_FD_109647 | JGI IMG/M metagenome (GOLD analysis project Ga0163180, IMG submission 109647) | Marine eukaryotic phytoplankton communities from the Atlantic Ocean - Atlantic ANT 4 Metagenome | ecosystem: Environmental > Aquatic > Marine > Oceanic | place: North Atlantic Ocean...
AAACAGTCAGGCTGCTTCGCAGCAACACGCAAAAGTATTAGGGCAAAACAGTCAGGCTGCTTCGCAGCAACACGCAAAAGTATTAGGGCAAAACAGTCAGGCTGCTTCGCAGCAACACGCAAATGTGTTATAGAAAAATAATATAAGTAAGTTAATACAATAATCATGAATTATTAAATTCACTATTATGAATAAAATCTGAGTTATATGCAAAAATGAGTGATAGTGAAGATAGTATTATAGGGTGGAAATGTTTGTCTCTTGATGATGATAAGTCATGGAGTGATGCTCTTAGTTATTGGTTCACAGAGGACGAAATTGATGCACATGATTTTGGTAGATATATTTATAGTTTAGGAAATCTAAATATACCTATAGATGAAAGTTTAAATCTTGGAGATTGGCAAAAATATGATACAACCGATGTTAATTTAATATTGAATAAGGAACAGCTATATTGGATTCATATTGAATCAGAAATTCCTGAAGGCGCGCAGGACGGTGGCGCTGAAGGTCCTAAGGTAAATTGGAAAGTTGAATACAAAGATATATTAACTGGAGAATTACTTTACGATGGAGATATAAGAAGCGATTCAAATGGAATGTGCAATAGACCAAATTTTAGTTCGACTAATGATGTTTATGAAGTTGTTTTTTCGTGTGTAGATTCGAGTGGTTATGATTTATTAACAGGCGAAACATCTACTATTGGTGAGAAACTTTCTGCTGTTGTAGAAAAAAATAATAATGATCGTGTTCAAGCAACTCAATTATCATCTATTTTAGCAGATGATTTGAAAGATAGTGGAAATGTTTCATTGGATAACTATAAATCTAAAAAAAAATCTATAGAAGATTCGTTGGGTATAGAAGATATTAATACTAATCCATATGATACAACAGAAGATTCTGAAAAATGTCTTAGAAATAGTGAAGAAATTATGAAAATTAGTTCTTTTTTAGATGGAATGGAGTCTCTTTTATCAGATAATTCTAGTAAATCTTCAGATGAAATTAAACGTGAAATTAGAAAAGCATTATTAGAAAAATTAGAAAATTTTTCTACTGATTCTAGTGGAACAGAAGATACATTTGATTTAAGTAATGAAAATAATGTATCTGATTTAATTGAAAAAGCTGGACAACAAGTTGTTGATAATGGGACAGACGTAAATACATTAAAAACAAACGGCAAAGGTATTTCTTCTTTCGTAAAAACAATTAAAGATACCATGAGTCAAAGTGATAGTTTATCATTTAGTGATAAACTTATTGAAATTCACAAAACACAAAAAGCAATTAAAGAAACAATCAAAAACGTTAAAGATGAAGGAGGTAATTACACAAATGATTTGTCATCAAATGTTAATGACAAAAAAGGAACTTTAGATTTTTCTAAATATAATGATCCAACATATAAACCATCAAAAATATATGTAGCTAATAACGGTAAAGATAGTTTTAGGAGAAGAGGTACAATTAATGATCCATATGCTACATTATCATATGCTTGGAAAAGAAGTGGAAATAAAACCAAAAATATATTTATTAGAGAGGGTACATATTTTATGCCAGAATTTAATGTCAATAAAAGAGCAGTAATTTCAGGATATAATAATGAAAATGTTATTTTTGATGGAACGAAAAGTATAAATGATTTGAAAGATAAATCATCAGAAGGTAAATGGGAACCAATAGAAAAAACAGTTGTTAATGATAAAAACGAAATAGAAAATACTACTATATATAGAATTAAACTTAGAGAAAATGTTAAAATATGGCAATTATTTCATAATCATGAAGAAGTTATTAACGCGAGATGGCCTAGTGCTCAATGGAAAGATGATTCTGTATTTGATATAAACAAATGGGGTCATGGTTATTATAATTATAGCGATGTTGCTGGAACTATAAGAGATTATGATAATGGAGAAATAGTTGATATTCCACATAATGACATAAATTTATATGACTTTGTAGAGAAACAGAGAACAATTAATGATTCTTTTGATATTAAAGATTCTTTAATTCATTTAAATGTGGGTTCTTTTAAAAGTTATACCAAAATAGTAAAAGAAACAAATATTGATAGTTCTAATAATATTATTCGTTTAAATTATGATCAAGTTGATTTGTGGAAAACTAAACATCACTATTATTATTTGGAAAATAAACTAGAATATTTAAATAGTGAAAATGAATGGTATTTTGATAACGAAAATAAATATTTGTATGTTAGACTTAGTGGACATAAGATACCAAGCAATCTAAATATTCGCGCCAAGGTTGAAAATTATGCATTGAATATTTCTGCAAAAAATGTTAAAATAGAAAAAATAAATTTTTTTGGAACAACTTTCAAAGCAAACAACGCAGATTATTTATTAGTCAAAAATTGTAATTTTTTGTATCCAAGTTGTTATGCGCATATGTTAGGTCAAATTAATAGCGGTCATGATTTAGAACCAGCTAATAATGAAGTATTTGAAACGAATACACGAATAATAAACAGTTCAAAATGTATTATCGACAAATGCGCTTTCAAATATATTGATGGGGATGTGCTTCATGTTAGTGGCGGATCCAACACATTAAGAGATAGTTACATTTCTTATGTTGATAAAACGGTGTGTAATCTGTCATCCGTTATGACAACATTGCGTTTCGGAGGAGATAGAAATTTAATTAGAAATAATACAATTCATAAAACTGCCGCATCATCTACAATAAATCCAGGTAATAAATCTATTGTTGAATTTAATAACCTTTTTGAAACAGGATATCTTCAAAGTGATGGTTCAATGATACATCTAATGGTCAATCAACAATTAGATGCTAAAATACGTTACAATTGGGTTCATGATACAATAAAATATGGTATACGATGTGATGGTGATGGAGATGGTAATGGGTGCTATATTCATCATAATATAGGATGGAATTGTAATGGTGGCATAATGGTTAAAGGTGGTATATTAGATGATAATAATGAATCTGTTGGAGGACATTATGTATATAACAATACGTTTTTCAATAGTTTTGAAAAGAATGATATTATGGCTTTAAATGTTCAAGCTGGTAAAAATATTAATTATGGAACAGTTGTGATGAATAATTTATGCGAGAATTTAAGTGGACACCGCAGTGATTCAGAGGATTTGACACCCAGAATGTTTGATATAAATAATTATACAAATAGTGATGTGGAAATATTTTTGAGAAATTATTCAAACAATGATTTTAGACCTAAACCAGACAATAATAATATTGTTAATGCTGGACAACTTCAATCACCATCTGATGATTTTAAACCATTTCGACGTGATCGATTAACTAGAGATATCGGAGCTATGATGAGCAATAAACCAATCTGGAAAGGAGGTATTACATGGAATAAAACTATGGAATCAGATGAAGATTATGTAAACAGAAAACGATTTTCATTTATTTCTAACACAATCACACAAGAACCAGTTAATGATGATAATGTATACAATTTTTACGAATTAACTAGTGAATATTCCGTTTTAGATGAGCAAGATAAATCTTACCATAATATAACAGGAACAATCAGTTACATTGATTTAGAAGGAGGATTTTATGGTGTTACTACAAATGATAATTCGAATTATTTGCCAATAAATATACAATTAGATTTAAAAAAATATAACACTAAAAAAATTCAAATATCTGGATATTCTAAATCAGATACAGTTTCTTTTTATATGTGGGGAACAATGATATATGCAGAAAATTGGACTTTTATAGATGAAGGAAACAGTATTGAAATTCTTCCAGTAGCATATGCTTATGTTAATGATGATAATTATAATGCAATAAATCAAAATGAACGTAAAGGAGTTAATATATCTTGGAGTGAATGGAATAACAGTACAAATCGACACACTTTTACATTTGATACTCCAATGAGCGACGCTAATTATAATGTAGTCACAGATAGAAATTATGAAAGCACCAATGCTATACATATTCATGGAAAATCCAATACTCAATTTACTGCAGAATGGGAAAATGGTAATCCTGAAGTTTGGGGTGCTACATTTATAATATACCCATCAACACCTACAAAAACTATTTATGGAACTGGTGGCAGTTCCGTAGATGGTGCATCGTCTTCACCTGTCACTATAACAGTAGAGTCTGAATATATAAGTTCTACTGGTACCTCAGAATTTAGATACATAACAAGTGATTCTAATGGCAATGGTGGTTTGTTTGGATCTATTAATGCTATCCGTGGATCCACACTAACAATACATGCAGTTGGTGAATATGCAGACCTTGTAACACATCCAATTACAATAACCGAATATAACGACCAAGGTCAACAAGCAACACCTTTAACAAATGTAATAAGAACAGAAACCGATGGTCCAAACAATGATGGAACATATACACTGACATGGGTAGTTCCAAATGATATGAATATTGATAAATATCAATATCAATGTGAAGAGCATGCACATATGCGTGGCACAATTCATGTTATATCATCTTCTATTGAAATTCTCCCAGCAGCATATGCTTATGTTAATGATGATAATTATAATGCAATAAATCAAAATGAACGTAAAGGAGTTAACATATCTTGGAGTCCATGGAATGACAATACAAGTGAACATGTTTTTAGTTTTGATACTCCTATGAGCGATGCTAATTATAGTGTTGTGACAGACAGAAATTACGAAAATACTAATGCTTTACATATTCATGGAAAATCCAATACTCAATTTACTGCATATTGGGAAAACGGCAATCCAGAAGTTTGGGATGGCACGTTTATAATATACCCATCAATACCTACAAAAGAGATTGGAGGGGGTGCATTTTCTATTGAAATTCTTCCAGTAGCATATGCATACGTTAATTATGATAATTATAATGCAATAAATCAAAAAGACCGTAGAGGAGTTAACATATCTTGGAGTCCATGGAATAATTATTCAAAGAGACATACTTTTACTTTTGATACTCCTATGGAAAACACTAATTATAATGTAGTCACAGATAGAAATTACGAAAGTACTAATTGTATACATATTTTTTGGAAATATAAGACTGGATTCACTGCACAATGGGATAATGGTAATCCTCAAGTTTGGGCTGGAAGTTTTGTAGTTTATGCATCTGATCCCACAAAACAATTTGGTACAAAAGAACCGGAACCAGAACCAGAACCAGAACCAGAACCAGAACCAGAACCTGAACCAGAACTAGAACTAGAACCACAACCAGAACCAGAACCAGAACCAGAACAACAATTATTATCAAACTATGTAATTGTTCATAACGTTCCTAATTGGTTACAACCATCTAGTTATTCTAATAGTATAGATCCAAATTATGTACAAAATTTTAAGGCATGGTGTTCTCCTACAAGTGCGGCAAATCAATTAGGTCATTTAGTTGATTCTGGATTATTGCCAGTGCCACCTCAGATTAATGACAATCATATAGCAGGTACAGAAATGCCTCATTCTAGTCCAGCAAGCACTTTTAATTGGGATACTGCACACGGATGGGGTGATTATTTATTAGATGGTCCGGGATTTAGAGGACAAGGATTATTAAATGGTATTGTTACAGACTTTGGATGGTATATGGACACAAATAATATGGGTATGAATTCTAGTACTTCCAATAGTCCAGTAGGAACAACTATAAATTGCATATATGATGGAATACAAGCATTTTATAGCAAAGTCGGTTGGTCAGATATGGTTGGAATTGCTTACAATAAAGGTTCAATGCCTATGTATAATGGTAAATTCCCAGATTATTGGCTAACATATGGTTATGATGAATCTATGGCATTTGACTATAATATTATGCTTTCAACAATCAAATATGAAATTGATAACAATAGAACAGTCATTGCTTGTTATAATGGATGGCATTTAACATATATTTCAAATTATTCCACACCCACATCAGCAGATAATGAAGGAGCATACTATAAATTCAATCCTTCTCCAGATGAACCAAATATTAATAATGAAACCGGTGAACAATATACAATAACAATTCCAGAAGATGGTGATGCTGATAGTTATGGTTCTGTTCTTGGACACACTGTCTTGATTGTTGGTTATATATCCGCAGGCTCTTTAGAAGATATTCATGGTAATACAGATTGGTTAATTGTTCGTGATAATCAACAAAGTACAAGTGGAACACACAGAAACGTTATAATACCATATTATGATCATACTTTTAATGACCCTTCGGGATGGGATAAATTATTAGCAACATTGTTTGTTAATCCTTCATTGGGTATATATAACGAAATACAACCAGAACCAGAACCAGAACCACAAGATGAACCAACGACTATATATGTAAGTGGTGGTTCGTTTAGTTTCCCATATTATCAGTTTTATTCTGATTCAGCCGGAACAAATGAAATTGATGGACTATATTTATCAGATGCAAAATATGAATTTAAAAGACTTAATAATGCTACCAGTCATCCATTTTTCATTAGTGATGTTGGATACAAACAGCCATCAAATACTCTAACATTTACAGGAGATACCAACTATGAGATGGGTATTTGGGGTACTCAATCATTTATAGTGAGTTTGAATAATCTTCCAACCAGTTCACCAATATATTATTATTGTACGGCACATTATGATATGAGGAGTACATTCAATTATTATAATACTAATTTGAATAGTCCAGAACCACAACAAACATCATTTAATCTTAATTATGTTTACACAAATAACGTGACAGATACACTTAAAGAACATATGTTGCAAGCGGTTAATATAATAGAAGAAATAATTGATGGATATAAAGATGAAATATCAGATATTGCAACAAGAACAGTAACTATAGACGAAGATAATTTATCAGGAAATACTATAGGAGAAGCGTGGCCTGGTGCTTTTAAAGTTGTAATTAACAGTTCAAATTCAGGTAATGTAGGATTAGGTACTAAAAATGGAACAATAGGTGTACATATTAATGTTGTTGTTCTTATTCATGAAATTATACATATATTAGGAATCGGTACAAACTATAATGCTTGGTATAACAATTTGGTAAATTCTCCTGCAAATGGAGAACGTAAATTTTATACTGGAAGTGCAGGTGTCCGTGAGTATAAAGCAATATTAGACACAAAAGGATATTCTTATACTAGCATTACAGGAATACCAGTCGAAGATGATTTTGGTAGTGGAACTGTAAATTCACATTTTGAAGAAGGTTATGATGATGATGCAGATCATAATTTTACAAATGAAGAATTTGTATATGATGGTAATGGCATTCAACATCCAATTATACCTAAAGATATAATGACCGGTTTTATCGATGGTGATATAAATAATATTAGTGGAATAACGTTAGGTGTATTAGAAGATATTGGTTATTTTGTAAATTACGATTCACTATATTGTACATATAATGTGTATCTTCAATTTGAAAATTAATAAATTCTAAAATTGTATGTATGATTACTCTGTATTTTTTACGGATGTAATAAATGGTAGAGACAATAATTTATTGAAGATTGCACAATTTAAAATGCCAGCATATGTAAATTATTTATATGACTCTTCCGGTGTGACTGTTTTAACAAATGGCTTGCCAAATTATGTACCAACAATGTTTGGAGAAAGAGCCGATACAATTCAAGAAATTGTATGGAATAGTGTTTATAAAAATACCAATTTATCTAGAGATAATAATCAAAATAAATTAAAATTTAATTACGTAAGATATCGCTTTAATATACCAGATATGTCTATAAAAGATGCACGACAATTGGGTGATGCTTTTGAATACGGACATTTAGCACCAATGGGCTCTATTGGTGTAGCCATTAATGGTGTATCTTTATATAATTCTTTATCTCAACCTAATGTAGGTATACAATATCCGACTTCTTTAACAATATCTTCAGGAGTTTGGAATAATAATTCAATAACAGGTGATCAAACAAAATTAGATTCTTGGATTCGAGTAGGAAGAAACGTATATTACTTAGATGCTATATCTGGTGGTGAGCAGTTTAGTACTTGCTGTGGTCATAATAGTGAGTATCAATATCATTATCATAAATTACCATATTGTGAATCAGGAACAAATGCTTTACATCCTGACCCAAGTGCAATACTTAATATGAAAGATGTTCATTCATTTTATGACAATAAAAACAAAAACAATGAACATTCAAGAATTATTGGATGGTTAATAGATGGTTATCCAGTATATGGTCCAATTGGTTATAAATATTATTATGAAAATAATAGAACATCTGTTTATGTTGTAGAAAATGATTTAGGAGAAAAACAAACGGTTTTTAAAAGAAGTTCATACGAATATGTAGATATATTAAGAGATGCTTCTGGAATACCTCAAAAAAAACTAGTTGGACAACAAAATATAAGATATTCTGGCTACAAGTTTGTAAAATCAAATATAGAAGATGATTCACATGGTATTTATTTAGATCATTGTAATGGTATATTCGGACCCACTCCTGAATTCCCAGATGGTATATATCATTATCATACTACAATAGATATTGATTTTTCAGGAAATCCAAAAAAAGGACTTGATTATTATTATCCATATGATATTGATAATATGATTATTTTTGACGAAAATTTACTAGATGACACAGAAATCATTAGATATATTAATATACAAGTTTGGGGAATTACATTCGTTATTAGTGATGATTTTAATTTGTCTTGGTATGATTGGTTATCTGTTATATATAATCCCAGTTATAGTTCTGCGTTTCGAAATAGATCTGGATTAGAATACGAAAATACATATATTAAGCATGGATTTGGGAGCAGCGACTGGTCTGATGTATCTGGTGGTAAAGTAAAAGTTTCACCACCAAATCAAAGTGATATTACATATTATTCGTATAATGAATGGGATGCAGCGAACGAAGTTGGAGGTTTGATTGCATTTTGGTTGAATGATCAAGGTAATATAGGATATAATAAACTTATAAGCCTTTATCCTAATAAATTTGATGTATTTGAATCAATAATACCAGTATTTCCATTTATTACAAATATGATAAGAGGAAATGTTGATATTTCTGAAAAGGGCGTATCAACCGGTAATGAAGTTAAAATATTGCATTCAAATAGCCCACAACATTTGAAAAATGAATGGGTAAATGCAGCTAATCAGTATTTAACAACTAATACATAAATAAAAAAATTATTTCATTAAAATCAATAATTTTTTCAATGAATTATTACTATATTCACCACTTATACGACCAACCTCATATGTATTATCATTATCATGTTTTAATATTATTAAAGTAGGGTATTCAACAACATTGTTTAACTCCGCAAATGTTTCACCCCAATCAATATAAATAGGAATTTTGTTCTCATACATGCATATAGACTTTTTAATTATAAAACGAGAACTAAAAGAACGTACCATCCATTTAGGTACACACGCAATGGCACATAAATCATTTTTATCTATATTTTTATGTTTTGATATTTCGTTTGACCATTCTCTTGCTAAATCACTTGATGATTTAGAAGCAATTATTAATATTTCATAATCTGTCCAATTAAGTTTTTCTCCATTTTGACTTGTAAGTGGCATTTTATGAAAAGGTTTATTATTTGCAAGTGCAGAACTATTACACAATGATAACAAAAATATAACATATTTAAAAATCATTAGAATTATCTATTTTAATTTTATTAAACAGGTGTTATACTATTTACTATTATTGGTGTAACAACATCACTCTTATTTTTAATATCTACAGGTGTTGCTCCATCTACAAAAACAATACCATATTTTTGTAAACCTATTTTAAGATGTTTATATAATACAGTTTGCATTAGCAAAAAATCAGATTTATTAGAATCTACACTAACAGGTATATTCAAAGTTAAACCTCGATCATTTTGTTTAACATACGCAACATTGACATCAATAACATTAGAATGTGTCATTAATATTTTTCTTATTACTGTTTCAAGAACACCCATATCATTTCTATTTGATATCATAATTTCTAGTAAAATTTTTTGCTTGGGTGATCTACTTATACTTTGTATAGTCATTGTCCATAATTTGTGATTCGGTATTTCACTAATTCCTTGTGTTAAAGGATCGAGTATAGATGTTGAAAATCCAGATATATTTACAATTTTTCCTTCTAAATTTAATTCCTTTATTCGAACTAATTCATTTGGTCTTATCTTATCCATTGAAATCATAAGAATTCCACATACAAAATCTTGAGCTGGGGATTGTAAAGTAATCGGTAACATTAACGATATAATACCAATACCTCCAAATATATAGTTCATATTTATATTTGATATCATACCAGCAATAACTATTGAAATTGCTACAATTATCACTCTTATAAAAAGAATAAATAAAGTATTACTTATAAAATTTTTGTACTTGTTTAAATTTTTTTCTTGTAAAAGATTTGTAATTTTTTTTGTTATATTATCAGATATTGGAATTGATATTAGTATTATTGCAATGGAAATTATATATTTTAAATTTGTCAACATATCTATACATAAATAAAATATTAAAAAAAATGATGACCACTTTAACATAAATATATATGCACATTCAAAAATGTTAGGACGTTTACAAAAAATTCCAGTGATTTCTACATTCAAAATATATAAAACACCATTGTGTTTATTTCCGCATATTTATGGACTTGATGAATTACCAAAAAAAAATACAATCATGCATGCATTAAAATATATAAAAAATAATTTAGACAATGATTTGATAATACCAAACTGTTCAAAATATGGTTGTGATGATTGCTTAATGAAAATTAACGATGAAATGCGTTATGCATGTTATACTAAAATTTCAAAAGTAAATGTTATACATCTTGAGCCAAAACCCATATATTATGCATTGGAACTAAATTCATTCAAAAAAAATTATCAAGAATTAGAGGGGGGTTTGTCTTACGGACATTTATGCGCTGCTTAATTATGTATTCAAAACTATGTTTTTTACACAAATATAGTTGTTTCATATTTGAATCTGTTAATAAAATATATTTGCTTATACTTTTAGCATCATTATTATACCAAATTTGACTAGTCATATTGAAAAAAGAATAGTCTATTAATGTATCTAAAACAATTGATACATCATATTTTTGTATTTTGTTTTTAAATCTCCAATTGGTATTATAAAATAGTTTCATTATTTGCAATTCATATAAATACTCATAATACTTAACGCAAGACAGTTCTAATTTCTTAAAATCACATAAATAATATTTAATATGGTTAATGCAATCCAATGGCAGTGATTCTATGTTACACATATAAATATCCACCAAATAGCACAAACATTATAATTTAATTATTAGTTGTCCTGTTTTTGATATATTTACAGGAAGAGTACTGTATTTTGGTATATATTCATGTAAAATCCAGTTTATAAATCGTTTTCTATGACTTTCATTTTCAATATGAATATGCATAACTTCAAAAGATTCCATAATAGATTTTATTATCATTTCTTCAGGATCTTCTAAATAATCATATATTAGTCTAACAAGTTCTGTAGGTATTTTCTTCATTCTTGTATAAAGTTCATAATTGGGTAAATTTTTTTCAATTTTTTGAATATATTCTATTATTTCACATTCTGTGTAATCAATTTTACATACAATTTCTTTCTCATTTTGTGGCGTTAATTCATGATTTATTTGGTGATCTTCTTTTCTCTCACTATGTCTACAATAATTACGCCACAAATTATTATAAAAATGTTTGGGTTCTATAATTTTTGTTAATTCAGCAATTCTGATTCGTGTTTCTTTATCTAGTTTTAATCTTTTTAGTCTTTCCATCCTACTATTATATTTCCAAGTAACGCGAAAATTTTCATCAAATCTTCTACCTAAACTATTTGCATATTTTAGTAAATTATTTATTGAATATGTTTTCAAATGTGAAGTTAATGATGTAAAATCATTTATGTTTGGAAGACGAATATTTTCTGCATTTTCTATTCTGGTATTTTGAATTATTAAATGATGAAGAGTAGTTATAATCGTTGGAAAACTAATAGCATTAGCAGTAATCAGTATAAATATTATATCAATTATTGGTTGCTTTCTGTTAGGCTTTATTTCAAATTCATATGATGCAACCATCATATAATTTATATATTATAATTCTTATATGCGATCTTACATTTAGAGAAGAATCACATTTTTTCCAGTAATGTTATTGTATATAACATTATTTGATTATAATTATGCATACTATTCCAATATAAAAGTGTCACATATACATTCATAGTTAGATTGTTTACATGCACTAAAAATTATAATATTAAGATTGGAGACAAATATACATTTCATATTAAAACTCAGAGAATCTTATAATAAGTTATATAATATTTGTTAATTCATTATTTTTTCAAAAATATTTTTGAAAAAAGTTGCTTGTGGATCTTTGAAAATATTTAGCCATTTTTCAGAAAAAATAGGTTTATTCATAAATGAATTATATAAATCATCATCATTATCTACTTTTTTGATATATTCTATTAAACTGTCTGTACTATTGAAATCATGAGCATTAATAAATGTTTGTGGATTGAAGTCATCATTAATTGTACTGGAACCGTAGTATATGGGTATACTATTTGATCTATACGCATCAAATATTTTTTCGGTTGTGTAACCGTCTTGTAAACAATTTTCATAAGCAATACAAAATTTGTATTTTGTTTGGAATTCCAATTTGTCTTTAACTTTTTTACCAACATTATTCAAACAATTGCCACCAGCGTCAACCTTTTTATATGAAGATAATTGTTTACAAAAGTCATTTCTGTGTTTTACAGAATTTGAGTAAACAAAACTACAAAAACCATGTATAGGTTTTTTTGTTAGTGTCATATTAGCTAATTTTTTACGATTTTCTGAGTTATAGGTTTTTGCATATATTAGCCACAAGGGATATCTAATATTATTATATTGAGGGCTGTTTTCAAATGTTAAATTTAAATCTGCATATGGGTTTACTCTTGTAAGAAACTGACCTCTACCACCCATTTGACCACTTTCTCCAGTATAATAAACAGTTTTATATTTTTCGGATAATTGTTTATGATTTGAATATCCAAACACAGAAATTAATACAATATTTGGATTATTTGAAACAATTTCAAATTCATAATTAAATTCTTTTAACCAATTTGTAAACTCGTCCATCAAATCGTAGCAGCGACCGAAACCAATAAATTGTATACGATTTTTTATATGACTCATTATTATAGTTGTGTTTATATTTTTCGTGTTTATATTTTCTAAATATCTTTATTTAAAATCAAAAGAATTAAGAATTAATAATGTTAAATTTTTTTACTACTTGGAGTTCTGCACTTTTTGTAATACCATACTTAAGAAAGAATGAATCCAGAAGTTTAATGGCACTCACATCTTGTGTCGCATTAGGAGGTGCAGGTATTTTAGTATCTAACTTCAAATATAATCAATGGTTCTGGAAAGAATATGAAATAAAAAAATGGAAATATTTAGTTTTAGAGGGAATAATCCATCAATTACCATTTTTTTATATGATGAATATGGAGTCAACTGGAAGTGCATTTAAATCAATTATTCCAGTAACAGCATATTGTACAATTGTTAAAAATCCTTATAAAGTTTGTGGACACAAATTAAAGAATTATTATGGATTAGTTCTTATTAGTATTGTTTCACCAATTGTTCATATTATAACAAGAAATAAGAATTCTAACAAGACATAAATTCATCTTCAGCATTCCATATTTGCTCCAAATATTTTTCATTATTTTCATTTTTACATACTTTATACATTACACATCCAAGTTGATTACTTGTTAAATACATTATTGTATCGCCAATATATGAAGCATTCAAACAAATTTCCAGTTGCTCATAATTTTCCCATATTCTAAAATGTTTTGGTTGTCTCGCATATTCTTTAATAATATTAGCTAATTCTGATATATGAAATACTTTGTAAGCATTATTCATATTGTTTATGTTATATATGAATAACTAAGAATCATTTTTATAAGTTTTTATCAAAAAAATGAAGTCATTTTATTGTATATTGGTAGATATAAGTAAAAATGTATCCCATGCAAGAATTTTCTGCATATGTATTCGATCCATCATTGGGGCATGATGTGATTAATGTTATAAGAAAATTTCTTATTAATCCATTTAATGAAATTAAAGTTAATGGTACTCGTTCTCGCGCCAGATATATTATGAGATTATTGAAACATGATTTTACAACACAAGATGGTATTGAATGGACTCATTATACAAATCGATTTTATTGGTGGGGATCTTTGGGTTATCTTATTCAAGAAACAGTTACTGACCAAGAGTATATGATTAAACAACTAGACAAGTGTTCTACTTGTTCAAGACAGCGCCACCAGCACCGCTATGTTCGTCGGAAACTTCGAGACAGAAATAGTTCTGCTAGATTTAATGCTAAGATGTTCTTAGCTGGAAAATATGGCGATTGTCAATGTTTATGTGGACACTTTTCACGTCAACTTCGTTTGTATCCCTGTTTGCCTCCAGATGTACCTCGAATGCATCCCGGATTACCTGAGTCGCCACCAGTCAGTGATGATGAGGATAATGATGAAATTAATAACCATAATCAGGAAGTTTGGGAAGCTTGGGAACAACAGGATGAGGTTTTGTATACTCATCCATCTTATGAGTAAATCCATTAATGTGAGAAAACACATATTCATGCGCATGTCAAAAAAATGACATGAATTTTTTTCTAGATTGGAATATATAATAAAAATCCATTAGTAAAATGCATTCTATTCAACTATGTTCTACATATGTATTCGATTCAGCATTAGGACACGATGTGGTGAATCTTATAAGAGGATTTATTATGAATCCATTGACTGAAATTAAATTGAAAGGTACTATTTCTCGCGTCAAAATGCTTGCAAATTTCCATAAACAACAACTTGGACTTAATTGGTGGGAAACAGAAGGGAACGCATGGACTCATTTACATAATATTATGTGGAAATACAAGGTTGTCGACAGAGAATACATGATTAAACAACTAAATAAGTGTACTTGTTCTTATTGTTCAAAACATAAAGAACCTTATGAAGTGAGCGAAGCCTTTTCTTGGGAAAAGGCTTCTGGAATAAGATTCGCAGAAAATGGAGATATGTATGATACATTCAATGATGACAAAAAATTACCAAACACATATTCTAATTTGAAAAAATGCTTTTCTTGGGCGAAAGCTTCAAAGAAGCTTTCTTGTCCATGTAGATACTTTTCAAGTTCACTTGCTCTGTCAATAGAACATTCTAAAGAGGGAGAGCCAAATTCTGAACGCCCGCCGATCTACTACACGAACCCGGACTGTCGCGCGCTATACGATTCGACAGGGTACAAAATATCTTACTGGGATATGGTTGGAGATCCAATTACAGGCAAATGGAATAATGGTTTTAAACAAGATCAATATGACAATGAGGAACTATATTTCTATCTAAGTAAAGTAGAAATGGATAGAAAATTCTGTAGAAAATATGGAAGAGAACGCGAATGGTATGACAATAATTGTTGGATCGACTACGACGACGATCGTGGCATCCCACAAGGTGTTGTTCCTCTCGGAGAAGAACTTGCTGTAATTGAGTCCGAACCCAGTGATTGGGTAAGTTATACTGACTTAGATTACATTAATTCCATCGGAAAAGGAAAATACTATTACAACAAGAAGACTGGCAAAACAACTACAAAACGTCCAGAAGGATTAAGTATAGAGGACAGCTATTGGTATCGCTCTATACGCAAAAGTTATGCAGGAATCCAAAGAATCAATGTGGATGAAGATTCCGAAGAATCTGAAAGCGATGATGAATCATTTGAGAACTATTATAGCATATTAAGAAGCCAATAAAAACAATAAAATCAAAAAAAAATCAAAAAACAATAAAACCAAATAAAATTTTTTTATTTATGTTTTTGCATAAAATTCTTGCATTTATTTGCTATAATACTAAAAAAACCCATATAACTAAATTCAATTAAAGAACTTTTTTTTTCAAAAATAGTAACATGTTTTGGTGGAATATAATATGTTTGACCTGCTTTGATTGTATGTATTATTGAACTGTCTTTTATCATATATATCTTCATTTCGCCAGATTCTAAATATCCATAACGCGCCAGTTTAAAACAAGGTTGATTCGGTTGTGGTACATAACCTGCATCTATTTCAATTCTACGCAATTGCATATTATTTACATTTTTAATCCAAATTCTGCATTGTTTTCCAAATGTACCAAATGTTCTATGTGGTGAATTTATGTCGCTTTGTTCACGCGGAAAGCATATTTGAGGACTTTTTATCATATATCTAATTTGAAATATTTTAAAATGTGTTTAGTTTTGACATTTTTAAATTGACTAATGTAATGGATAAAAAACAAGTTCGAATATATGCATTATTAACAGCATATTCATGGCCAAAGCGTCGGCTTGGATATAATATTGGTTTTAGAAATAAATATTTTCTTAAAAATGCAAGAAAAGTTAACTTAAAAATGAATTTATTAAAAGATTACAAATTACTTGAAGAATATTCTAATCAATATTTATGTGCATTTCATAATGAAAAGAATAATGAAATAGTATATAGTATCAGAGGAACAGATTTAATAGATCCAAAAGATATTTTAATGGATTTACAAGTTTTAAGTGGCACAGAAAAGAGAAACAAAAGATTCAAAGAAAGTTATGAAAAATTGAAACTATTGCTACAAGACTATCCAAAATATAAATTTACTTTATGTGGTGCATCTCTTGGTGGGCGAATCGCAATAGATTTACTTGATAGTGATTTATGTGACAAAATAACAGAAGTTCACGTATTTAATTGTGCAACATCTTTAGCTCATTTATACAAATCGGCACAATGCTTATCAAAAGAAAACAAAAAAAATTATTGTAAAAATAGAGTAATCAAATTACATATACATCTTGTAAATAATGATCCAATATCAATATTGAGTATGGGAGAATTATCTAAGACAAAAACAGTATATCCAAAAAAATCAGAATCTCCTAAATATTTAAAAGGTAAAAACAAAAAAATACAAACTGTTCATTCAATACTCAATTTTATATAGAAAATATATATAGTTATAATATGAAGTTAATATGTGTTCTTAGTGTCATATTATTGCTTTTAATAATTTATTTTTATAATATAGAAGAATCCTACGAAGCACCAATACCTATTCACAAACAACAAATATACATTGATTCATTGAATAATTACCATCAAAATATAATAAAAAACAATAATCAAAAAAAAGGATTGTATTATTCAAAAAAATCAGACGAATATGAATTATGCAAGCTGTTATATGATCCAAACAAAAGACAAAAAAATATTTCACTAATTCCTAATTTTTTCACTAAAGATGAATGCCAAATTATTATAAAAGAGGCAGAAGAATATGCAAATTCCAATAAATGGTCAGTGAATAGACATAAAGAATATCCAACAACAGATAATGAAATTACTAAGAAATGGTATTCTTATAACAAAATAGTATATTCGATATATGATAAGATTATTCCTGAAATAGTCAAATTATTTGAAATTAATCCACAAATTGTTAGCGTAAATGAGATATTTATTTCAAAATACTCTATGAATGGTCAAAAAAAATTAAGGACTCATCGCGATGGTTCTGAATTTAGCTTTATAATTGCACTTAATGATGACTATTCTGGTGGTGGAACTAAATTTGAAAATTTAAATAAAACAATTGAATTTAACACTGGTGACTGTTTAGTATTTTGTGGTCAAGAAAAACATAAAGGTATCAAAATAACATCTGGAACAAGATATATTATAGCCGGCTTTTTGGGAATAATAAAAAATGATGATTTTTGTGATAAATGGGCACAAGTCTATACGAATTTATCTGAATCTGAATCCGATGATGATGAACAGAATGATGATTTTTCTACAAATTGGAACAAATATTAGTATTAACCAAACGTATTTTCACCAGAATATGTAATATATAAAAACCCATCTTTATCTTTATATTTATCATATACAGTTAATATAGAATCAGAATTTGGCGGAATGTTATTATTAACAAATACAAATATTGCTTGCTCGGGTTTAATATCAGATCGTTTTCTTATAATATGAATAAATTGACCAATACTGAAATGTATTGGTACTAAATACTTCATTTTTCTAATAATTGGTATATCTTTACAATGTATTGATCTTTGACAAATAATTGGAACTCTTTCAGGATATTTTTCTAATACTTTTGTTGATTCAGATAATCTTTTTTCAAATGGCATGCTTTTCTTAAAATCTGTACAAGAATTTTCTGCCATAATATATTATTTAACAAAAAATAATATACATAATGTCGCAATATTTAATATAAATGAAATATAGAAAAAATGAAATACAAATATGATTTGAATTAATAAGAAATGATTTATTCTTTGTCTGATTTTAAAGATATTGAGAATTTAAGACCAACTATATCTGGTAGTATTATAGGCAATAATTATCATAGTTTATATCATAAAGTATCATATAACAATTCTGAATCACTAATATCATTTCAATCACCACTAAGTAATATAATCAGTTTCAATAAAAATTGGATATGTTTCGAATTTAGTAATGAAGAAAAAATTAATTTAAATTTTTATAAATCATTTCAAAAATTATTGGCAAGAATTGTTAAGAAAACAGAAAATAAATATGAAAAAGAAATAATATGGGATTTGCCAAATAACGGACCCATTGTATCATTAAGTGGAAATATTGTTAAAGGATGCTTATTGTATGATGATAATAAAAATTTATTACAAATAAATGAAGAAATAAAAAATAATGTATCCGATTTCATATTCACTATTAGTTGTGTAAGATTAATTAGCCCATTTGATGATGAAACTAGATTATACGGAAGAATAATGTTTGAAATATTACAAATTCGTACTAGACCTCAAAAAATAGTTCCTTTACAATGTTTTGCTTTTAAATCACAACCACAATCAAAATATTTAGATATGCTTAAGAAAGGTGTACCTAGACCAGCGGTTGAGCAAAAAATGAAATGTGATGGAGTGGATATTGGTACATTAGATGGAAATGTTTCATCTACACATAATGCTACAATTCCAAAATGCATTATTAGCGCATCTGAATTAAAGAACACAAAACTAAGAAAAACTTCAATTGTTAAAAGCAGTCCAGTAAAAAAGAAAGGTATAAGTCTTGGAATTTCTTACGAAGATATTCATAAAGCCCTAAAAAATTTAAGAAGAACTAATTTATTGACATTTAGTAACTCAAGTACTTAAATCAAGTAAAAGTGTGCATGGCGCACGAATAAAGCCCCTATGGACGCGAAGATGAGCGATGCGGCGTTGGAATAATAGACACAAATGTATTTTTATCTAATTTATTTTTAATATTTGGATCAATGTTATCTATATATTTATATTTTTCATCTTTTAATTTATAGTGATTAAAGCATATTTCTTTTACTGGTGGTGTAATTTGTCTTCCACTTGATAATTGTGTATCGTGAACTGCTAGATTTGTTGTACAATTTACATTATAAATATTTTTATTACTGTGATTTCTAGGTAAGTCATTTATTTCAGCATTTTTGATTTCAGTAACCAATTTGTTCAAATTATTAAATCTTGATTCAAATCTTATTTGACCTATTTTTACATTTTTAACGTTAGATGGTAAATTTGTAATATAATCACTTATATTATTAAAATTTCCTAGTACAATATATTCATCCATATCTATATTTGCACACCAATCAATATTATTATTTTTCATAATATTCAAACAATGTTTATGTCCATCGCTTTGTTTAAATAATATATTACCTTTATCATCGCTAGGAGACCATTCGATAAGTTCAATACATTTATATTTATCACATAATTTTTTTAAATAGTCATTCATTTGATTTTCATCTATATTTACTAATTCATCATAATTAACATTATATTTATTTACTTTACCAGGATTAAAGCATTTATGATTTATATGAGCTCCTCCTGATTTTGTAACTTTTGAATTATCGTATAAATAAAATTTGTTAAATCCTAGTAAAATATGATATTTAATCCATTCTTCTAAAAATAAAATATTTTCTTTTAAAATAAAAACAGTATGTATTGCTATTTGCATATACATATACAAATTAATATCAAAAGTGCGCATTTTAATTGATATTTACTTATCGAAAAAATCTTCAATAGGTTTATGTGTTAAAAAATCATTTAAAGATTGAAAAGATTCTGCAAGCATATATCCGGCAGCAATTGAATAAAATGTAAATCGAACACTTTTCCATTTTTGTTCTTTTGGAAACCATCCAAACCAATCAGAATATTTTTCAATAAGATCAGGTTCGCTTTCTGATACATTTTCGATAATAGTGTTATTTTCTTTATCATATTGACCAGAGTGAACTATTGTCATAATATTAGAATCTTTAGTAACAAAAGTTTTTGAAAATGGTTTATTGTAGTTAACGAAAGCATTGTTATAATTTGCAAATAGTAATAAAAGATATGATGAATAATACATCTTATAGATATTATAACCAATGTGTCTTATATATTATTTTTTATAATTGCAACAAGTCTTTGTGTTATAATGTTATTTCTATAATCGAATGACTGAATGAATACATTATTTTGTTTTTCATAATTATTTATCCAAAGCATTTGTTTACCCATAAATGTATTTTTATAGAATCCTGGAACCAATGCAAAATTTATAATTTTGTTATCGTTTTCTTTTAGATTAGATATTTTTAATGCAAGATCTGTTTGATGTGGTCTTAGTGAAAGGAGATATTCTAGCATATGAAAATATGTAAGATTCTTATGGTCATCTTCTGATAAATCAGAAGCATATTGACTTAATTTTTGAGAAAATATTGAATATTCTTTAAACATCAATTTATTCCATGCATTTATAAGAATTGGATATTTTTTGACGTTTGGTATAGTTCCATAGTTCTCTTGATTTGATTCGTATTGCAATATAAACTGTTTTGCATCATTCAATATATTATCGCTTTGATCTAAATATAAAATGTTTTCATTAATCATTGATTGTATTTCATTATCATCTAAAACATACCATATAAACATTTGTATCATCTTTTTTATTTTAATGGAATTTTCTGTATTAACTAAGTCTTTTTTACGTAAATCTGTTATAATTTTTTTACGAAATGCCATCTTTTCAGAAATCATATTATTATTCGATTCATTTGAAAAATGAAGAAGGTCATGTACTCCTTGTTGATGTTTTAATGTTGCTGTTTTTAATCCTGGTCTTTTACATTTGACTCTTTCAAGAGTTAATATATCATTTATATTTTTTACTTCTGGATTACTATATATTATTTCATCACTAATGTTTATTGAAAGAATATTTTTCCAATATTGTTTATCTTTGTGATGAGTTTCTTTTCTGAAATTGTAATTACAAAATTGTCTAGAACATGCTGCGAAATCAGTATTATTGGACCGAGCACATAATTCATTTGATAGTTTTATTTGATCTTTTATTATTATAAAAAACTCTTTATCTATAGAATATTTCCAATAAATAATATTTGAATATTTTTGTGGATTGGTTAATAGTTTGTGAAGATTTATTGGAAAATGATAAGCGGAGCCAAATTGTTTGTTTCTGTATTTCAACTGTTTTGTTTTGGAATTCTTCATTATACTTTATAAATATAATTATTTTATGAATATTTAGTGTAAACATCCTCAATAGTATCAATCGCAAATCTCACATCGTCAAATTTTATTGTAGATAAAACAATAAATCCCGCAATCCACATTACTCTAACTATACCTTTTTTGTATTTTGGTTCGGATAAGTCTATAAAAACAACTGGAAATGACATGGAGATTAACAATATTCCAATACAAAACTTAAAAAACATATCAACAACTTTAACATATGACTTTGCTTTTTCTGTATTTGCGGATCTAAAACGAATACTTATCCTTATCATTATGTAAGCAATGAATAAAAAGTAATACATATAATAAACGATTTCTAACGCGATCAAAGTATTTTGTGATGCCATTAATATTAAATACAATATTTTTTAATAAAAATGACTTGTTCAACTTAACATTAGTAAATAAGGTATAAATATATATGTCAATGTTTATGTAATAGGATAAATCATTCATGAGTGTTGAGTGTCCTATTACGAAGAAGGAAATAAAAGACGCAGTAATTGCACCTGATGGTATTACATATGAAAGAAATGCATTATTAAAATATATAAGAAAATACAAAAAATCTCCTGTTACAGGAGAACCTATTGATGGTAAAACACTAATTTATGGAAATAATTATTTAGAATCTAAGGAGGAAAAAGCAGAAAGAGTTTTAAATTATATTAGAGAAGAATTAGAAGATTATATTAATTTAAGAAAACAAAGTCATAATTTTGAAAAAGTACCAGAAGATATTGAAATATATCTTAAAATAAATAGTGACAATACATGGGGATGTTATGCAAAAAATATTAAAAACGAAGAATCAAAACTACCAGATAAAATATTGAAATCAATTCAATATAATGCTTGTGCCATGTATTTCTATATACAAGGTTCTTCAAAATTTTATAAATCAAAATTTGTTGGAAATGGTAGATTGAAAATATTCGGTGATAATAAAATTAATGAATTATGTGAAAAAAACGGTAAGGTTGTTATTAACAGATATAGTTCGTTCACTAAAGAATTTCATGTTCAAAAGTGGTTGAATGAAATTTGTTCTGATGAAATTGTGACACAACCTTTACGAGTTTTATTGGGTTTATCGGAAAATAAACAATTAAAATGCGATATAGAACATGAATTAGATATTAATATATTAAATGAATGTCAGAAAAGTGTATTTTCAAAGGAAAATATGCGTAGAGTACAAGTCATTGAAGGTCCACCTGGAACAGGAAAGACAACTGTAATAACCAGTCTTTTAAAATATTTTGATAAGTATTTTGGAGAAGATAATCATTATACTATTGTTGTATCTGAAAAAAATAGAGGTGTTGATGCAGTTGCAGAAAAAATAAAAGATGATGATATAAACGAGAAAATATTAGCGTTTGGTTCAGATAATATTGGTGAAACTACTGAAAAGTTTTTGCTAGAAAACAAGGTTATGAAACATAATAAAGTGTTGAAATACATGGGAAAAATACACGAGTTAGAGGGTGAAATTGAACAAAAAATACGTAAACTAAAAAGAACTATTTACAATTTGATACCAAGAAAAATTCATAAAAATTTATCAATGAAAAATCTTGGTTATGTGGAATATATTCTTAAAAATATGAATATGAATACAAATAGAAGACAAAAAATTGACAATATTTTAAATAATATTAACGCTATAAATAAAGAAATTTGGAACATTAAGAAAATCAATGAACATATTCTCAATGAAGCAAGTCAGGATTATGTAAAACAATGCACTATTATTTTGGTTACATTTGGTTCTTTGCATCAAGTATTAAACTTTCTTAAAAATAGTGAAAATATCAAATTGACTATAATTGTAGATGAATCATCAACTATGCTTGCTTGGCAAGGACTTTATTTGGAACATTTTGCAAATGATATAGGTGCTTGTTTAGAAAATATGATATTAATCGGTGATTCAAAACAATTACCGCCTTATTGGCCAGACCATCAAAATCCCAATCAAGAAAAAGGATCGTTTTTAGATTTTGCAAAAAACAAATGCAAAAATATACAATTTCGAGAACAATATAGATTACCAAACGATATTATGAAAATATTGAATAAAGAATATTATAAAGAATTACCATTGTTATTAGGACATGGACGTATAACAGAAGATGCAATATCTTGGAATCATAGTTTCGGTGTGGATAGTGAAGAAAATTTGCAAGAAGCAATGAATATTTTAAAATTGGTTTCTAAATATCCTGTTGGACAACATTTACTCCTTGTTTCACCATACAAAGCTCAATGTGATTTGCTAGAAAATATTTTCAAACAATATTATTTTAACGTGACTATTATGACATTAGATTCCGTTCAAGGTCATGAAGCTGAAATTGTTATAGTATCATTAGTTAAATCAACACCAACATCATTTCTTACTAAAAAAAGAACTTGTGTTTTAGTATCAAGAGCAAGACAAAAATTGATAATGTTTGGTAATAGACAAAATTGTTTAAAATCACCAAATGGTAGTCTAAGACGTTTGGCAAGATATAAAGAATGCAATTATAAATAATATTCAAAAAAATGAACATTATGATACAAGTAAATTAATACATAATCAACATATGTAATAAATATTAATAAAACTTATTCAATCATGTTACATGATTTACCTAATGAATTATTAATCAAAATATTTGAGTTTGATCCAACACACAGACCCAAATATAAAACATGTTTACAAAATATTAATCTAATTGGATTATATCCTCGTTTTATAAATTTTTTGAACGATGTGGATGAATATGTTTTGCAATATAATTTGGATGAACCATTGAATATAAGCAGAATCATTAAAGAGCATTTCAAAGAATCAGATATTGAATCATTGGAAAATGATCCATTATTTGGAAAGCCTCTTAATGAATACGGCTGGACTAAAGATAAAATAAAGATTCATATGCAAAAAATGTTCAGTTATTTGAATGAAACTATGATAAAAGTTATTGATATTGGTTTAAACAATATTGATTATACTAAAAAATACAAATGGAAATCGAATCGTTTGTTATACTCGTTTAGGTCTAATGAAAATCTTGAAACAAGTTTATTAAATTTGATAAGAATATGTTCAAAAAAAATAGATGAAGTTGCATATCTTTGTTTAAAATCATATGATTTTCATACTAGGACTAAAAAGAGTGGGAAAATATATTCAAAATGTGTTGTTGACTGGTGGTTTATGAATATTTACTCTAAAATGCCTCCTGAAGCGGCTGACCATGTAGATATACATATTATAGAAAGAAATATTATTCAAAACATAGAAAATAACAATTTTCCTGAATATTATTATTATCCCTAGAATATTTATTAAATAATTAATTTATTAAATTATGAGATCTTGTTATTTTTTATGTATTATTTAAAATGACCATAACAAGATTTCATAATTTTTTTAAAAATGTTAAATTAGTAAGTCAAACCTCACTAATGGCTTTAGTAAGTACATCATATTTTAAGCCACGATCATATGAGTTTATAAATGAATCAAATAATAATTCATATGCAATTATATTTGCTAAAGCAGATGAATTTAATAAATGGTTTGAATATATTCCAAAGGAGACACCTTTTGTTATATGTATAGGGTTAGACTGGCATTCAGTGAAAAAAAATATGTTTGACAAGTTGTGTGAATTAAAAAATTTTAAAGGTATGTTGGCACAAAATATTACTTTTACTCATCCAAAAGCAATACCAATGCCAATAGGTTTTAAAGGGTCCCACGGCGGCAACAGAGAGCATTACAAAACTCTAATAGCCAATCCGGAAAAAATGGCAAACGGAGCTTTAGAACAGCAGAAATTAATTAATAAAGTTAATTTAGAAGCACCAAAACAAAGAATTATGCTATGTTATATTAATTTTGCGACTAAAGAAGGTATACGCACAAACCCTGGTGAAAGAGAGACCGCTTTAAAAAGAATACCTAGTGAATTATGTTTTATTGAAAATGATAGAATATCGATGGAAGAAACTTATAAAAACCAATCTAAATATGCTTTCGTAGTAAGTCCAGCTGGAAAGGGATTAAATTGTTATAGAACATGGGAAGCAATACACCTAGGGTGTATACCAATTGTAAAAAAAGATAGTTTAAGTGATGCTGGATTATATGATGATTTACCAGTTTTAATTGTAGATAATTGGGCAGATATTAATGAAAATTTACTAAATAACGCCTATAAAAAACTGCATATTATGTTTTCACAAAAATTACATAAACTTACAATAGAATATTGGAGAGAACAAGCAATTAATTTATTTAATTAAATGTTATTAAATTAAAGTAGGTTGTAATCTTTGCATTTGTCTTACAAATAATGAACATTCTGCGACATTCTTTTCTACTTCTGTTAATAATGCAATAGTATTTTTCAAAGTTTCATTACACTCTTCTAAATCTAAAATCATTTGATCTATTTTTAATTGCAACTCAGCTCTCTCAGCTATTTGTTTATTTCGAAGTTTATTCATATATGATTTTAGTTCTTCGATTTTCTTTTGCTCATCTTTTAATGCTTCATCAAGGGCATTTATTTGTTCTTTTGTTTCAGCCAACTCTTTAGCTTGTTCCAATGCTTTTGCTCTAGCTTCTGCGAGTTCAATTGTTTTTAATTGATGCTCATATTCTTTTGCCATTTTTTCATCATTTAGTTTTGCAATTTCTTGTTGTTTTTGTAGTTTCATTTCTAAATATGCTGCTTCTTGTTCTTGTTTAACTTTAAGAGCTCTTACTCTTTCTGCTTCTTCGCGTGCTTTTAACTCATTTTCCAAAGCTTCACGTTCAGCTTTATTAGCCCTTTCTTGTTCTGCTAATTGCAGATTGTGTTCTGTTTCTTTTAGTTCAGAATCTGAACGCAGATTCATTAATTTTATTCTAGCAATTTTACGTTTCATTAATTCAGTTGAAAATCGTAGTCTTTCATTGTCCTTTTTTAATGCTAATTCTTTATTGCTTTCATCTATAAGTTTTAAGGATACTTCATTTGTACAATTCGTTAAATATGGATTTGGAATATCAGAATCATTTTCTATACCTTCGTGTGAAAGTTCAATTAAGTCTAATCTACCTTTTAGTTCTTTTTGCTGCTCTGTTACTATTATTTGTTCATTATTTTCGAAATTAGACAAAGTTGTAACACCATATCTGTTTTTAAGTTCATTAGTATTGTTTTCAACAATATTTTGCAAATCATTATTTGATGATTCTATTTGTTTGTTTATGTTTTCTAATTGTAAGTTAAGCATCTTTTTTCTCTCTAAAATAGAATCACATTCTTCTGGTTTAATATCCATTTGACAAGTCATACTGTGTTTTCCAATAATATGACATATTTCACCTTTTGCTTCACTACTTGAACCTTTAAAAACATCATTGGTATAAGCATAACAACCACTTTCACTTGCTCCTTCATTTTTAGATAAAATCTGAACACCTTTTAAATTTTCACCATGCTCAATTTTTGCTTTCTTATAGCAATCCAAATTTCTAGTAACATCTGATGTTCCTTTGTCAATGTTATCAAGTTTATGTATTCCTAATTGTTGAGGTTGTCCATCATCTTTTACACATATTCCAGAATCATATTGTATTCCACATGAACCAGTTGAATAATAATTCGAAGGTGGCGGATTAGGCCATGAACATGAACCATCTGATTTTTCTGCACTTTGATCATAATTTTCTGCACCTTGTTGCATACAACCATATTTTATATATTCACAACTACCATCATCATAATTTGCGTTTAAATTCCTATTTTTCGCATTAGGATCTGTGCATCCACCAACTAAACAACTTCCGTCTTCTGTATTAGCAGAAATCTTATAATTTGAAGCTAACGGATTTGTACATCCTTTTATTATACAACTTCCATCATCTACATTTGCTCTGCTATTATAATTTGTTGCACGAATTGGACTAGAAATGGTACATCCTTTTATTACACAACTTCCATCATCTACATTTGCTTTATTATTAAAATTATCTGCAGTAAAATCAGTACAACCAAATGTAGAATTACCAGTATATTTAGAATTAAAATAACACGCCTTACCAGGATAATGTGATGTATTGACTTTATTGGACTGACCATGGTGTATAGCACAACCACGAGTAAACCATGGTCCAGTTGAATGTACTGTAATTGAACTATATCCATTATTACCATATTGTCCTTTTGCGAAATCTTTGCATGCATTTGCAATACGTTCTCTACTCCATCCCATAATTTGTTTACCATCATTATTAGCAGGTCCGGCAGCACCAATTTGAAAAGCTCTCAATCCGCCGCGAGTTTTGCCATCATTTGGACTACATATTACATCATTCTTATGACCACTTTGTACATTATTTGCTACATTATTTGAGGGATTCAAACTTACAAAAGGCATAGGTTCTTTTTCACAAGATTCATTTGAAATAATACAGCTCCTATCACTAGGACGAAATTTACACTTTACAAAACCATCCGATCCACCAACATTTTTAATGCTATATGCATTATCACATAATGATTCATTATTATTTGCTGCATTACACTGACCTATTAGATTCTGACGATCTCCACAAGATCCATTTGAAAAACTTTCTTTTAACAAGTATTTAGTTCTGTATATAAAAACAAGTAAAATAACAACCAGGAGGAATACATACATATAAATGTTATTACTTAATCTCATTAATAATTAAAATATATAAATGTTTAGAAAAATACTGGTTCAATTCTTTGCATTTGTCTAGTAAACAATCCACATTTTTCTAAATCTGCAGATGTTTTATCTTTTGCACCTCTAACTTGTTGAATATTATCATTACAAGCCTTGACTTTATAATCAATTTTTGCAAATTCTGTTTGTAATTCAAGTCTGGCACTTGCATGATTTTTATTCATTTCATTTAATTCATTTTGTAGGTTTTTTAATTTATTTGTAGCACTATTAATTGCATAATTAAGTGCATTTTTTTGTTCATTACTTTGTGCTAGTTTTTCAGCTTCTATCAATGCATTTAGACGTTCCTCTTGTAATAGTACTTCCCGTTTAGCAATTTCTGCTTCTTTTTGTCTTGTTTCTTCTTCGATTTTCGCCTGTTCTTCAAGTAATTTTGTTTGATATTCTTTATATAACCTAATTCTTTCTTCTTCCTTGGCAAGAGCTTCATCTTTATCTTTTTGAAGTTTTTCATTTAATAATCTTTTAGTTTCTTCATATTCTTTATTATGAGCTTCTTGTTGTTCTTGTAATTTTTGCATATGCTGTTCTGCTCTTATAATAGCGTTTTCTTCTAAACTAATTATTTCTAGTTTGTTAGCAATTTGTCTTAAATTGCTATTTTGAATTTGTTGTGCTATTATTGAACTATTCAATGTGAATATGTCATTGATCAAATCCATTAAAATAATTGTATCTTCCGCACTACATGATATTGCACTTTCTATTTGTTTTATTTCAGCGTCGCGGACATTAGATAATAATTGTAATTTTTCTGTTTTTAAATTGTCCATTTCTGATTTATTTTTTCCATAAATATTTTCTAGTTGTGTTAGATTTTTATCACTCTTATTAGTTATAAGATTTTGTAGTTGGTTATTATTTTGAACTATTGTTGAATAAACATCTTCATATTCTTTTTTGAGTTCTTGCTTTCTAGTAATTAGTACAGAACATTCACTGTTTTCATTAATTACAGATAAATTGCATAACTGTGGATCAGATATACTATTTTTACCAATTACATGACATATTGCATTATTATTGTTACTACCTTTTAAAATGGTAGGAGAAGTATGCGCATAACAACCTGCAGCACCATCACCAATACCCGAAACAATTTCTATTGCACTTAAACTAGAACCATATTGTTGTTTTGCTTTATTATAACATTCAATGCTTCTATCAATACTTTCTAATCCAACATCAACATTGTCTATTTTGTGTTTTCCTTCTTCTTCTGCAATATTATTACTAGAAACACAAAAACCTTTATCAAAATTTATTGTACAATTATTGTTGTTTGTTCTACCAATACAATCTGTTATACATTCGTCTGCATGCCATTTGCAATATATTCTATTTTCTATTGGACAATCTTTGCCATTGTTGACTGTACCCGGTTCACAAACATATCTCCCAGAAATACATCTATCCTCTGGTACTTTACTGCAACTTTGTGTTGGGGGGTTCTTGTCGCAACCATAGCATTTTGTAATATCATTTATAATATCAGTATTACATTTTTCATCTTTTTTTAATTCAATTACTTCTGGTTCAGTATTTAATGGTGGAAGAACAGGTGACGGTAATATACAACTATTATCATTAGTATTTGCATTAGGATTGAAATTATTTGCTTCTGGATCTGTACATCCTGTGATTATGCAACTATAATTTTCTTTATTTGCATTTGGATTATAATTATCTGCTTCCGGATTTGTACATCCTTTTATTTCTGGCACTAATGGAACAAAATCAGGATTTATATAACAATTTTTACCTGAATAGGGAATAGTTTCAATTGGTTTAGTTTGTTTGTGATATATATCACATCCACGAGTAAACCAAGGACCAGTATGATGCACGCTAATACCACTATATCCGGTTTTACCAAATCTACTTTCTGCAATTTTTTTACATTCGTTTTTAATACGATTATGATCCCAAGACATAATTTGTTTACCATCATTATTAGCAGGTCCAGCAGCACCAATATGAAAAGCTCTTAATCCATATCCCCAGTTTACTTTTCCACCGGAATTTGTATTTCTACACGCAACACCAGTTTTATAATTAAAAAAGGCTTCTTTTTTATCTTTTTTATTTTTTTTTGTAATATATGCTTTTACAAATATAGATACTAGTAGTAGTATTGAAAATAAAAATATACATCTAAAAAATATATCGAAATATTTGTCATAAAAATTGTTATTGTTTACCATTATTAGTTAATAATATTTTATATATTTTAGAAATAAACTGGTTGAATCTTTTGCATTTGTATATTAAATTTTGCACATTTTTTTAGATCACCAAATTCTTTTCCTTTTGCGCCCAGTACCTGATCTATATTGTCAGCACAAGCATCTTGTTTATATTTGATATTTCGAATTTTTTTCTTTAAAGCTTGTCGTTTATTTCTATGTTTCTTAATCATATTTTGAATACTGTGCTCCAATCCTTTCAATGCTTTAACAGCATTTTTATTAGCATTTTCTAAAGCTTCAATTTGTTCTTTTGATTTTGCTATTTTTTGTGCTTCTTCTAATGATTTAATACGCTCTTGCATCAATAGTTTTTTACGATTTATAATTTCATATTCTTTTTGACGTTTTAATTCCTCTATTACAGCAATTTCAGCAAGTTTTCTTCTTTTTTCTTCTAAAAATTGTGCTTGGCGCTGTTCTTCAAGTTTTTGTGCTTCTTTTTGCTTTTTTACTAAATTAGAATCCATTAATTTTTGTAATTCACCTCTTTTTCTATCGTTCTCTAATTTTTGTTCCTGAATTTGTTTTCTATATTCTGCATCTTTTATTTCACGATTGTATCTTAAATTGATTAATTCGTATTCATTTGCCTCATTTCTTTTATATTCATTTTGAAGTTTGTACAATTCATATTCTTTTATAAGAGACATGTTTTTATTTTCCACTTCTTGTAACTTTATTACATTTTTAGCACTACAATTATATTCATCAATATATTTATTATTTTCGTTATATTGAGAGTCTAATATATCATATCTCTCCTTTAATCTTGCATTAAATTCATCCATATTTATTGAATATTCAATTTCCTTGTTTTTGTTGTTTTGTTTATAATTCTCAATTAATTTATCTAATTGTTCATTTTCCATTTTTATCTTCTTTATAAATGACTCTTGTTGTTCATTAAGCATGTTCTTTTTTTGTATAATTGATTCACATTCCACATCATCATTTATTACAGATAAATTATCCGGTTTACAGTATTGTGATGCATGATGCTTTGCTACAATATGACAAATATGATTATTTGCTGCATTCGCTTTAAAAATCTGGTCTGAAGTATGAGCGTAACAACCCGAATTATTTCTACCAGAAATAAGTTCTACTCCTGTTAAACTATTACCAAATTGATCTTTTGCTTTTTTATAACATTCAATGTTCCTATCTGCACTGTTTAATCCAACATCTATATCATCTATTTTTGTTTTATTATTCGGTGCAACCTCATTATTCATAACGCAAAAACCCGTTTCATATTTTATTTCACAATTATTTTTTGTAAATAGTTTAGATTCAGGTATTGGTTGTTCTGGTGGAAGAACTGGTTGTACTGGAGAAGCAAATATACATTTAGTAATAGTAGAATCACTTTCTATACCATAATTTACTGCATCTTTGTCTGTACAACCGTATTTAGTATATTCACAAGTATTATCATCAATATTTGCATGTTCTGAATAGTTATTAGCACTTTTGTCTGTACATCCTAAAATTTCACAACTATTATTTTCATAATTTGCCTTTTTTGAATAATTTTTGGCAAGTGGATTGGTACATCCCTTATAAATGCAAAAACCATCTGATTTTTCTGCATTTGGATTATAATTATCTGCATCATTTTTCATACAACCATATATATAATATTCACAACCATTATTGATATTTGCGTATTTATTGAAATTTTTAGCATCTTTGTCCATACATCCTTTTATTTTACAACTATTTGAATCAGATACATTTGCTTTTGGATTATAATTATCTGCTCTAGAATCCATACAACCAATTATATCACATTTTCCAGATTTATTTGCTTTTGGATTATAATTATTTGCTTCAGAATCCATACAACCGGTTATATCACATTTTCCAGGTTTATTTGCTTTTCGATTATAATTATCTGCTTCAGAATCCATACAACCCTTTATATAACAACTGTTGTCATCTAAATTTGCCTTTTGGTCATAGTTATCTGAATTTGGATCCGTACATCCTTTTTTATAACAACTATTATCATCAATAGTTGCCTTTTTATCATAATTATCAGCCCAAGATTTATTACATCCTTTTTTATAACAACTATTGTTATCAATAGTTACTTTTTTGTCATAATTATCAGCCCAAGATTGTTTACATCCTTTTTTATAACAACTATTGTTATCAATAGTTACTTTTGTGTCATAATTGTCAGCCCAAGATTGTTTACAACCCTTTTTATAACAACTATTATTATCAATAGTTGCTTTTTTGTCATAATTATCAGCCCAAGATTGTTTACAACCTTTTTTATAACAACTATTGTCATCAATGGTTGCTTTATTGTCATAATTGTCAGCCCAAGATTGTTTACATCCTCTTTTGTAACAACTATTGTCATCAATAGTTGCTTTATTGTCATAATTGTCAGCCCAAGATTGTTTACATCCTCTTTTGTAACAAATATTGTTTGTTCCACCAATACAATCTGTTATACATTTGTCTGCATGCCATTTGCAATATATTCTATTTTCTATTGGACAATATGTACCATTTTTGACTGTACCCGGTTCACAAACATATCTCCCAGAAATACATCTATCCTTTGGTACTTTACTGCAACTTTGTGTTGGAGGGGTCTTGTTGCAACCATAGCAGTTTGTAATATTATTTGTAATATTAGTATTACATTTTTTATTATCAATGGTTACTTTATTGTCATAATTGTCCGCCCAAGATTGTTTACATCCTCTTTTATAACAACTATTGTCATCAATAGTTGCTTTATTGTCATAATTGTCAGCCCAAGATTTATTACATCCTCTTTTATAACAACTATTATCGTTTACATTTGCCCAAGAGTTATAATTATCAGCCCAATCTTGCGTACATCCACGTATTTTACAAGAACCATCATCATAATTTGCATTAGAATTGTAATTAGATGCAGATGGATTTGTACATCCTTTAAAAATACAACTATTGTCATTTTCATGTGCACTAGAATTGTAATTAGATGCAGATGGATTTGTACATCCTCTTATAGGATTACATCTTTCACCAGTAGTAGTACATTTGCGAGTTTTGGGTTTCCATTGACAAAATCTGTTTCCATTTCTTCCAGAAGAAAAACTTTGCAAACATTTTCTACGACTTTTACCGTTATCAGAACATTCCGATCTTCTTAATACGGGGCACTGATCACCAGTTCTACAATCTCTATTACCACAACGAATATTTTCTGTTGAACTTTCAGATGATGAACTTCCAAAATCCTCATAAATATTTCCATATGAACCCTCATAAATATTTCCATATAAACGACCGTATTTGTAGAAATCTCTTCTCTTCCTATAATCCCGCCCTCTTAATAATTTTAATGAATCTTTTGTTAATGGTTTTAAATTATTGGTATTATCTTTACATATTTTGAATGAAATAATCAATATTACAAATAAACATATTAACAAAGCATTGTTTGTTTTCATTAAATATATATCAGAAATAATAATATTGTTTTTCATGTTTTACTAATTAAGGATTAAAAAATCTTCCATCAACATTTGGACCAACATAATGATGTTTATCAACTAATTTGTCTACGTATACTGTCTTTTCAACTTCAACTGGTTTGTCTACATATACTATCTTTTCAACTGGTTTGTCTACATATACTGTCTTTTCAACTTCAACTGGTTTGTCTACATATACTATCTTTTCAACTGGTTTGTCTACGTATACTATCTTTTCAACTTCAACTATCTCTTTCTCAACTGGTGGATATTTACAATCGTTATTCATAGTGACAGTGCCTTTATCACTGTCTGGTAACAACGCATAATTAGAAGCGTTTGGATCAGTACATCCGTAATATACACATTTTGTTTGGTCATGAACATAACCATAAGAATCTTGCTGTGAAATATTATTTTCTGGTACATTATTGATTTCTAATTTAGTATTACTTTTATCATATATAGAGTCTGCTTGATTTATTATACAAGATGGCGTTGGAGCCTCATAATTTGGACAATCATTTTCAACTCCTTGAAATATCCATTTTTGATTTTCATATTGTTTATTCAAATTCATTTTACATTGCTCATTTTTCGCATTATTCTTTGCCTCTTCTTCTGCTTTTGCAGCAGCAGCTGCTTTTTCCGCAGCGGCGATTTGTTCTTGTGCAATTTGAAATGCTTGTGCTGCTGATTCACTACACGAATCACCAGTACTACATTTATTACTTTTCCATCTACATTTTAATGGTCCTTTACCACCAGTATGCGCTGCGTGTTGCCATCTACTGTTACAATCGTTTTCATTTCCTCCTTTATTTTTATGGTATCTTCCACAGTTATCTGTTCTCCTTCCAAAATGTGCTCCACAAGATGGCTTAAATGACTCTTTTGTGTCATTTTTTAATACATAATATACGAGTAAAACAGAAAATAGTATACATATAAAAATGTAAATCTTGTTTACCATTAACTAATAAAATATAAGTTTTCATTGATTAATTAAATTTATTTTATAAAAAATTCTTTATGTTTTTCTATAAATCCTTGTTCTTTTGCTGCATTAAATGCAGTTTCTGCATTCCAATTTTTTTTATTTCTTTTACGATGCAATATATAAAAGGGATTATCATTTAGTGGAAAATATTCTGGATAATCTGTATCTGAATAATATCTTTTGTCTATCATAACATTTTCACTTTTAAATTTTACACTATGTAAATTACCATTTGGTGATTTATTATTTTTTATTGCACTTTTAAATTCATCAATATTCTTATTATTAAATAAAAATACTGTATCATTTATTCTATTAAAGAAAGGGTATTTATCTGGATGCTTAAAAAAAATATTTATATAATTTTCTTTTATTGCCCAATTATTTAATGATATCTTATATAAAATATCAAATCGCGTTACAAATATTGAGTCATATTTTTCTATATCATCCACTAATTCTAGTAATTTAGAAATATTTGTTCCTTGATTATGTTTATTAAACTCATTTAATGGATAATTAATATATTTTTTAGGATTATATACTTTAATTAATTCATTTATATCAGCAGAATCATATGTTTGAAAATAAATATCATAATCATCAAAATATTTTATTACATTTTCTAATAATGATTTATAACATACTCTCCAGTCTATTGGCCCATTACCATTATCTAATTTATTATGTAAACCTCTAATTAATATTAACTGTTTTTTTTTATTATTTTTTGAATTGGTCATCTATATAAATAATCTAATAAATGTGTTAACTTGAAATTTTAAATTATTTGTCTTCTACTATAGGATATGATGCTGAATTAGCAATTCCACATGCATTTCTTCCACGAATAAGTTTTAAATATCCGGATTCTCCCCAGTTGGTTCCCCAACTGTTTCGTATTATCCAATAATTAAATCCATTTTCTGAACCATATCCAACAATTACAACACCATGATTTGCATTTGCTTTTCTACTTGAACAACCAAAAAACCTTTGTGGGATTAAAATACCATTACTATAAAATTGCCACTCATCTGATGCATCAACCGTTACAGATACTGGTCCAACGTTTGCAACTGCGTCTTCTAAACTATTTTCATCACCAGATGGTATATCTACCCAATCAATAATCCTTGGTCCAGAAGATTTTTTTGAAAATTTGCAATTACCATCATGTCCTAAATATGGATATGAATCTTCAGTGTCTACAAAACCATTTTGGTTTTTTATAATATAATCAAATGCATTATCCATCATACCGCCTTTACATCCTAAACAACATTTATCATTAATAGTTGTATCATTCTTAACACAATCAATTAAATTTTGTTCACTTAGAGGAACAACTGGTTTTTTATTAAGTATTGCTATTGCACTTTCAATAGAACATATTGTTGAAAAACTCCAACAAGCTCCACAAAGACCTTGATCTTTAATTTTAGCAACAATATTATGTTTTCTCCAATCGATTGAATCAGGTAATGGACCATTATTAATTTTATGTGTTCTTTTATGGATGTTTTTGTTATATAATTTTTGATATTTTTGAAATTCGTCTTTTGTCCAATCGGCGAATGGATTTATAAATAGTTTTTTATTTGAATGTTTAAGTATATTGTGACTATAAATAGTTAATCTGTATGCATATTCTTCAATACTATTATATTTTTTATCATTAAATTTAATAAATTTCGTGAAACTCTTGACAATATTATCAATATTAGAATTCATATGTGCTTTGCACTTATAATGACTAGAACATGTATTTGAAAGTGATTGAGAACAACACAAATTCATATTTTCAAATTCACTACAGATAACATTAACAAAAAGAAGAAATAATTTTTTCATTGTACTATTAGAAATAATAAATAGTGCTTAAATCAACATAAATATTAAATAATATATTGAAATATGAAAATTGACTCAAATAGTGTAGTATTTATAACTGGAGGTCAACAAGGATTGGGATATGCTAGTGCAAAACATTTATCTTCAAAAGGAGCAAAAATTTTTATTATAGATTTAGATGAAAATAAACTAAAAGAGGCAGCAAATAGTTTGATATCAGTTCATCGTTTTGGTGGATTATCACCTTTTCGTAGCGCAAATCCAGGTAAATCTCTCGTTAAATATATGGTATGTGATGTTAGTATTCCACAACAAGTTGAAGCTGCAATTAATAAATGTGTAAATGAATTTGGTAAAATTGATGTTGCATTAGCTTGTGCCGGAATTGCAACATATTCATGTACTTATAATGAATCATTAAATGCAGAACTAGATCTAAATATTTGTGAAAGAACAATGAAAGTTAATTTTTTCGGTTCTTTGCATTTGGCAAAATATGCTTCAAAAGTAATGTCAAAAAACGTTCCAAATGAAAGAAAAGAAAGAGGTTTAATATGTTTAACATCTTCTATTTGTGCAACAGAAGGATTGGGTGCTTCTACACCATATTCTTGTAGTAAAGCGGCTATAAATGGTATGGTCTTACCAATGTGTCGTGATTTATCACATTTAGGTATTAGGATTAATTCAATTAATGCTGGAACAATTGAAACAAACATGCAAATACAAGGAATCAAAGACGGATATGGTGTTGATGATCCCGAACAAATTAAGAAATTTCAAAAAGATTTTATAGACAGATATTACCCACCAGATACATATAACAATATTGGTCAAGGAACGCCTGAAGATTTTGCAAAGTTTGTAGAAAGTATTATTTTAAATCCATTTTTAAATGGTGCTGTTTTAAGGATGGACGGCGGTATGAGAATGTAATCATATAAAAAAAATAGAGATAAATAAATATTATTATGATAAGTAGTATTTCATATGCATTTGTAAGTTTAGTATTTTATTTGTTTTACTGTACATTTATTAAATATATACGAATCTTTCCATTAGTTAATAATGATGAAATTAGTAAAGTTGTATTAATAACTGGTTGTGATACTGGATTTGGTCATAAACTCGCATATACCGCATCTTCAGCAGGTTTTGAAGTTATTGCTTTATGTAAAACAGAAGAGGGACGTTCTAAATTTATTAAGAATAAAACAGAAAATCCTTCACATACAGTTGTTGCAGATTTGATGAATGAAAAGGATTTGGAACGCGTTGTTAAATTAACTAAGTATGTAATCAAAAATAGAGGATTATATTCAATAATTAATAATGCTGGAATTTGTATTCCGGGTAATATTGATTGGCTTCCAACAGATGTATTCAAAAAAACAATGCGTCTAAATTTTTTTGTTCCAATAGAATTGACATACAAATTGTTACCAGAAATAAAAAAAGCATGTGGTCGTATTATAAATGTAACAAGTGCAAATGCATTAACTAGTTTACCAACAATGTCGCCATATTCAGCTTCAATACAAGCTTTAGAAGCATATTCCGAATCCTTAAGACGTGAAATGTTAAATTTTAATGTTAAAGTCGTGTTAATACAACCAAGTATTATGAATACACCATTTGCATCTACTTTAGCCGAGAAATGGCTAAGCACATTCAAAAGTGCAGATATATCAAGGACAGCATATTATGGTAGTGATTGGTCAAATAAGACACATAATAATATAGTAAGTGTAATAAATAGTGTAAATGCAGATTACAAAGAAACCATATGGGATATCTTGGGTGCTTTAACTGTGTCAAATCCACCAGAAAAAATTTTGAGTGGATATTTAGCAAAATGCATTTCTCTGTTTTTGAATGTAATTCCTGACTATTTCAAAGATAGAATGTTACATTACACTATATATCCATATCATATTCCATTAAAAATTCCACCATATAATACAATTTCTCATATTACTATTATTGTTCAAAATTTAGAGAAATCATTAGCCTGGTACGAAAAAATTGGATTTGTTAAAATTGGTTCTAAAATTGATAATTGTCATTTTATGAAAGCAGGTAGTTCTAAATGTTGGAAACCAATGATATTATTGAAAGAAGATATTTGTATGGTTCGTCAAACTTGTAGTTCAAAATTATGTATATATACATGTGATATTCATTCTGTGGTTAACAGGCTTGAGACACTTAATATTTGTCCTTCTAAAATAAATAGAAACAATAAATATAATTTGGCACATTTTAAAGATCCAGATGGATTTGATGTGTATTTTATAGAATTTATAATGCCATTATACAATATTTTTATGTGCTTTGTTCGATTTTTTTATAAATTAAATGATCCTCAAATGTTTCATTTGACATTAAATATTGACAGTTATAGTAAAGATTATAATGCTTTAAAAATGATAGGATTTACTGATATATTATTCAAATCTCCATATTCAATTAGTATAGGAGATTTTTCAGATTCTAATATAATAGCATTAGTAAAATTACCAAAAGATAAATTTGTGATTACATTAACAAGTTCCAATAATACAAATATTAATAATGAAATTGAATATACATTACCAGATTCAATAAGTATATCAGTAAAAAATGTTGAAAAAAAGATTTTGAATCTAAAAAAATATGGACTTCGTTGTGAACAAGCTTTATTAACCAATTATCCAATATTTGGAAAAGTTTTAGTAGCAAAAGTATATGTAAACGATAATTGTATAGAATTATGTGAATATATTGGTGAATCAACAAACATTTAGAATAATCAAATATACAATCCACAATCAGAATACTAGAAAAATAGTCAGGCTGCTACGCAGCAACATGCCGCAATAAGAATACTAGAAAAATAGTCAGGCTGCTACGCAGCAACACGCACAATCAGAATACTAGAAAAATAGTCAGGCTGCGTAGCAGCAACACGCGAGGTTTAAAATCCTATTACAAATTATTTTCAAAACTAAAATTTAAAAGAAGAGAATTCTTCTTAACAAGATATGCATTTCTCTCTTCAAGGATTTTAACTGTTAATCTAAGTTCACTAATCTCCTTTCTTAATTTGTTTAACTCTTTTGTTATATTTCCAAATCCGAATAGTTTCAATAATCTGCTTTTTTTGGTTAATGAATTATTACAATATTTTTCATTATTTTCTTCATATATATCTAAATCGATTTCATCCATAGTTATGTTATTACAATATTTTTCATTATTTTCTTCATATATATCTAAATCAATTTCATCCATAGTTATGCTGTTAACAATAATATATAATTTATTATATCTTATTATATAAACATTTATGAATTTGCCAATGGATCTAATTGATGAAATTTTTTCTTATTTAGGAGAAAAATGTATTATTTGCAATAAAAAATTAAACCCGTGGACTATGATTGGATATCCATCTGTATATTTATGTGATGACAAATGCTTTAAACAAACTTGTATACATCAATAATTTATGATTTAGTGCAAATAAATAATATTTCCTTTATTATCTCTACCGTAAACCTTTCCAGGATTATTTCTTGAATTGCTATCACACCAAGAACGGTCAGTACTTTTAGTTGGAGTTCTGTTACCAGTCGAAAGACAATTATTCATTTGCTTTTCGAAACTTCCATGTTCACCCCATTGTTTAGCTTGAATATCTTTATATCTTCTATCTTCTATTTCTCTACGTTTTCTCATTTCTTCATCCACACGTTTTCGAATTGCAATTTCTATTTGTTGTTTTATTTTTTCTTCTATTTTTTGCCGTTCTTCCTGTTCAACACGTTGTCTTATTTGTAATTCAAACATTTTTCTTTCTTGTTCTTCCTGCTGTTTTCTTTTTTCCTCTTCTTGTTTTCTTCTTCTTATTTCTTCAGCTTCTCTAAGTCGTCTCATCTCCTCTTCTCTTAACATTCTTTCTTGCTCTTTTTTTTGTTCAGATTTACGTCTATACAAATCCTTACACTGTATTTCCAGTTCTTTATCATTTAGCTTACTGCTATTATATTTAGGATTAAAATAACATATTTTATCGTTGGATTTTTGTGTATTCATATCTTTCTTGGACTGACCATGATGTATATCACAACCACGAGTAAACCATGGTCCCGTTGAATGTACACTAATTGAATTATATCCATCAACACCATATACATTATTTGCATAATCTATACATTTATTCGTAATAGTATCTCTATTAACACTCATTATATCAGAAATTCCAAGATGATGTTTGCGTAATCCACGTAATGTTTTACCATCACTTGGATTACATACTACATTTTCTTTAATTGTTTTTTGTGAAAAACTTTCAATATTTTTTGTGTAAGTATTTACTATGATATATGCGATTAATACAAGTAACAATACATAAATAATATATTCACTGTATTTCATTATATTTATATACATTTTTATTTCAATAATTATCAATAAAAAATTAAGAATTTTCATAATATTATTCATTAATTTCTATATTCACTTTCAAATCGTCTTTCACAAAATAACATTCTCCAGTCTCAGTCCATTTAATAACTATCGGTAACACTTCAACACCATGTTTTACTGCTTCGAATACAGCATTTCTGTATTTTGGATCGATATTACTCGGTTGAAAAGATGATACATCGGTTCTTTGAATAACATAGCATATAATTGTTCTTTTATTTGTGGTTTGCTTTATTTTTGAAAGTTCGTTTATATGTTTTAAAGCTCTTGGACTGATAGTATCAGTTACTTTTTTACGAAAACCATCTGGAAAATATGAAATTTTATCATTATATTCATATTTTGATAAATCCATTTTCTTCTTGTCTTTATCTAGACAATCAACATAGTCCGCCTTCGGTGTATGTTTCACTTCTAATATGAATTCAGTATTATTTTCGTCAACTCCGGCAAAATCAAAACGAGAATTCATAAAAGTCGTTTGAGTTTTTAACGATTTTATAGAACTTAATGATTTAATTAAATTGTTTTCTAAACAGGTTTTAACAATAATTTCTGGTAAAGATGTATCTGTTCCAATATATTGGACATTATCTTTTTCTTTGACTATTGATATAATTACTTTGAATTTACATTTATTGTTAACTTTATCAATCTTTTTCATTAATACATTTGATCCAGCATTTACAAGTCCACCACAACCAAGTGATGTAGTATGAGCCAATACAATACTACCATCTTGTAGTTTTACATCCGCGACATAAGGAGTCTTACAAGTGGATGACGGTCGTTTCACAACGGTTCCTTGAATTAAATCATCAACACTAAAAAGTTTCGTCATATTTGAATTATTTTATAAAATTTTGATTATACTAATAGTAATAATAATAAATATTGTTCATTTTTTTGACAACAATAAAATAGTATAAATCCTACTTAGTTACTTCTAATATTCAAATATTACAATGTATTCACCAAAATATGTTTTGTATAATATGCTTTTTTACAAAAATATAAATCATTTGCTTATAAATGTTAAACAACCGGATTATATGAATCATATTTCACAAAATCTTCAGGCTATTTTGTCTTATAACAAAGAAGTTTCTGTTATAAATACATATTACACATCAGATAAAGAATTTATTCTTTCTAAACCATTTATATCTGAAAACAATACAGTTTTTACATTTTCTTATATGAATCTTACTAAATCAAATGAGTTTTTTTCAGACTATTGGTGGTTCAAATTCAAAAGTTCTGAATCATTTAAAAAAAATAAAATTCAAAATATAGGACAAAAACTGAATAAACACATATTTGAAGAAGCTTTCAATAAATTATCCAGTTATCAACAAAATGAATACAATCAATATGGAAAAAAATTGATATTTGGAGAAGATATTGTAATTTTTGTAGAGAAAAAATACGATACTTTAAAATGGATATCTAATAAACTTGATATTGATAACACAAAGAGCAATATTGTAATTAGAAGTCCAATTATGTATACAAATATAAATGCTATTCCAGAAAAAGTTGCTGGTATGACATATGTTAAAACAATATCTCCATCACAAGTAATTGAATGGGTAACAAATAAATCTTTTCAAAAAAATCCAAATGGCATCTAATTAAGAATATTATTAAATCAAAAATCATAAAAATGATTGATAATCATATATTATATATACAACTGTATCCAATATGAATATCAAAATGTTTTTCAATTCAAACATTATGAAAAATATATGTTTATTCATTTCTGCATTCTTCTTAACATTTGGTGCCGGTGTTGTTGGAGGATATTTATCAATTATATTTTGTCATAAACTATCAATATTTGATTTACAACCAATACCAATTGCATTATTCTTTTCAAGTTTAGATTGCATATTCAGAAAAAAGATTACAAATCATTTTGTTATTATATTATCACTTTATGCACTAAAAAA
>Ga0163180_10000093_pt1 | contig 43415 bp, 35 predicted proteins | sample AtlANTMetagenome_2_FD_109647 | JGI IMG/M metagenome (GOLD analysis project Ga0163180, IMG submission 109647) | Marine eukaryotic phytoplankton communities from the Atlantic Ocean - Atlantic ANT 4 Metagenome | ecosystem: Environmental > Aquatic > Marine > Oceanic | place: North Atlantic Ocean...
GACGCCGATGCGGACGCCGATGCCGATGCGGACGCCGACGCCGATGTGGACGCCGATGCGGACGCCGATGCCGATGCGGACGCCGATGCGGACGCCGATGCCGATACAGACACCGGTGAAGACACTGCGACGCCGGGAATTTAGATCAGCTTAGAGAATCACTCGACCCTCTAAGCGGTCAATCGCGCTTAGGTACCCACAGTGCGTGCGGCCGTACACGCCAACCCGTTTTTGGATAAAGAGCTCGACCCATGGGCCGGTCAAAATCGGTTTTTTTGTAGTGCTTTTTCAGACCACGCTTCAGGGTTGAACGGGCAGTGAGAACAGCTGCCCACTGCTTTTGCTGAATACCCTCAGCAATAATTTGAGCCTCGCTATGCAACGGCCCACCCTCATGATCAATGTCCCACAGCGCGATGAGAGCAATGCTGGGGGGCTTCCCCGCCTGCACCGGCATCCACGGTTGCCATGGCGCGAGAACAGGCCCATCAATGGCCCTGAGTTGCTGAACAACCCGGTCTCCGGCAGCCCGATCCGCTGCGGATGGCACATAGGTTCCCACAGCCCAACGCGCAGACCACAGTTGCCAGGACAACAAAACAGCTGTCGCCAGTTGCAGAGACAGACCCGGCCACCGCCTCCGAAGATAGTGCAAAGCCAATCCAGACCATAAAGCAATAAACCAAAACCCTGGAATCAGTACATTCGTAAATCCACCATGGTGCCCACGCATCAGTGCCGACAAAAACACAGCCATGGCACCCTGAGCCAACCAAAAACGGATTCCTTGGTCCGTAGCTTTCTTGCCCATGAAAGCGACCAAAGCCACCACAGCTACCGTCCAAGGAAAGGCCATGACCAATTCCTTGGGAGCCGTCCAAAAGAACCGTTTAGCGACAAAGGGGTGCGACGATGGCACATCGAGGATGTAAGTCAAAAACAAACCGTCGGACGACAAGGTCAGCCCTGCGGTAAACGCGACCGCAGGAAAAACACTAAAACAAAAGAACCGTTTCGCAGGCTCAGCACCGTGATGATGCCAGAGCCACCACAAGGCCGGCACTCCATACAATGCTGCCGTATGCTTGGTCAGAAATGCCGCTGTCAAGATGAGGCCAGCCGTTCTCACCCACCCCGTGCGTACAGCGAGCAACGCCCAAGCCAACAACCCAACCTGAAGGCCATCGTTACGAACGAGGTCAAAGAATGCCCCTCCGTTTTCGTATGTGGACAAAAAAAGCGCACCTGCGCCCAAACTCAAAGCCCATCCACCGCACTCCTTCCGAACCACGATTCCCAGAGCGATGGCCGCCATCACCACACTAAACAGACTTACGGCACGGCCAATCGGATAATCCAGCGGCATGCCCAAAGCACTCAGTCCACCCACAATCCACGGATACAGCGGAGGATAAATAAACGGAATGAATTCTGCAGAAGGAAGAACATAGAGGGATTGGCCCTCGGCTACCCGAGCCGCATGTCCCAACATCCCACCTTCCATCCATTCCAAGTCATACGGAAACCCAATCCGACCCGCAACGGTACGCGCCAAAAGGCCAAGGATAGCGAATGCCATGACCACCACCGGAAGTTCGGCGAGTCGAGGCAACCACTGTTCAAGCAATGGTTTTTTATCCATCACCCAAGGCCTGTATGACTGCCGCCGTCACCGCTCGTTCTAAGGCCGAGGGTTCCGGCTCCTCGGTTGAACCGGTCAGGCTAAACCGGGCGGCATCCGCCAAAGCATCTTTCAGGCTCGGCATCGGTGAAGCCGTAATACGAGCCATTTTCAAATCCGCTCGAGAACCGGTAGAGGCGGGCCCAATCCCCGTTGGGTTCGGATTGTTGCAACCCGTGCAACTCCGGCATGCATCCGGAAGGTCCGCGCCCGGCAAATCTGCTTGTGCCACAGCGGCTGGTGGACCTCCATACCGTTTCAGGCCCATGGATCTGAGGTGAGACGCCTCATCGGGGTCCAACTCCTTGACTCCCCCGAGATCCCTGGCCGTCTTCGTAATAAGCGCCGTGTGTTCCATGGTCTCCAGCCGGCAGAAGGCCTCGGTGAGATCACGTCCCACACAGACGGCGCCATGACGATCCATCAACACCGCATCGTGGGCATAGATATGCTCACCCACGAGTGCGGCCAGATCAGTGGTTCCCGTCGTGCGGTAATCCAAGGTCGGAATGGTCCCCAATGTGAGGACCACCTCGGGCAGCACACACCGGGCCATACTCACACCCGCTATTGTGAACGCCACGGAAATCGGCGGATGCGCATGCACTACAGCACGAATATCGGGCCGCGCGTCATAACAAGCCAAATGCATGGCCATTTCAGACGTCGGGTCGCCCTGCCCACGCACCTTATTCCCCTTGCGATCGATGACGACCAGGTCGTCATCGGTCAACAAGCCCTTGTGACAACCCGCCTTAGTGGCCAACACATGACCATCGTCCAAAATGACGGAGAGGTTCCCATCCATCGCGACGAGGAGATGTCGCTCATAGCAAAGTCGAGCGATCCGGATCAGTTCCCGCCTGGCGAGTGCTTCAGACATGACTATGGCCTATCGTGCTGAGCCCAGTCTCGCCCGATCAACCCACTTCCAGGCCATCAACTACCCAGGTACTGACATCGACCGAGCCAAACCGTTGTTGATCATTGGCCACCTCTCGAATCCCTGACCACAACTCAACATAGCTCGTGTTGAGCTTGAGGATACCGACGTAGTCGAGGTCTTTTCCTGCCTCTCCAGAGAAAAAATGACCCTTTAAGCGCAGCTTACCTGTCGACAGGTCAAACCACTTATCTCCGCTCAGAACGAGATCATCTAAATACAAAAACGGACCCAGATCTGGATAGATCATATTGCGGCTTCGGGTGCCAGCACGCAGCACAAGATTACCAGGCCAAATACCATCGGGCCCCGAATGACCTGAGGGTCGGCCCTCCAGTTCTCGAGCCAGTTCGGGATTCTGATACAGGGCACCCACAATCCCTTCCCGGATCAGTGGCAAGTCCAACGATGGGACACCTCGGTGGTCGAATGCCCGTGTTTGATACCCGCCAGCCTGCAAAGCATCATCGATCAGATGCAATTTTTCAGATCCAATGCGTCTGCCATCTGTCAGAAAGCTCTGGCCCGCGTCCACACGATCGCGATCGAAGGCCGGCACCACAGCCTCCATCAAGCGGGCAATAGCGCGAGGCGAGATGACGATAGGGAGCGCTTTATCTTCCATTGGCTTGGGGTCCCGATACCGGAGCACCTGGTGGGCCAGATCCGCACCCAAGGGCAAACTCGCGACATCGGCAAATACCCTGGACTTCACTGTGTGCTCCACTGTGTGCTCACCATCCGAAGTCTGGACTCGACCGTATAGAGCATAGTGGGTACCAATCTCGGTTCGAACATTTCCATTGGACGCGCGAAATGCGCGCGACCTCACCACCTCTGTGTAGCGAAACGCCAGAGGCTCCACTCCCTCAATACTTCGCACATCATCGATGTGGTTATTGACGGTGTCCTCTCGAGCCTCGTCTTCAATGTGTGGATATCGCCTATCCCAAATCCCAAGACCCACATTCGTCTGTTCATACCGATCAGCAGGTCCGGCCACATCGCTGGGTTCTGAATCCGAGATCTTTTCTAACGCGCCTTGGACGAGCGTCTGTACAGCGGCTTCTGTCGAAGCCTTACCCGTTTTTACTCCGCACCGTCCCCGAGCATCGTACACACGGATGGTCACGTTCCACCGTTCCTTCGGCGGTAGGCTGACGGCACTCAGAATCGCCGCTGAATCCCAGGTCACCACGCGCGTGATGGCGTGTTCCACATGGGCCTCGACGCCGGCGAGATGGAGCGAGACACCATGGGCCACAGCTACCGCAGCCAAAGTTTCATGCAGAGGGTTATCGCTCACTTAGGTTTCTCCTTGTTTCGGCCCACGCACTATACCCAAGAGGCCACGATGCTGTTTTTCTTGTTCCAAATCTGGAGTGCCATCGCCGGCCCTCGTGTAGTCGCAATCGGCGATCTGCATGCTGACCCTGAGGCCACCAAAGCCGTTCTCAAAATGACTGAACTAATCGACGACCAAGGCGCTTGGGTGGGCCACGATGCCGTACTGATTCAAACAGGCGATGTGACCGATAAAGGACCGAGTAGTCGTGGGGTCATTCGATTATTAAGCCAACTCCAAAAAGAAGCTCGACTCGCCGGAGGCGATGTGATCGGCGTGTTGGGCAATCATGAAGTGATGAACCTCATTGGCGATTGGCGCGGCGTTCAACCCCAAGATGTCGCCGAATATGGCGCACGCGAAACACGGATGGCCGACCTCCGCCCCAGAGGCGAAATGGGCCAATGGATTCAGGCGGCTCGAATGGTCGTTTTTCACGGTGACACCGTATACGTGCATGGCGGGGTAAAGTCAGAGATCGCGGAATATGGTAGAGAAGAACTACAAAAGATTCAGGCGAAGCACGTCGGCTCCAAGCAATTCACCCCCCTTTTTGGGGTCAATGGCCCATTGTGGTACCGCGGTTATCTGCAAAATGACGAACCCACAGCCTGCGTCGAATTGGAAAAAGCCCTGAAACATCTGGGTGCTGTGCGCATGGTGATGGGCCACACTACCCAGAAAACGGGTCGAATTACGACACGCTGTGAAGGCGCTATCGTGGCCATCGATACCGGTATTAGCGCCTATGCAGGAAACCATTTCTCGGCATTTGAACTTATCAATGGAGATGGCCGGGCAATTTACCCAAATGAAACTGTGGATTTACCCGATCCAAAAATTACCGACAAATGAATAGGACATAGACCCCACAAACACGGTAGAGTGGCGCCGCTCGACCCCCATTGAATCCGAGACCTGGGGAGCCAACATGGCCACCTCTACACTCACGAAGAAGCTCCTCAAACTCGCGACGAAGTACGGCGCGCCAAAGGGGACCAATTCGGACCTATTTGAAGCCTTTCTCAAAGCTGCTTCACCACAGATTCGAACTGCATTTATTACCCGACACAACCATCAACAGATCTTCGATGTGTTGAGTGACTTTTTTATACTCACTCAACAAAGAAAGTCGAAAGCCCCCATAGTGGAGGTCTTTTCCTCCGAAACCGGAACGTTGATCAAAAGTCAAATGCCGGACCAGGCCTTTATCGTCGACACGGTCCTGCTATCCCTGCGTACACTCAATATCGGCTACCAATCCGGTTTCAACTTGGTTTTGGGCATGGGTCGAGATGCACAAGGTGTACTCGACAGTATTGATGATCCTTCCAATCCACTGGAAAGCTTGATTTATGTTCAGGCCGATGCCACTTCAGAGCCAAAAGTTCTACAAGCTGAAATCAAAAAACGCCTCAGACTCGCTCAAGCCGTCGTAGCCGGCTTCAAACCCATGACTGAGCGGGTCCGAAATACGGCCCATACGCTGATTTCAGCCGCTGAGAACCCCGACGATCCAAAGGCGGAGGCCGCCTCGTTCATGCGCTGGCTTTTGGCTGATAACTTCGTATTCATGGGACTGATCCATGAAGACAAACGACTGGGCGTGGCCGACAAATCCGTGTCCAAGATCACCGATCTCCGCGATTTTGAAGACTGGGATGGCGGAGAGAACCGAGTATCGATTCGTAAGGCTCCCACCGAATCGATGGTCCACCGGGCAGGACGCAAGGATGAAATTTGCGTCAACCTCGAGGACGGAAGCAAACTGAAGGTCCAGGGACTGTTTACCTACCGTGCCGTGACGCAACCCAGCCGTCACGTACCTCTGTTGAGAAAAACGCTCAAGCAAATTCTGGACGACCAAGACTGCAAGCCGAGCTCCTATCGGTACAAGGGTATCGCCAACGTCTTCGACTCCTTACCCACCGAATTCCTGTTTACGACTCAAGCTGAAGAAGTCGCAGAAATGATCGATCGCGTTCTTGAATCCGAACAAGAACGCAGAGCAAGAGCTCACATCCTTCAATCCGAAGGCGATTCGAGCGCATTTGTTCTGGCAGCGATGCCAAGAGGCCGCTGGTCCGACGATGTGCGACAAGAGATTGAACACACCCTCATCGAAGCGACCGGCGCTTCGTATTGTGATCACGGAGTATTCGTCGGTCGTTACGAAACCATGCTCATCCATTTTTATCTGACCGGATGCGACCTGATGTCCGACCAGACCACCGAAGATCTCTCCGCTGAAGTCATCGACATTGCCGCGGGATGGATGGAGCGGGTTCACGTTGCTCTTCAAGAAGAATGCGAAGCCGAACGAGCAGAAATACTCAATCTGAAGTACGCCAATGCGTTCGAAGACAAATACAAGCGAATGACGGCGCCCGCGCAAGTGGCGCGAGACATTCAAATTCTTGAGGTGGTGGCGAACAGCAACCGTGTCTTGGCCGAGGTGTACCAGGACAACCGCGGCTGCATGAGCCTGCGACTGTACCAACCGCACAACATTCTCCTGAGCGAAATACTGCCTGTCTTAGATAATTTCGGCTTGGTGGTGCTCGATCAATTTGCCGATCCAGTATCCACCGCAAATGGTGAGATTTTCAACATCGACACGTTTAGGCTCCAGGGTGTTCGCGTCGGCGATGAACAAGCCATCATGGACAATGCTCATGATCTGGTCAGTGCTGTGGAAGCGGTGTTTACGGGCCAAATGTCCGACGACGGGTTCAACCAATTGGTCCTATCCGCCGGAATCCCTTGGAATGCCGTAGACATGATCCGGGGATACCTCGGCTATGCCCGTCAGCTCGGTCTTCGGTATACGCAGGTTCGCATTGAAGAAATCCTCCTGGCCCAGCCTCTGCTGGTCCAACAACTCTGGAACTATTTCCATGCCCGTTTCGACCCCGAGCAATCAGGAGAACGGTCGAAAGCCATGGCCGAGACCCAAGACCAATTCGACACCCTTTTACGTGGGCTACAAGCCCACGATCAAGACGTCACATTCCGTACAGTCTTCAACCTGATCGAATCCACACTGCGGACAAACTTCTATCGACAAGACCGGATCGAGCACTACATCAGCTTTAAAGTGGATTGCGACAAGATCTGGCAGATGCCAGAACCGCGCATGAAATACGAAGTTTATGTGCACCACCCAGAGATGGAAGGCATCCACCTCCGCGGCGGACCGATTGCCCGAGGCGGTATCCGTTGGTCGGATCGGGAAGACTATCGACGGGAAGTTCAAGGTCTCGCCACTACCCAAATGGTGAAGAACGTTTTGATCGTCCCAGAAGGTGCGAAGGGGGGCTTCTTCCTGAAAGGCACCTACCCGGATCGGGCCGTCAGACGCGCTGAAGCAGACCGACTCTACACCTTTCTCATCCGCGGCCTGCTTGACATCACGGACAACATTGTGGAGGGCAAGGTCATCCACCCGCCCGAAGTCGTGCGCCATGACGGTACCGACACCTACCTCGTTGTCGCCGCCGATAAGGGCACTGCACATCTCTCCGACACCGCCAACGGTGTGGCTCGTCAGTACGGCTTCTGGCTCGACGATGCCTTCGCGAGCGGAGGGTCCAATGGCTACGACCACAAAAAGGTCGGAATCACTGCACGCGGAGCCTGGAAAACCTGCCAGCGGCATTTCGCCGAAATGGGTGTCAATCCATATGAAGAAAGCTTCACCTGTGTCGGAATCGGCGATACCGCGGGCGATGTGTTTGGGAATGGAGTGATCGAAACACCGCACATGCGGTTGGTTGCGGCCTTCAACCACCGCCACATCTTCATCGATCCCGATCCCGATCCCAAGAAGTCATACGAAGAACGCCTCCGACTATTTAAAGCCGTTCAAGGTTGGGATGCCTACAATACAAAGCTGATCAGCAAGGGAGGTGGCATCTTTAGCCGACAGGCCAAATCCATCTCTCTGACGCCAGAAATCAAAGACCTATTGGGCGTGATGAGCGACGAACTCCCTGTCGATACCGTCATCCGTTGCATCCTTCGAACTCCTGCAGACCTACTATGGAACGGCGGAATCGGAACCTACGTCAAATCGAGCGAAGAGACCCATCAAGATGTGGGTGATGCCACCAACGACAACCTTCGAATCAACGCTAAAGAACTGCGGTGTAAAATCATTGGTGAGGGTGGAAACCTGGGTCTCACCCAGGCCGCTCGAGTCGAATATGCCCAAAACGGCGGACGCATCAACAACGACGCCATCGACAACTCGGGTGGCGTCGACATGTCGGACCACGAGGTGAACCTTAAAATCCTTCTGAGCGATGTGGTTGCAGACGGAAAACTGGGTACCAACGCACGCAATGACCTACTGGAGAAGTTGACCGAAATCGTGGCGGAACTCGTGTTGGACAATTCCGACACTCAAGCCAATCAACTCAGTTTGGATCAGATTCGTTCCAGTCGCGACCCGCTATTCTTCAGTCGAACCCTCGACTGGGTGTGCAAGCGCTCAAATACGACACGTACAGCCTTAACGCTTCCATCCGACGATGATCTGTCTCGGCGAGCAGCCTCTCGACAGGGTCTCACTCGACCCGAACTCGCTGTTCTGGCCGCCCATGTGAAAACTCATATTTTCAAGGAACTACTGGAATCCGACGCCGATGAAATTCCAGGATTTAACGATCGGGTCTTGAGCTATTTTCCTAAAGAAATCCGAAAGAAATATGGAAAATACATTCCAGGCCACATGCTGCATCAATCGATCGGTATGACGGTTCTGATAACAGAAGTCGTCGGCGATGCCGGCGTGCTGTTCTACCCCATGCTGAAGGAATGGACAGGAGCCAGTGCTGGCGCCATCACTCGCGCGTGGCTGATGGCCATGGAAATGGTCAACGGCAACCAACTGCGCACGGAAATTGACCAGTGCGATGCCAGCTTCGAGGCCAAATATAAAGCATGGATCGAAGTTCAAAATGCCATCACTGGCTTGGCTGCATTGGCACTCAATCCCGGTGAATCACAACTCGTCGGAGATCGCAAAGACATCATCCATGAGGTCCTGCGCCAACTGCCCAAGGTCCGAGGTGCCGCTCACCAAGAGCAACTCAAAAAGATGGCGGATGTCCAAAATGAACGTGGGATACCGGAGAATATTTCCCTAAAAATTGCGACCCTTACCAAGCTGACTATCGCCCGAGAAATTGCGCTCATTCACAATCCAGACGATCGAGTCAGCCACACCATCATTCGCTACATTTCAGTGGGAGAGGCCACCGGAATTTTGCCCGCCCTTCGCGCGATCCGGGTCGAACAAACCAGCGGCCCATGGGATCAAGTGGCGCTGGCCATCTTGAGAAATCGGTTCTTCCTTCTCATGCGGCAACTGTATGACGCCATCCCCTTGGGCCCCGAGGTCCGCCTGGGCGTCAACCGAATCAAGCGTCGACTCATCCGCAAGGGGCCACTGGGTACGCTCACACAAGAAGTAGAACGCTTACTCAGCTCTCGTCCAGACACAGCCATGCTGTTGGTGGCTGAGGAGCGAATCCGCGGAGCTTTAGCCAGCGGCGAACTGGGCAACCTCGGCACCGCTACAGGCAAAAAGCAAAAAAACAAGAAGCGGAGTCGCGCCAACGGCCGCACATCGACTCCACCACCAGCCAAGTGAGCCTGTGGATATTTCTGCGCCATGGAGAAAGCGAAGCCAATCAAAAGCGTGTGTTCTCCGGCCACCAAGACGTCGCATTGACACAAAAAGGTGAGGCACAGGCTCAAGCTGCCGGCCTCACGCTGATCGAAACACTCCAAGGTCAATCGCTCTCCCGGGTGCTCAGCTCCGACCTCCAACGTGCGGTCCGAACCGCGGAACTATCGCTTGAATCCGCCGCTCAAACACAAGAAATCCATCAAACAACGGCCCTCAGAGAACGCCACCTGGGTGAGTGGCAAGGCGAATCGATCGATAAATTAAAAGCGCAGGGTTCGCGTGCAGTTCTGCATCGATGGACCGGGCATGCCCCAGGAGGCGAAAGTCTCGAAGCTCTCGCGATTCGATCGGTGACTTATCTGGCTGGCTTAGACGAACAGACAACCAACCTCTTGGTGGGCCATGGCGGCCTCATCCGAGTGCTCCTTGGGTTGCTGGACGGTGAAGAAAAAGCCACGATCGGCCGAGTCAATATTCCCAATGCGGTTCCCATCGTCAGAGAAGTCAGTTCCGGAAAATGGGCGGACCTGCTTCGTGAGTTGACGGGTTAGGACACACGCATGTCGTCTCTTATTCTCGCCAGCGGCTCGCCTCGACGTCGACAACTTCTGACGCTCGCCGGCTTCCCGATACAGTCGGTCATTCCGCCGGACATACCCGAGGTCCGGGCGACCAACGAAGCACCTCTGAACTACGTCCGTAGGCTCGCGAAAGAGAAGGCAAAGGCGGTGAACATACCCAATTGTTGGATACTCGCCGCGGACACCATCGTTCATCGAGACAGCAACATCTACGAAAAGCCCGTCAATGATGCGGATGCTTCTCGAATGTTGAACGATCTGTCTGGCAATTGGCACAAGGTCACCACGGCTTGGTGCCTCAGGTGGGTCGGTCCCAACAAGAGTGAGACAGGACACCGCCATCTTCAGGGCTATCGCACATCTCGAGTTCGTTTTCGGCCGCTGACAGCGATCGAAGTCCAGCGCTATATCGCCACAGGCGAAGGGACAGACAAAGCGGGGAGTTACGCGGTACAGGGGGATGGAGCCAGTTTGATCGATCGGGTCGTGGGGAGCACCACCAACGTCGTGGGCCTTCCGTTGACGCCAGTTACAAAAGCCCTGATAAAGGTCGGTGTACACCGGGAGACTGCATGAGCATTTCAGATCGAATCGCAGAGGTGCACGCTCAGGTTGCTCAAGCTGCTATCGACGCTGGACGCGATCCGGCTACCGTCCGAGTGCTCGGCGCGTGCAAGACCAAGCCCGTGGATTTGATACGGGAAGCCATTGATGGAGGGCAGATTCTCTTGGGCGAAAATAGGGCTCAGTCACTGCGCGACAAAGCTCCCCTACTCGCCAGCCACAACCCGGCTCCAGAGTGGCACTTCATCGGTCGCCTCCAAAAAAACAAAGTCAAATACGTGGTTCCATGGGCTCAGATCATTCATACCGTCGACTCGCTGGCGTTGGCAGAAGCCATCGATAGCCGTGCGCCTCATCCCATTGGCATCCTTATCCAAGTCAATACAGGCGGCGATACGGCCAAGGGTGGGGTTTTACCTGGCCAGGCCATCGCACTGGCCAAAAGCATCGAACAATTGGACAAGCTCACTGTACGCGGCTTTATGACCATGCCTCCGATGACCGAAGATCCTGAAGACTGCGCCCCCTTCTTCACTGAAGTGGCCGAACTTGGTCAATCCGGGCAAGCCGCGGGTCTGAATACCACAGTCCTATCGATGGGTATGAGCCGCGACTATCGGGTTGCCATTCGTTGCGGCAGTACCATCGTTCGGATTGGAACCGCCATTTTTGGGGCGCGCGACTACGCCTAGTCTCGGTACACCTTCACGGTATGCTCCGAGCTGCCACCGCCACCACCGAGAAGGAACCCGGTCTGCAAGTAGGTGTCCTCTGCTCCATGGTCTCCATCGAGCTCCAGTTCGCCCTCGTCTCCAAAGATATAGATGACCGTGGTCCCGGTGACTGACCCGTCTTCTGCCACTTCAGCATTGAACACCAGCTCAACCGTTCCGGAACCGCCGCCACCTTCCCAATCGCACGCTGCCGTCCCATACAATGTGGCATCACTATCGACGGAGAATTCCGATTCACCCTCGCACCAGTCACCCCACCAATCACTCGAAATGATCAGTTCACCCGTATAGTCACCGGCATAGGGCCAGTCACCGGGATCCGAGTCTGAATCCGAGTCTGAATCCGAGTCCGAGTCCGAATCCGCGTCTGCATCGGCGTCTGCATCGGCGTCGGAATCGGCATCGGCGTCGGCATCGGCATCGGCATCGGAGTCAGCGTCAGCGTCAGCGTCAGCGTCAGCGTCGGTGTCGGCGTCCGCGTCGGCATCAGCATCGGTGTCGGCATCGGTGTCAGCGTCGGCATCGGAGTCAGCGTCGGCATCGGCATCGGCGTCAGCATCAGCGTCCGCGTCTGCGTCAGCATCGGCATCCGCATCCGCATCCGAGTTCGAGTCTGCATCCGCATCCGCATCCGCATTGTCGGTCGGGCTCGACACCATTTGTCCATCAATGGTACTCAGAACACCTTCTTCTTTGTGAGCCGCTGGACAACCAAACAAAAAGCAAAACAGGACTATACGAAGCACAAATACCTCCTAAAAATTCAACGCCCCCACTTATACCCCATGAATGTGTTGATCCGCAGCCATGGATGATGAGAACCGTACTGAATATGGGGGGTAGACCAAGAGGAGGCCCCATGAGCCAGCCCATCGTCGAGTGTGTACCCAACTTCTCAGAAGGTCGCGACGCGAACGTGATCGAAGCCATCGCCAACGCGATCCGAAGTGTCGAAGGGGTCTCCCTGCTCGACGTCGATCCGGGGGCCGCCACCAACCGTACTGTGATGACCATGGTCGGCGCACCCCAAGCGGTTGTCGAAGCGGCCTTTCAAGCCATCTCCACCGCAGCGGACCTCATCGATATGAGTCAGCACACCGGTGCCCACCCCCGCATGGGAGCCACCGATGTATGTCCTTTTGTCCCTGTTTCCGGCATCGACATGGCCGAGTGTGCCCAATTGGCGCAACAGTTGGGCGAACGGGTGGGCAGTGAACTCGGGATCCCCATCTACCTGTACGAAAGCGCAGCGAGTCGGCCTGAACGACAAAACCTCGCTGAGGTCCGGGCCGGCGAGTACGAAGGCCTGGCCAGTCGTCCCGGCAACCCTGACTGGACCCCCGATTACGGACCGGACACCTTCAACGCCAAATCCGGTGCCACAGCCATCGGTGCTCGACCTTTTCTGATCGCCTACAACATCAATCTCAACACGCGGAACACGAAAAAGGCGATGAAAATTGCCGCTCTCGTCCGTGAAAAAGGCATCATCAGACGAGAAAAGGGAGAGATCGTTCGCGATGCCGAAGGCAACGCTGTCCGGGATCCTGGACTGTTCAAATGCGTCAAAGGCATCGGCTGGTACATCGAAGAATATGGGCGCTGCCAAGTGTCGTTGAACCTCACCAACTTCGAAGTCAGCCCGATGCATGAAGTGCTCGAAGCAACGCGACGAGTCGCACTTGAAGAAGGGGTCATCGTCACCGGTTCAGAGCTAGTTGGGCTCGTACCCAAAGCCGCGATGACCCGTGCAGGCCGGTACTACCTCGGCAAAGAAAACGCCAACCCTGGCGTGTCGGAACGCGACCTCGTCGACACCGCCATCCACTCCATGGGTCTGCGCGATGTCGGTGATTTCGCTCCCAAAGCACGGGTCATCGAATACGCCATCGGTGGAGATGGACCCTTGGTGTCCATGACGGGTCGTGATTTCATCGATACTTTGGGTTCTTCCGCACCCGCTCCTGGCGGAGGTTCCGTTGCCTCCTTGTGTGGCGCCATGTCCACAGCACTATCCGCCATGGTGGGGAGCCTGACCCACGGAAAGAAAGGGTACGAAGATCAATTCTCCGCTCAATGTGCCAACTCCGAGAAAGCTCAGGCCCTCAAGGATGCCTTCCTCGACGACATCGATAACGATACAGCAGCCTTCAATGCCATCATGACGGCCATGAAGCTCCCAAAGAAAACCGATACCGATAAGGCAGAGCGCCAAACGGCCATCACAGAGGCTACTCGCTTAGCCATCAACATTCCCCTGGGAGTTCTTGAACGCACAGTACAGGCCATCGAGGCGGCAGAAATAGCGGCACAAGGAAACAAAAACGCCCGCTCTGACGCTGGAGTTGCGGCGCTCACGGCACTCGCTGCCGCGGAAGGCGCCTTCTACAACGTGTTGATCAATCTCGATGGATTCGACGATGCCGCCTACGCGGCCGAAGCGACCCAACGGGCCGAAGCCGCATTGAGCGAAGTGACCGAACGAACGGCCACGTTAACCGCAGCGATTCGCGAGCAACTCAGGGCCTAAAAAGGGTCTTAATGGGACGTCTCACCTTAGGGTGGTCGTCCGTTTGGAGCGCTTGAACAGCAGGCATGGACTGCGCACGCTTCTTGTCCAACTGACCCAGCGCACGTACGGCAGCCCCACGGACCGCCGGATCGGTATCACCGAGGAGGGGTGTCACCGCATCAAAGCCCCAAGTTTCGTTCCGCCAAGCGATTGAACGGACCGCAAATCGTCTGATGTCCGCACTGGAATCCGTCAACCCTGCTTGAAGGGCATCCGTAATGGCCGTCGATGTTGTATCCACTCGGTATCCAATCAAACGCATCGCTTCCGCTCGAACCGAAATATCCACATCCGCCAGTGCACCCTCAAAAGCGTCCACAGCATCCAGGGCCCCATCCTTTTTGTAACCATTGATTAAAGCGACACGGAGTTTTGCAGGGAGCTCATCGACCACGGACCAAGGCAGACGATGCTGTCCATCCAAGGCAAAGGCCAGTGCCACCCGGACATCCAGATCGTCTTGTCCAAAGATCACACGATGCTGAATCAGTGTTTGGGCGCGCGCATCCGCAAGATCTGCACCTGGAAATGCGAAATTCCCAGCCCGGTTTCGGACCGGTTCCATTTGATCCACACGCTCCGCGATTTCGGCATGTTCTTGTCGTATCTTCGTCGACTCTTCCAACAAAGTATCTTCAAAGGGTCCAGCCCAGACTGGAGCCGCCGCGAGCACAATCAGTGTCGTAAAAATAGTCATGTTCAACCCTCCTCCGAGAGTAAGTGGCCGGCGTCTTCCCACCAGGTGCGAGGCGCCGTCCTTTTGACGTTCGTGCCGCAATGAACTTCACCCAACATCATGTGGTAGGTGTACCAATCGTCCAACCAAACCAGATCGAGCGAATCGGGGAGCAAATCGGTAACCGCCGCAATGAATGGGTCAGAGCCGGGATCGGAAACATTTGAACGCAAAAACGGATCCGCCATAAACAACGTGGTGGTGTCATCCGCGTCAGCCACGACCAGATTGACCGTGCCTGGGATCAGCGCTGCAACCGTATCGCCGCAACCCGACACTTCTTCAAATAATGCCGGCATATAGATGATGTCTTCATCATCCAGACCCAGTTCTTCTCGAAACAAGTCTTCCTGTTCATCCAATATTTCTTGGACTTCATTGTTCAGGCTTCTCAAGGCCCCGCTGGAAACAATCGAACCAATCGTACTCAGGCCGTGGCCAGAATAGCCTCCCCCGCTGTACCTCGGGAGGGATGTGGAGGGCGGTAGAGAATCCAACAACTCCCATGCAGAGCGGGTGTCCGCAATCACAAAACGGAAGCCTTTAGGCGCAGTCGGATCCGGAATGGTCGTCGTGATTTCATCCACGTGACCCACGCAAAGCCAGGATGTATCCGGCATAAAAGGCTTTTGAATCTTGAACGATTCCAGGGCTTCCTGGGTCTCCGCGAGGGGCTCATACCACGTGCCCTCAGCTCCCCCGTAATACACGCGACCATAAGGATAGTCGACCCCATCGACCGTCACGGGTGGCGATATTTCAAAATTGCCCAAGGAGTCGAGCGTGGTCACACTCCAGGGGCTGCCACCAAAATGGGTGATCAACCAATCCGGAGCCAAGTAGTAATCCTCGGGAAAGTCATCGAGACCTCGATCTCGGAGCGAATCAAATATGACATCCAAATGAGAGTCGGGTGATGTGGCATAGCCAAACTCAAACTCATCCTGAATCCACACATCGTATTCGTAGTATGTCGAAGGCGCCGAGAAGAATGCAGACCCCAGGGTATCTTCATAACCTTCGATGAAGGCGCTATTGTCCGACCAGGTATCCGTGATCGCCATGATCTCTTCGGAAGCCTGTAAATGGTGGTTGAAAATCAGCGGCGATGACGTGAGGGCCACCTCATATTCAGTGTCTGAACTCAACCCGCGCACAGTGAGCGTACCTTCGACCAGAAAGTCGGAAAACTCGACTTTTAAGTCGATGGGATCTTCTTCTCCTGAGAACGAAAGGGTATCGCCCACACCGGAACCCATGACCATGGTATCGCCTTGATAGACGCGAATGCCGCCCCCTCGAAGCGCGAGTTCAACGTCGGTCCCAAAGGTGTCCAATGTCGCCAACGCATAGTCATTATCCCCGACTGCTCGACCCAACTGACTCCAGTCCGCCGAACCATTTTCATCATCATCATCGAGATTAGGGACGCCCACCAGTCCGGGGTAGACCGCGTATTCAAGATTATCTTCGGTGATCAAGCCGCGTGTCGTGGACAGTTCCGGACCGGGTACTCCGGGCGTATCGCCGCTGTCGTCGGCATCTGAATCCGCATCCGCGTCGGCATCCGCGTCGGCATCCGCATCCGCATCCGAGTCAGCATCGGCATCCGCGTCGGCATCCGCGTCGGCATCTGAATCCGCATCCGCATCCGCGTCCGCATCCGCATCCGCATCCGCATCCGCATCCGCATCCGCATCCGCATCCGCATCCGCATCCGCATCCGCATCCGCGTCGGCATCCGCGTCGGCATCCGCGTCGGCATCCGCGTCGGCGTCGGCGTCGGCGTCGGCGTCGGCATCCGTGTCGGCATCCGCCTCAATATCCAACTCAGGGAGACCATCTGTGGGTTCATCCTCATCCTTCTCGGAGACACAGCCAACCCCAGAGAATAGAACCACCGATAAAGCAAATTGGGTCAGTCTCATAGCCTTCACAGAACCTCCCTCGCACTCGAGTGCACTCATGGTGCCGCCAAATCCCTCGTCAGTAAAGTGATGTCGGTCAACTTGTCGCAAGTTGCACTCGACGACCTCAAATGTCGCAATCGGGAATATCTCTCCTATCGACTAAACTTTATCGACTGAAAAGACTCCTGAGCGGTCGCTTCACTCTCGGATCGTTATCGGTCGACAGCCGCTCAATCGCAATCATTCCCTTGGCGCGCTGGCGGTCCAGTTGGGTCAGAGCACGAACCGCAGCACCCCGAACTCCTGGGTCCCCATCCGAAAGCAACGGTACGATGGCATCGAATCCCCAGTTTTCGCCACGCCATGCGATGGACCGAACAGTGAATCGCCGAGCCGTAGCATTGGTATCGATGAGCCCCATGCGAAGCGCTTCATCGATCGCCTCAGAGCGCAAATCCAGTCGATATCCGAGTAGGCGCATCGCTTCCGATCGCACGCGATCCGAAGCATCCACAAGCGCCCCTTCAAATGCCTCGATCGCATCTTGACCACCATGCTGCTTGTAGCCATTGATGGCGGCCGCACGCACTCCGACTGACATCGCCTCAACCACAGACCACGGAAGGCGATGCTCACCGTCCAGAGCCATCGCGAGCGCTGCTCGAACGGTCGGTTCATCATCACCAAAGAGCAGTCGATTCTGGATCAAGACCTGAGCACGAACATCGACCAAATCGGGTCCAGGAAAGAAAAACTTACCCGCTCGATTTTTTATCGGCGCCATCCCGTCCACGCGGTCGGCCACGTCCGGGCTCGCTTGCCTAATTTGAGTAGACTCCTGTGCGACCGTATCTCTAAACGATTCGGAACCCGACCAGGCCAATGGACTCCCGAATACAATCCAGGTCAAAAAGAGATTCATCATGAGCCCTCCCCTGAAAGTAAGTGACCCGCATCCTCCCACCAGGTACGCGGAGCAGTCCGTTTGACATTGGAACCACAATGCACTTCGCCCAAGCCCATGTGGTACATGTACCAGTCATCGAGAAAGACCAAATCCAGTGATTCTGGAAACCGTCGTATGACCTCCGTAATCATGGGGTCCGAACTTTGATCGGTCGGATCGGCACGGAGGAAAGGGTCGGCCAAGAAAAGGGTAGGCTGCTCGCCACTATTCGCGACAACCAGATTCGCCATTCCCGGGATGAGAGCCGCCACCGTCCCGCCACAGTCGGAGACCTCTTCAAACAATGAGGGCATATAAAGAATATCCTCATCATCCAAACCCAACTCCTCTCGAAAAAGGGCTTCCTGTTCGTCTAGGATTTCTTGAACCTCCGCGTTCAAATTACGAAGCGGAGTGTTGTCGATAATGGAGCCAACATCCCTCAGTCCATGTCCGGAATACCCTCCCCCAGCATACCGAGGAAGCTCGGTCGATGGATCCATGGACTCCAAAACCGCCCATGCTGAATGGGTATCCGAGATCACAAAGCGAAAACCCTTGGGTGCGGTCGGATCCGGAATGGTCGTGGTGTATTCATCGATGTGACCCACGCAAAGCCAAGTCGAATCGGGCATAAACGGTTTTTGAATCCGGAAGGCATCCAAAGCATCCTGAGTGGCTTGGGCGGGACTGTAGGTGGCCCTACCTCCATAGTAAATACGGCCATACGGATAATCGACGCCATCGACTGTCACCGGTGGCGAAATCTCCAGATTCCCGCCATAGTCCAATGAATTCACCCAATTCGGATTCCCTCCCCAATCGGTGATCAGCCAATCCGGACCCGAGTACTGATCCTCAGGAAAGTCATCCAGGCCGCGGTTTCGCAGGGTGTCGAAGATGATGTCCAGATGCGCATCGGGTGACGTCGCATACGCGAACTCAAACTCGTCTTGCACCCAAATATCGTAATCGTAATCGTCTGCCCTGAGGGTATAAAACTCATCCCCCAGATAGGCTTCATAGCCTGCGATGAAGTCGTCGTTATCGGTACCCCACGCCCGTATTTCCATGGCCATGGTCTCTTCAGAAGGCTGAAGATGGTGATTAAAAATCACCGGAGAAGCCGTGAGCGCCACCTCAAACTCGGTGTCCTCGGTTAAATCCCGAACCACAAGGGATCCTTGAGTCAGGAAGTCGGCGAATTCAATCCGCAAGGCCACATCTTCAACCTCACCCGAGAAAGTCAGAGTCTCTCCAACGTCTTCGGCCATCACGAGGGTATCCAGCTGATACACCCGGATACCCGCCCCCACTAACTCCAACTCCACCTCATGGCCTTCGGTGACCAAGGTCGCCAGAGCATAGTCGTTATCGCCTTCCGCAGCGCCGTTTTGTCCCCAATCGGCCTCACCGTTTTCATCATCGTCATCGAGATTGGGTACGCCCACCAGCCCCGGAAACACCGCGTAATCGAGGGCATCCGAAGAAATAAGACCTCGGGTGGTTTCGAGCGTCACCCCAGGGTCCAAATCCGCATCCGCATCCGCATCCGCATCCGCATCCGCGTCCGCGTCGGCCTCGCCACTTGAGCGATCAGAATCGCTGAGACCGGGCGGCGGATCGGCAGCAGCCTTGTCCTCCGAAACACAACCTGCAACCAAAGCGAGCGAGAGCGTAAGAAGAACACATTCCCATCGTAATCTTGTCACACACCCTCCCGTCAGCTGGGCTCACCTATGGTGCAGACAAAACCCGCCTTCGTAAAGGTAGTAGGCAAAACTTCTCATGATTTGGACGAGATTATTGCAAGACCTTGAGCACATTACCGCCGACATCGGCACTGAAATGCTTCTTACACATCGCCGAGCACAAATTTAGCGTGACGCCATCGACAAGAATCGAATGATCGGGGCTTCCATCCATCGATAGCGCGCATCCCGCACACTTCTGGGCAACCTTGTCCTCTATACCATCCGCAGCGTCGGCTATTTTTAGCGCCTCGGCCAGCTTGACCCGATCGACCGTACTGGCTTCCGCGGTTTTCTTGGCGGGGGGGGCCTCAACAGCATTGCTCGCCGGCTGTCCTCCACAAGCAAAAACAAAAGCAAGAATAATCATCATGATGAACTCCTAAAGTCGCGTAGGTGCAGGATGGTCTGCAGAAGACGGTACAGTAACGCCAAGCGCTCGGGCGGCTTCGACCCGCCGTAAAGATGATGCCCCACTCAAGAGGGCGTCCGCAATATCAACGACCGACCGCGTCGCCAAATCTTCTAACCACGTTCCGGCGACCCAATCGTTGAAGCTACCCATGGAGGGCCCGCACCAAATCTGGAAATCGCGTTTCCGGTCGGTTTCTCCCAGTCTCGCCCACCGGCTGGTCATGCCGAGGTACCACCGAAAGGTCAACGCCATCTTGTGACGCGGGTCTTTTTCGGCACGTTCGACTTCAGCGGGATCCCGCTCCGCCCAATACGCCCGAGTGCCGTCCCAAACATCCGTAAATGTCCGTTTGAATATGGTCTTCTCGATCTTCTGCCGATCCTTGTCAGGGATGTCGTCCATGGACGGATAGCGCTTGTACAAATCGTGCAACCGACCAGCCCGTTGGGCATACATGGACCCTCGACTCAGCACCTGCACATGGGCGCCAATCTCGAACATGTCGGGCGCCGGTCCCGTAGCCACATCCGCCATGCCCGCCTGAGAGATCATCTGCTTGGCCAAAGGACTCGTCCCTGCCTCAGTCGAGGACTGGTTGATCGAGCCCGTGAGGATGTAGTCCGCCCCCATGGCCAAGGCGCCATAGGCGGATTCGGGATCGCCAATGCCCCCCGCAGCCCCCACTCTGAGGGCGATTCCGCGTTCGGCGTAACGCTCCTCCTCCATCACGCGATCACGCAAACGCTGAAGGGTCGGGAGAAGAACCACCAACGGTCTCCGATCGGTATGACCACCAGAATCCGCTTCTGCTGTGATGTCTTCAGCCATCGGAACCTGGGCTGCCAAGGCTGCTTGATCGGGGGTCAACCACCCTTCGGCCACACACTGGTCCACGAGTGCTTTCGGCGCAGGGCGCATGAAGGGCTCAGCCACCTCAGAACGGCTGACCTTCGCGAAGACCGCATTCGGGCATACAATTTTTCCGGCGGCGTCCTTATGGATTCCGTGCAATCGGTAGCGCACGATCGCCGGCGTAAGGGTCATGAATGCGCTGGCCGATACGAAGCGGCAATCATGATTGAGGAACATCTCCACAGTCCCGCTTTCAACCTTGGGTTCCACAGGGTTGTGCAACAAGTTGAAACCCGCCGGTTTATCCCCCAGGGTGCTCTTGATCCGAGCCACATCTTTTTCAACGACTTCCAGCGGCAAGCCGCCCGCACCATAAAAGCCCAGATAGCCCGCCTGCCCCATGGCGATAACGATCTCGGCAGATCCAATCCCACCCGCCATGGCGCCGGACACATACGCCGCTTTGACGCCGTGGGCATCCATGAATGACGACGCACCCAAATCACGCGGAGTCACCGCCGGAATGACGCCGAGAAGCGGCTCTCCAGCACCAAAGCGACCCTGGCTATACAGTCCTTTCGCGCCCACATAGAGCGGTGTCGAATGGTCGTGAAGGGCTGCGGTAACATCCGTGATCTGGGACGTCGGATCAGGCTCGAAAAGTGGGATACCGGATGATGCTTGGGTAGACACCTCAGCCGTCTGCGCTGGCGCAGCAACGACCGCATCGCGAGATGCACTGCTGGGCAAGGACACCGCTATGCGATCTTCATAGGTCGGCCCATCCGTCCACGCGACACGCATACGCGCATCCCCATCCTCTCTGATTAAGGTCAACGTCACACCGGTGTCTTCGAGGATCAATTGGTCGCCGTGAACCAATGCTCCAGCCAAGGTCGCCAACCCTCGCTGTTCCACTGCAGCCACCAAGCCACCGCCAGAACCGCGGAATTCCTGGGCCACGCCACCCTCTTGGGTCAACTTCGCCAGGGTCGCACCGTAAGCGGCCGCAATCTGTTCCAGATTCAGCATCAGGCTCCTCCAGAGTTGTTGCTCAGCTAACCAGAATGGAGACGAAAGGGGAGGAAAACTGCCTGGATACCTGCGCGTCTGAACAAAGTGGTTAGGGTAAGAGTCCCCCCCTTTTTCTACTCCGAAATCCTCCCCCCCTGACACATCGGAAGAGCATGACGCCTGAACAGAGCGGAATAGAGCCCGTTGCGCTTCACGAAGCCACACGACATCGTTACCTAAACTACGCCATGAGTGTCATTACGTCGCGCGCTTTGCCCGACGTCAGAGATGGTCTCAAGCCGGTACAACGAAGAATTCTCTATGCGATGTACCACAACCTCCGCCTGCTACCGGACGGACGCTACCGCAAAAGCGCGGCCGTCGTCGGTGAGGTCATGGCCAAGTACCACCCTCATGGCGACAGCTCCATCTACGACGCTATGGTCCGAATGGCTCAACCCTTTTCACTGCGGCACATGCTGGTGGATGGCCAAGGAAACTTTGGCTCTATGGACGGCGATGGAGCCGCAGCGATGCGGTACACCGAATGTAAACTGCGCCCACTCGCCGTAGAACTTCTGGATGAAATCAAGAAACGGACAGTCGACTTTCGGCCCAATTACGACGGTCAACTGTTTGAACCCATCGTCCTACCCGCACAATTCCCCCAACTGCTCGTCAATGGTGCAGAAGGCATTGCTGTGGGAATGGCGACCCGCATCCCACCTCACAACCTACGGGCGGTCATCGATGCGTGCTTAATGCTCATTGAAGACCCAGACGTTTCAATCAAGCGTTTGGCACGAAAGGTCAAAGCCCCGGACTTCCCCACAGGCGGCGTGATCCTCAATGATCCTGCCGAACTGATGGGCGTATACGAAACCGGTTCCGGTTCGGTGCGGCTACAAGGAACCTGGACAACTGAGAAACAAGGCCGAAAGAACTATGCGATCGTCACATCGATTCCTTACGGCGTAAACAAGGCCAGCCTGCTGGAGAAGATTGGAGGCCTCATCGCCGACCGTAAGGTCCCACAACTCTCCGATGTCCGCGACGAATCCACGGATGAAGTGCGGATCGTGCTCGAACTCCGAAAGTCCGGAGACGCTCCGGCAGCCATGGCCTTCTTGTTCAAGCACACGCCCCTCCAAATCAACTACAACGTAAATCTGACCTGCCTCGTACCCGTGGCCGGTTCGGACGTGCCTCAGCCCGAACGCGTCAACCTTCGAAAAATGCTCTGGTCATGGCTTCTTTTCCGTCATCAGACGGTACGCCGCCGATTTGAATTCGAACTCGCGAAGCTTCGTGAACGCATCCATATTCTGGAGGGCTTCGAATTGATTTTCGATGCCCTGGACGAAGCGATCCGGATCATCCGGGGTTCCGAAGGAAAACGCGACGCAGCCGAACAGCTCATGGGACGCTTCGATCTCGACGATGTCCAAACCGAGGCCATCCTCGAACTCAAGCTGTATAAACTGGCCAAACTCGAAATTCTCTCCATCCGAGAGGAACTCGATGAGAAGCGAGCCGAAGCCGCGCGAATCGAGGCTATCCTTGCCTCTGATCAGGAACTGTGGAACGTCGTTTCACAGGAGTTGACGGAAATCCGAAAATTGTACGGCGAACCGCGTCGAACAGACATCGGTGGCGAAGTCATCGACACGACGACCTTCTCAGAAGCCGACTACATTGTCTCAGAAAAGACCTATGTCATGGTCACACGAGACGGATGGATCAAACGTCAGCAGAGCTTCAGCGACATCGATAAAATTCGTGTACGTGAAGGCGATGATGTCGGATGGATAGGACGCGGAAACACCAAAAGCACAATCACATTCTTCGGTGATCAAGGCTCCGCCTACGTCCTGCGGATCGACGATATCCCCTCCACTACCGGGTATGGCGAACCCGTCCAAAGGCATTTCAAGTTCGGGGATGGAGAGCGAGTAGTTGGCGTCATCATCAATGATGAACGCTCCTTGCCACCTGTTCCTGAAGATCTGCCCAAGAAAGAATGCGTTGAGGGCGAAGAGCCGGAGCCTCCTCCTCCTCATTGCATCGCCGTAACCAAAATGGGCCGATGCATCCGTTTTGCTCTTTCCAGTCACGCCGAGGTGTCAACCAAGAATGGGCGACGGTACATGCGCCCTAATGGCGACAATGATGCCGTCGTCGCCGTCTATGTGACGGACACGACAGAGCAAATGAGCATCGCTTCTGAAGCGGGACGAGCGCTGACCTTCCCTGTGAGCGAAGCCAAGTTCATCCGGGGTGCTGGTAAAGGCGTCATTGCCATCAAGCTCCGTGACGGTGACCAAGTCCTCGCATTTGAACTCACCCGACACAAGTTCGAAGGCGCAGTGGTGAGAACCCCGCAAGGCCGAGAAGAAACCGTCAGGCCCAGCAAGTTCTCCGGAAAACGTGCCGCTCGCGGATCGGTCGTCCTCAAACGAGGCCGCTTTGTCGAGTGGACGCGCGACTGCATTCGCTATGACCTGGCCAATTGCTCAGACGACGAAGACGACGCGCCCGACGACGATGACGGCAACGACAACGGGGGCGAAAACGGATCATCCGACGGAAATACAGGTGAAAATAGCGATATAAGCATCCAGCAAGGCTTAGGGTTACCCATGGGGCCCGGAGGTGATGCATGATTGAAACATCCACCATCCCTCTCGAATCCTCCTCCAAGAAAAAGAAGTCTTCCGTGTCCGGGTCCTACACTGCACGCGACATCACAGTCTTAGAAGGTCTGGAGCCTGTCCGGAAACGCCCAGGTATGTACATCGGAGGCACCGGAGCGCCGGGTCTACACCACCTGGTGTGGGAGATTGTCGACAATGCCGTTGATGAGGTCATTAACGGTCACGCCACCACCATCGGTGTCACGCTGCACAAAGACGGCCGAACCGTCACCGTCACCGATAACGGGCGAGGCATCCCGGTCGACATCCATCCTCAGCACGGCAAATCCGCACTCGAACTCATCCTGACCACATTGCACGCAGGTGGGAAATTCGACCAAAACAACTACATCACCTCCGGTGGTCTCCACGGTGTGGGTTCCTCGGTCGTAAATGCGCTCAGTTCTGAGATGGTAGCCACCATCACTCGAACCGGTGGAAAACACCAGCAAACCTTCCGCCGCGGCAAGCCTAAAGGCCCCTGTGAGCGAATTGGTGACTCTCGAGGTTCGGGCACGGCCATCCGATTCACTCCAGACACCGAGATTTTTGGCGACCTGGTTCTCGATCCTCAACTCATTCGAGAGCACTTGGAGGTCAGCGCCTATCTGAACCGCGGAATGAAAGTCGTATTCAGAGACGACACAAACGGGGTCCGGGAAGAGATTCAACACGATGGCGGTGTACTCGACTTCTTGGAGCACACCATCGGTGCACGCGAAAACCGCAAGACCACCGAGCAGGTGCTTCACATTGAACGGAAACAAGGTCCCAGACTCGAGATCGCACTCGCCTGGACAGATGCGCCTCGGGAATACTTCAAGAGTTTCGTCAACGGTATTCCTACTCGTGATGGCGGTACCCACGAACAAGGCCTTAAAGATGCTGTCGTCAAAGCCGTCCGCAATTACATCGACACCCACGACATCGCCATTCCACGGGGTTTGTCCATCTCTGCAGACGATATCCGTGAAGGCCTTGTGGCGATTTGCTCGACCTTCCTGATTGAGCCCCAGTTTCAGGGCCAAACCAAAGACAAGCTCAACAATCCCGAAACCCGAGCCCAAATCGATGGGGCGGTTCGACCGGTTTTGGAGCAATGGCTGCATACCAACAAGTCAACGGCTGACGCCATTTTGATGCGGATCGTGATGTCGGCCAAAGCCCGCCAAGCCTCTCGGGCAGCCACCGACCAAGTTCGTCGTAAGTCGGCCACAACCCGACGACTCAATCTCCCCGGAAAGCTGGCGGACTGTTCCAATTCCAACCCCGGCGAATGCGAACTGTTCATCGTTGAGGGAGATAGTGCGGGCGGTTCCGCCAAACAGGGGCGGAATCGACTCACTCAAGCCATTCTTCCATTGCGCGGAAAGGTTCTGAACGCAGAACAAGCACCGCTCAAGAAGGTCCTAGGGAACAACGAACTATCGGATATCGTCAAGGCACTGGGCTGTGGGATCGGAAAAGACTTCGATTCGGACCGACTGCGATATCACAAAGTCATCCTCCTTATGGACGCCGACTCCGATGGCCACCATATCGCCACGCTCCTGTTGACGTTCTTCTACCGGTATCTACAACCACTGATCAACGGTGGATACGTCTACCTCGCTCAGCCCCCGCTCTACAAAATCGAAGCGGGAGGACAAACCCATTGGGCCGGAGATGACGCAGAGAAAGATAAAATCCTTAAGAAGCTGCCTGCACGATACAAGGTGGAAATCAGCCGATTCAAGGGACTGGGCGAGATGATGCCCAAGACTCTGTACGAGACGACACTGGCACCGGACAAACGCCGTCTCCTGCGGGTCACCATCCCCGAAGGCGACCGACTGGAGACCGAACAGGTGATCACGGACTTGATGGGTAAGGACCCCTCCACTCGCTTCCGAGAGATCACAAGCTGGATGGACCTCGTAGAGGACCTCGACGTCTAATGATGAGCGCCGTCCGGGCCCGGCTCCACTGGCTCGTTCCATTGGTCGCGGCCTGGGTCTGGTTTTGCACTGTCGCGAACCGATCAGCGGAAGCCGTACTCTCGTTAAACAACGTCGAAAACTATGCCTTAGCCGTGTTCTGTCAGCTGTTTTGGATGTGGTCAAACCTGGGAGAGTGGGCACAAACCATCCACTTTGGCTACGTCGATTCCTGGATGTGGTCTGGACATAGGGTCGGTTGGCTACCTTTTGTGGGATGGGCTTACGGTATAGACCCCAACCCAGTGTGGCTGACTCGAATTCAAATCGCTGTGGTGAGTCTCGGAGCACTCCCTGCGTGGGGTATGGGTCGAGATGAAATCGACAAACGGTGGGGAGGTTTCGCAGGCTTGGTTTTATACCTGGGCTTCCCCCCTTTGGCCGCCATGGCTCTTCAAGACTACCAAGACCTTGTCCTGTCGATTCCGTTCATTCTCGGTGCCATTTGGCTGTGTCGCCAAGGCCGAACACTCGGATTTCTGATTTGCGCTCTCGGTGCGGCAATGTGCCGAGAAGAATTGGTGCCCATGATTGTGCTGATTGGGCTGACCCACCCCGGTCATTGGCGACTCAAGCTCCGCTGGGCGCTCAAGGCGGGCTGTCTCGCTGCAGTCTACGGCTTCATCCTGTGGTACCTCGGCAAAGACTTTGCCGGCTATGACAATCCCATGATGTCCCACTCCGGAGATATGGTCGTCGCCTGGCCCCCCGTATGGACACGCGACATCGCAGATTTCAATAATTTCTACGCGGCCTTCCTCAAGCCGGTGCACTTCCTCGCCTTCCTCAGCCCCATCACGTTGCTTCCCGGTATAGGCGCTCTGTTTTTCCATCTCACCGCACCCGCACACGGAGGTGTCGATACCGCGTGGGACGGCCATATTCATCACATGGCGCCCATCGTAGGCTTCGTCATCGCAGCATCCATACAAGGCGCGGGGACAACCGTGGGGTGGTCTCAACGACTCGGTAAGCTGAGGAGGCCTGCGCTGGCTATCGCGTCCATCGCCACCATTACGGCCACCATCGCCTTGGCAAAACCTTGGATGGGATTCCTGAATCTCCGTCCAGCAGTCTCGCTCCAGACCCCTGACACTGTGGCTGAAGAGTGGGCCCTTATCGATGACATTCCGGGTGATGCAGCTGTCGCCACAGATACTTACGCTTCGATTCTGATCGCCAACCGAAAGAACGCGTTTACATACGACGAAAGTCTCGCCGATAAACGACCTGGTGAAGGTCTAAATGCCCTCGATTACATTCTGGTTCGAAAGCAGCACCGGTCCTGGCTGGAGGTCGTCGCTGAAGCCGATGGAAAGCCCATTGGCGAAACCAAAACATACGTACTTTTCCACCTTCGCTAAGCCGTATCGGCCATCGTCCCCTCACCTACCGGCCGGCATAGCCGGCAAAGGAGATGATGGAGCTTCCACGCCTGGGGGTGGCTTCACTGGCCCAGGCAGGGGTATACCATCCGGTCCGATCGGAGGCCCAGACGGACCGATCGGACCACCATTGGGTGGTCCGACTGGCGCTGCGCCTCCACCCGCATTCCAATCCGCACCTGGCTTGACCAGGTCAGGGATTTCCTCGCGTGGAATCTGATAAATCCAGGCCTCAAATCTCGGGTTCTTAACCTCCGCCACATGCTCCCAACGACTGGCCACCCACGCATCCATATCGCGACGTGCAACGGCATTGGGATCATATAGATCCGCTGTGGTCACGACGTACCCAACGGGTTCGGTCCCATCGCATTCCATGGCATGAACAGAGAGACACTCCCAGAAGGCTTCTTCCGTGGCCTGCTCCGGACAAATGCGTTGAGGGCAATAGGCCAAACGGCCTTCTACCAGGGCTTCTCTGACAGGGCTCGCCACACCGCTGCCGGGAGAAAAATGGCTCGAAAGCGCCTGCCCGAGCTGCCAGTAGCCCACTTCTTCCAAGGTGGGGTAAAGCAAAGCTCGCGCCGGTTTCGCATCCTTAATCGCACCCGCAAATATCGCTCCTCCCAGCGCGGCATAGACTACCTGCGTCACACCCGTATGCTTGGAGACCCGCAACAGGGCCATGGCCATCCAAAGCACACTCGCCATTCCGCGCACCAACAAGAGCGCTCCCAGTGGAGAGAGATTGTCGCCATATCGAAGCGGAGCTTGCGCCGCGGCAAAAACGGGCAGAGGAGCCAGACAAAATAGCAGTCCCATACCCATGGCCAAATCGGTCCGATCCCACCAATCCGCATCCGCCTTGTCGGTGCGTTTTAGACCCACACCCAAAACACCCACCCAAGGCAAGATGAGCGCAGCTTGCCAAGGCAACCAGCCAGGTCGAATCTGGACCAGCAATTGAGCCACACTGCGCTCAAGCGCCGTGTCCATCCCGTCCGACATAATTCCCAGCGCCGTGTTCCAGTCGCTGACTCGGCCATGCCCTTGGTAGCCCGGTGAAATTCCATTCGCGATGGAGACCAGAAACCCTTCGAGAGTCGACACAGGGAAGACCAGACTGAGTACGTAAAGCAGCGTGCCGAAACCCAAAAGGTATCCCGCAGCGGCCAACCATCGATGACGTCCTCCCGCCATCAAAATGAACGCAAAAGCCGGAAGCACGTAGGGTAAGGTCGAGAAATGTGTGGCTGTGACCAGGGCCGCGAGCACACCACTCACCACAGAGAGCTTCCAGTGACGTACGGCCAATACAGCACCCAGCATGCTCAACGGCACCATCGCGACCACAGCGGCATCCACTCCAAAGCGGAGGGAGACAGAAAGAGCGTGGCCGGACAACATCGCCAGCGCACCCGCCCCTAAACCCACCCAACGGTTTCCCCAAAGTCGTCCAATCGCGAAGATGGTCAGCCCCACACTCAGGTTGAGCAGATGATTCGCCAAGTGCCCGGCGCGAACGACATTCTCTTCGAAGGCCATCACGGCATTCACAATGACGATCCATCCCGGCAACCGCTGTGTGGACAATTCCGTGAAACGACCATCATGGAAGGCGAGCATGCAACGCGCCCATTCGCCGGCATCAGGCCCATCCAGAAGCGCATCTCGCATGGTTCCCCATGCCGGCGGTTCCGGCCCTGCGACCGATAACGACACATCTCCGGTAGGCCAATGCAACACACCCGCCCAAATGAGCGCAGCGATACACAGAAAATCCAACCACGGCGTGCGGCGCATGGGCGTCAACCTTCCCTTATTCCAGAAACGTTCTGGCGTGACCTCAAGGTATCACTCTCCTTCCAGTGTGGGGTTGTGAGTGGGACTAGTTTCTACAGTCCAACTCAACAATCGACTACCGACGGGGAGCCCGGCTTCAAAATCCTCCCTCAAACTCGTCGCGCATTCAACGCCCACATCCACAGGTAGACGTTCAGAATTCGCGGCATGCCACAAACTATTACTGGGCTCGATGTCCGCTGAAACCGGAGAGCGCCAATTGGCTACCGGAGAAAGCCATGTCGGGACCATCCCCAAAACCAGACCCAGCAACAGGGTCAAACCCATCCAATCTCCCGACCGTAAAGGGGGTCCGTCTGGAGCGGTATCCTGAGACGCCAAGGCCCCCTGAGCCGCCACAGCAAAGCCAGCCCCCAGCAGAACAGGAATCATGGTGATGCCATTGGCGATATAGCGGGAATGGGCAACCATTTGCGAGGAGCCTTGAAGCGCCACGGCAAAAGGGACCAGAGAGCCCAAGAAACCCAGTGCTACCCAAGGGCGTCGACGTGCGCCCCAAAGGACCAAAAGGAGACTCAATCCGGCGGGACCCAACCATGGGATCACATGAGTTCTTCGGAAGTACTGCGTCTCGGGTTGATTTTCGATACCCGCTGGCAAATCCTGCTTGAGAGACCAAAGAAAATACAGCGTCTGCGGAATCTCCTGTAATGAACTCCGTCCCCAGACATACCGTGAGTCCGCCACCTCTTCGTCGGTGGAAATGCCAGCCCGAGGATCATCGGGAGCAAATCGCCGTATGGCTTCATCCACATAAAATGCGGTTTGCTGTTCGAGGCTCGGAGTGATGTCCCAGGTCGTTTGTTTGCCCACCTGATAGGAGATCACCAGACTGAGAAATAGCGCCCCCAACCCAACGATCCGACGCGCCATTCCCTGGGCCAATACCGCAGCCGTTGCCGTCAGACCAATGGCAGGCAAAGCCCACAACAATCCACGAACATCCAGTAAAAGGACCGTACTGGACATGATTGCCGACGTGATGAGGGCCGGTAGAGACCGGTATCGAAGGGCGAGCATGGCTGCCGCAGCGGACATGACACATCCCGCTACCGTCTCGGGGTAAAAGGTTGTTGTCCGAGAGAGATGCACCAGGGGAGCGACAGCCGCCGTCAACAAAACAGCCACCATTCCGGCCAGACGACTATGGGCAGCACGTGCCCAAAGAAATACCCCGATACCCATCACCATGTGACTGATCAACGCTCCCACGAAAAGCGCATCCACCACACCCAGCGCATCGGACAAAGTCGCAGGCAAAAAGCCTGCGACCAGCGATCTTTGCTTGGCCCAGCCTGCCAGCGCTCCATCCCGAAACGCACCTATACTTTCACAATACTGACCAAAGTCAGAAGCCGTGAGCGAATACCGGAACAAAAAGTATCGGGTCATCCACGCCGTACTCAGCAGAGTCACCACGAGACCAGACCCTAGCGCCAGCCCCAAATCAACGGGGGTGTTCCACGGTGTAGACGGATCCGCCAACCGAGCCTTCCACCTCAAAAGAAGTGCAATGACCAACAACGGGAAGACCGCATGAGCCAAATGACCAAGAGGTGTAATGGGGATGCCGTACATGAAACCTAGATGCTTCGTTAAGCGTATACCGAGCGAGGCCGGTGCGCTCATCGCCTAAGCTGGGTAGGCTGTCTACAGGAGGCTTGCCGTGAACTGGACCGAATTCCAATCCTGGGTGACCCACCCCATCGTCCAATCCATACTGATCGTCATATTGGGCTATTTCGGCGGACTTGCAGTCGATTGGTTTGGCGTTCGCGTGTTGGGACGAATGACCGCAAAAACAAAGACCGAATACGATGATCAAATCATCGAAGAGTGTCGACCATCCGTTCGCACATCGGTGTTTTTAGGGTGCATGTGGTTTGCGATAAGCTTCAATGATCCCCTTCCACAAATCGCATTTTTCTTGAAAGCGATGATCAGTTCTTGGGCGCTCCTGATCTGGACAAAGACCTTCTTTCGGGTGTCCTCGCTGGTGACCCAATGGCTGGCCTCCATCGAAGACCGATTTACGGCTGTGACTCGGAGAACAGTCCCCGCTTGGGAGATGACCCTCCATCTGGTCGTATCCATCATTGCGGCGTACTTCTTTTTCCTTTCCTGGCATTTCGATGTGACCGGTTGGTTGGCATCTGCAGGTATCATTGGTGTCGCCGTCGGTTTCGGTGCCAAAGACACGATGGCAAACCTATTTGCGGGTGTCGGAATTCTGGCCGACAACACCTACAAGTTGGGTGATTTCCTGCTCCTCAACAGCGGTGAACGCGGCCGTGTCACCGACATCGGTCTTCGCAGCACTCGACTGCTCACCCAAGATGAAATGGAAATTATCGTTCCAAACTCCGCCATGGCGACGGCCAAAATCATCAATGAATCCGGTGGGCCTCGGGAATGTGAACGCATCCACATCAATGTTGGCGTGGCCTATGGCTCCGACGTGGATGAGGTCCGAGAGGTCTTATTGGGAGTGGCCCATGGAACGGAAGGTGTCATCACCGACGATTCCATTCGAAAACCAGCGGTGATGTTCGCCGAAATGGGAGATTCAGCGTTGCTGTTCAAACTGCTCTGCTTCATCGAGCTTCCCGAAGATCAGCCAGCGGTCATCGACCGGCTCAATACGGGTACTTACAAAGCACTCAACGCAGCCGGAATTGTGATCCCATTCCCTCAACGAGATGTGCACTTGATTCAAGATAGAGGCTGACACTCCGGGCAGAAAAACGTACCTCGACCCGACTGAACGATACGTTCGATGGGTGTGGCACAGTGGGAGCATGGCGACCCGGCGTGACCATAAACGGAGAAACTCCCCTCCCCCCCTTGATTCACATATTGAATTTCTTCACCGGACTCTTGGTCGAGTGTGTGCTCGATAAAGGCGTGGACAGACTCTGCTATGCGCCCCCACTGTTCAGCGCTCAGTTGATCAGCGGACACCGTGGGATGAATGCCTGAGCGATAGAGAATCTCGGATGCAGCGATATTTCCGAGACCCGCCACGCGGTCTTGCCGCATCAAGGCGATCTTGATGGGCGATCGAACCGAACCCAGGCGTTCTGACCACCACACTGATGGGCGAAACTCCGGCCACGGCTCAGGGCCCAAGCGCTTGCGAGAAAAGAAGGCATCCACATCTCCGCGTTCAAGTACCTCCACCGTCCCGAAGCGACGCGGGTCCTCAAAAGCCACGACTACGGTCCCATCTGCTATCAGTCTCAATCTCGCCGACCTAGAGCGCCCAGGGTCTAAGACCGTCTTACCTGTCATCCGGTAATGGAGCACGATCACCGGGCCAGCCTCAAGCCATACCACAGCATATTTGCCGCGGCGGGTGACCCGGCTCACGGTTCGGCCCATGAGTTCCGCACCATCGATCGTCTCGAACTTAGTATCGATCACCTCAACACTCGTCACGGTTCGACCCGCGAGCCATCCATGGAGATTACGAGCCATAATTTCGACTTCAGGAAGTTCGGGCATGGGACTCTTATTTGTTAGGATGAGCTATCGCTTGGAAGAAGTCTCAACACCGAAGTCACTAACGCAGAGAAGCAAAGCCATGAAGATTCGAAACACACTCGCTCTGGGCATCCTGTTTTTCGGGCTTAGCGCATGCGACAAAAAGGAAGACTCTAAACAGGCTTGTATCGCCGCCTGTGAGCACGCACAGAGCTACAACGACAGGTGCGGCGTCGAACAAGCAAACTGTGAGACGGAGTGTGATCAGGACATCGAGGCAGGGTGTGAAGATGATGCCATTTCGTTCTTTAATTGTGCAGCGGAAGTCGACTGGTCCGGTGTCGAATGCAGCGAAGAGGCGGCGTTGGTTCATGTTGCGGTGGCGTGTGTCACCGACTTCATGAGCTACACGGAATGCGCTGGACTGAACGAGGACACCGGCTACTGATTAAAGTTGACTTGAATTCGGGTGTGGGTGTCCCCGTTCACGGACCCACCGAAATGAGAGCATCACAACTTTTTTTCAGCGACCCTTAACTGTCGCGTCTACGTTGCCACTGGGTACCAGAGGGCATTGGCTAGTGGACTACGACGCACTGTTTGAACGGATTCTCGGTCAGGTTGACCAAGCCGCGTATATCGCGCTTGCCGATGTGGTCGATCCATCTCAACGGAACGCCATGGTGGAGATTGAGGGTCAGCTTCGCGACCCAAGCATCGCCCCCCACACGACCGAAGCCTTCATTAAACGGTTCCACCAAGACGGTCTCATCGACCGGGTCCACATGTTGTCGGCACTGCACGTGCTGTCGGCCAGCCCCAAAGTAGGGGACTTTGAGTTGGCTGCAAAATACGTCGCCGAACAAGAGATGGCGGCCATGGCCCTGGGGGGGCCACGGCTCACCGCCAACCTCGCCAGTGTGGACCGTCATCGTGGAGTGCTCGCCTTTATGCAAGGGCATTTCGCGGTGGCGCTCGATTACTTCTCACGAGCCTTCGAGCGGCAGCACAGCGCTGGAAATCTATCCAACGTTTTAGCAGCGCTCATTCGGCTTGGGGACGTCCAGGAAGCCAAAGACCTGTTGAGGCAAGTCCGGAATGGTTTTGCAGCCGACTTGGTCTCCGATCTCAATCAACTGATTCATAAAGACCCTGATCTTGCATTGCTGAGATCCGAGGAGGTTCAATGATGGCCACAGCCCTTGAATTACTAATCGCGCTTGCCCTGTCTATGGGTGTGGAGGTGGGCTGCGAATGGCTGCCCATAGAAAGCGAGGAATGCGTCGAACAAATGTCCGGCTCATCCTCCTCTGGACCCTCGGATGCCAGTGACACGAAAAGCGACTCCAAACGACCACAAAACGACGCACCTCCAGAGATTTACAACGGATTCTAACAGTGACCGAAAACCCACAAATTAGACCGGCACTGGAGCAACTTCTCTGCAATCGGCACACCCCCGAAGCAAGAGGTCTGTACACAACACTGGCCCGCTATGCCCACCGACGCGTGGAAACAGTTTCTCGTAGGCGCTTTTCCGACGTCCTCGCGACACCCGACCGAGAAGAGCTGGTCGCTGAGGTCCTGCTTCAATTGATGAGCGGTGCTCTCGCCCGCTTTCAAGGCAATTCTATCGGTGAAATCCTCGCCTTCGTCCGTACCATTTGCGACCGACTAGTCGGACACGCTGCATTCAAAAAAATCCGTGAACGCGACACCCTCTCCGGTGAGGTGGGTGACCAAGTCCGGGAATGGATGAGTACAGTTCAACGCCCCGACGAGGCTGTTCGTTTGGTCCCAGACTGCCCACTCAGTCAAGATGACGCCCAATATTTAGAAGCCCTATTTTCATCTGGGAGCCGCGCAGACTTGGCGAGAGATATGGGTATCAGTCGCGCGGCAGTCACCCAACGAATCGCGCGGATAAAAGGCCGTATCGACTCCCTTCCATCCATGAAGAGAAGTGCGGCTAAAGCCTGGATAGAAGACCTGGCTATTCGCAGTGAAGAAGGCCTTTTGGTGGTGTCCTAAGGCCATCGACCTGTCGGATTAAGCTTCTGTACGCGAGAAGGACCGTAACCAGGCCAAACTTTCGTGTGGCTCGTCTGGCCGGGGTGAGTGATCGGTTTCCACGAACACCACTTGAGCGGCTGGATACCGATCACGGAATTTGTTCACATTGGCTGGCTCATTGTCCATAAACAAAACGGGCTGAGCCATCTGAGCAATGGCTTTCAACGCAGCATCCTTGAACTCGGTGTCATCCGTCTTGAAGTCTGGCTTCACCATCAATCGGCACTCGTCACCATCCAATGGAAAACCGAAGCCACGCAGCGAATCTTCCGTCCCCGCACGCATCGTCTCATCTCGACCTGTCAGGTAGACGATTTTCAAACCCGTCGCCCGACAACGCTTCACGAGGTCGACAGCACCCGGCATGGCATGATCAAAGCAGACGTAGCGACTGGTAAAGAAGCGATCGAACCAAAATGCTTTAAGGTCCTCCAGTACTTCTGTGACACACCCTTCCGACACCCCTGCATTGCGTAGGGTATTGCCGAGATCCCAATCCTTAAAGTGGACCGCTTCCACGGCATACAACTCCAGGGCACCCCTTTGCGAAGCGAACTCGCGGAAAATGTGCACCTGACGGGAACGGGTATCAAACAAACACCCATCCAGATCGAACACCCCCACTCCGGAAGCTCCATGCTCGGTGGCGGTGTCTATGATGCGATCCAAAAGCGCATCTTGCTCGGGGCTGGATTCAAATGGACTGTACCCACGTGATCTTGGCATCGTGACTCTCCTACTTTCAGAAGAGTTGGCTAACCGCCATCACGGATCGGTGCAGATCGGATCGACGATCACATTGCCGGATCCGTGCGTGACCAACAGGTCGAGATCGGTGTAATACACGGTATCGGTGACCCCGCGATCCGTGTAAACCGAGGGGTATCCGCTGGGGCATGGGAAGCCCGGAGCACTGCGCGCGCTCTCAATGGAGTAGCTTTCTGCTTCGGAAAGGGGGTTGCCCGTTCTCAACTTGCAGAACACATCCGCATCCTCTTCATCACACCCAAATGCGCCCGCCCAACTGCAACCGGAATTGCAGAACAACTGTTCAACCTCACTAAAATCCCACCGACAAGTCACTGGGTCCACATCGACAGTTGAGAATGGACTATCAGGGGGATCCAGTTCTTCTCCAGGGTCAAGAATACCATCGCCACAAGTCGACAGACATTCCTCGGCTTCATCGATCACCAGATCGCAGTCGTTGTCGATGCCATCACACAGCTCTTCAGAACCCGGATAAACGCTGGCATCTGTATCGTCGCAGTCGGTCATGTCAGCCACACCGCCACCGCTGCCATCACAGCCTGTGACTGGGGATAGGGGATCACCGAAGCCGTCCCCGTCGAGATCCAGGTACGACTCTTCCAACAATCCCTCATCTATTTCTGTATCGCAGTCGTTATCCAAACCGTCGCATACCTCGACCGCACCCGGATAAACCGAGGCGTCAGTATCGTCACAATCGGTCATGTCGGCCACGCCCTCTATGCTTCCTCCACATTCGGTGACTGGAGACAGTGGATCGCCGTACCCATCTCCGTCGAGATCCGCGTAGGTGTCTTCACCAAAGCCTTCGTCTACGAGGAGGTCGCAGTCGTTATCCACACAGTCATACACTTCCTCTGCACCAGGGTTCACGGTCGGATCGGAATCATCACAATCCTCACCCACACCCACTAGCCCCTCTATGCCCGAACAAGGATCGACATACGAGCCGGTGACGGTATCGCCATAGCCATCCCCATCGGCATCCGAATAGAGGAAGGATGGTTCGTCTTCCAGGTAATCGCAATCGTTATCCGCCCCATCGCACAGTTCCACTGCCCCGGGGTAGCTGTCCGGATCTTCATCATTGCAGTCAAAAATGAGCATGCCGAAATCGTCCGTCCCCGGGAACACAAAGTTCACCGGGGGGCTGCAACCCGTAGTGACGATGACAGAAATCTCTTCACGACCATATCCATCGCCATCCGCGTCGAGATAGGCCGTTCTTTCTTCGACATCATCGACATCATCGACAACACCACTGCAGTCCTCATCCACCGGCTCCTCACCCACCCCCGTGCAGACCTCCACAGCGCCTGGATTTACGGTGGAGTCGGTATCGTCGCAATCCGTGGCATCGGCCACCGCATCACCCGCATCACAATAATCTTCGACGGGCGATTCGGGATCGCCGTATCCATCCCCATCTAAATCAGCGAACAAAACCGACGGAAAGCCTTCATCGACACCGTCGACACAGTTGTTGTCGAATCCGTCGCACAGCTCGGCCGCCCCAGGGCGAACTGCTGGATCAGTGTCATCACAATCCAGATCATTGTCGGCATAGCCGTCTCCTGCTTCGCAGCGTTGGGCTACATCAGACGAATCGCCGAATCCATCGCCATCCAGGTCGCGGTAAAAGTCGCCCTTCACATCTTCATCGACAGTCTCATCGCAGTCATTGTCCAAATCATCGCAAAGCTCGTCTGCACCCGGATAGACAGTGGGTTCTGTGTCATCACAATCCGTGGTGTCTTGGACCCAGCCCTCTAAGGCCTCTCCGTCCCCATCCACGATGGCGCCAGACTCCATCAGGCAAGCCTCACGTTCAAACCTGTCGGACCCATAGCCGTCGTAATCGTAGTCAATGTAGACCGTAATCACGGCTCCATCACAGTCCTCGACATCGACACTGCTGCCACTCACCTCATCAATTTCGCCGTCGCAATCATTGTCGATTTCATCGCCGACAATTTCTTCCGCGTCTGGATTGATCGACCCGTTTGAGTCGTCGCAATCACCGTCGGCAGGGCTATATCCATCCAGATCCAAGTCCGCGTCTTCCGACCCATCATCCGCAGCGGTCTCTTCACCGCCTTCATCTGCGCCTTCTTTTTTAGCACAAGACGCCAAGACCAAAGTACCCACGATCAGCCACATGAACCGCATATCACCCTCCGCAAACATTCTTGGGGAAGGAGAATCCTACCACATACCAGAGTGGGTTTATTCGACGATATCAGGCTGACTTTTTCTCTTCTTCCAAAGAGTAAAGCCCCATACACTAGCCACAATCGCGAGACCAAACACCAAAATGGGCAGAAAGAATGCCAGTATTGTCGCGACCAAGGCGAATACATCCTCTACCAGACTAATAAACGGATTGGCGATCGTTGCGGTTAGCGCAGAACTCAACAAACGAAGTTTGGCTTTGACCAGGTGCACCCCTTGTGCCATCGATCCACCTAAAACCAAACCAATAATAGCGGTCAACATGGGGTCCAGTTCCGTCATCACGCTAGCGGTGGCCACCATGGCCGCGATGGGCTTGATGACCACTGCTGCGGCATCCAAAAAATGATCGACGATCGGAAATTTATCCCCCGCCATCTCCAGAATTACAGCCACGCCCAAACCACCCACAGCAACGGGCTGTGCCATCCAGGCAAAACTGTCAGACAACTCAAGCTTGCCTAAGAAGGCCAACAAGCTCACAACGAACAGCGGCAAAAATGCACGGAGTCCACACGTCGCCGCCAATGCCAAGCCCATACTCAGACCGGTCGCCACCGCTATCCAATCGATCGATTCCATATTCAGCTCATCTCGTAGAGATTAATGAAACGATTGCCTTGTATCGGTATTCGACCGAGCAGTTGCGTCCGACCGTCGACATGCCGCGCCGCGACCTCAGTCAAAAGGGTACATCCACGATGGGCAGAGAAGTTCATGAGCCATCGCGCCAAATAGAAGGGTCCGGTGAGCTCCCAGCCTGACGCAGGCCGTTTGCTATCGGGCTGAATCCGGACCACGCCTGGAGCGATTCCCACACTGAGTCGGTACCCGGCGTCCTGGGCCGCCCATTGTAATTTTTGGCTGGTCGACACCGCGCGAGCAATGGCATCTCGAAAACCCCCACCTGCGACCCAAACGATCAACATCGAACCGTCACTATTCTCCCAAAGATCTCCGCCTCCCGAACCGACAATGTCGGCCCAATCCTCACCCAAAGCAGCGAGTGTGGTCCTGGGCGCAGCGATGGATCGCGGGGGCGGCGAAGCTTCGACAGCCATGCAGACAACAGCACTCGGAGGAACCATGCGTCCTGCGTTCACTCGAGCAGGGTGTTCCCCACCTCGCGCAGCCGCGGCGGCAGCCTCTATGACCTCTTTTAGAAAAGCCGCCAGGTCGTTGTTGGTCGCCCGATGACCTTCCCGAACCATGAGTCTGGTCAGGGCCGTATACATTTGCTGCCCATCTTCGAAGCGATCGTCTCTGTTGCGAGACAAAGCCTTGAGGAGAAACCCCTCCAACTCCTCCGAAATTTCGGGTCGATACGATCTCGGAGATGGCACCTCCGCCCGTCTCACTCTGGCCAGCGTCTCGTCCCGATTTTTCATCTTAAACAAGCGCCTACCCGTCAACATTTCGTACAACACGATGCCCAAACTAAACAGATCGGATCGTCCATCCAGGGTCTTGCCTTCCACCTGTTCAGGACTCATATACGCATACTTTCCGCGTACGATTCGGTGCTTGGTGTCGGCTTGAAACGCCGCCCGAGCAATCCCGAAATCGAGAATTTTGACCTCACCGGCATATGAAATCAGCACATTTTGTGGACTGACATCGCAGTGAACGATCTGCATCGATCGACCTTGATCGTCGATTTGTTGATGCGCAAACTGCAAGGCCTTGAGCATTTCTCCGGCGACAAAAAGAGCCAAAGGAATGGGGTATGGGCCCAAATTTCGCGACCGAGACAACAAGCGAGACAAATCCAGCCCGTGCACGTATTCCATGGCCATGAAGTAGTGGCCATCCACCTCCCCAAGATCGAAGACCTGAACAATATTGACGTGCTGAAGCTGAACCGCAATTCGGGCCTCATCAATAAACATTTCCACGAACTCTTGATCCGCAGCCATGTGATCAAGCACACGCTTAATCACGAGAATCTTCTCGAATCCAGCCATACCGAAGGCCCGGGCGCGATAAACCTCGGCCATACCGCCCGTGGCTATCTTCTCGAGCAGCTGGTACTTGCCGAAATGCTCAGGACTGGATGTGCTCAACAGGACCTCTCAGAAAACGATTGTAACCAGCGATGAACCCAACACGCCCGCCCCTTCTTCAGCTCGTCGAAATTGTGGCCCGTTTGCGCGGACCCGAAGGATGCCCTTGGGACAAGGAACAGACCCTTCAGACGATGCGCCCTTACTTGCTGGAAGAGGTGTACGAGTTGCTGGATGCTATGGAAAGGGACGCGGGAGAAGATGGGCTGGAAGGTGAACTCGGAGACACTCTTTTTGTCATCTTACTGATCACCCAGATCGCGACTGAATCTGGATCTCTAAGTCTGAACTCCGTGGCGCAAAGAATCATCGACAAGATGGTCACGCGCCATCCCCACGTTTTTGGAGATGGCGATCAAAGCCATGATCCAGGCGGTATCGCAGCGTGGGAAGCGCGCAAACAACGAGATGGGCGGTCTCGCCTTGCGGGCGTCCCTCGAAGTCTTCCCGCCCTACTTCGCGCCCATAGGCAAGGAGAAAAAGCAGCGGCCGTCGGTTTTGATTGGCCCACGATCGATGGGGTGTTCGACAAGCTCGAAGAAGAATTGGCTGAGCTAAAAGAAGCCATCGCCTCAACAGAACAACCGCAAATCGAACATGAAATTGGAGATGTATTGTTGACTCTAGCCAGTTTGGGCAGGCACTTGGACACACCTCCTGAGGCCGCACTGCGCCGAGCAAACGACCGATTCTCCAAGCGATTCGGCCGCCTCGAACAACTGGCGATGGAAGACGGAGTCGACCTGAATGGTTCCACAGACGATGCCACACTCGATGCGCTCTGGGAGCGCGTCAAAGCGGAAGAATCATCATGTTGAAACTACTGTTCCTCTTTACGGTCATCCCCACCCTTGAGCTGTACCTTCTCTTCGAAATCGCCGACCGCATCGGAGGAATTGAGACTATATATCTGGTGATCGTGACTGGGATCGTCGGCGCACACTTGGCCAAACGGGAAGGGCTAGGAGTACTTCAGCAAATACAAGAGGATTCGATCAACGGTGTACCCCCTGCCGACAAGCTCGTAGAAGGCTTAATGGTGCTGGTCGGAGGCATTCTCTTGATCACCCCCGGAGTCATGACCGACATCTTTGGTTTAAGCCTCATCTTTCCGCTGACACGAAAGCTCTTGGTGGGCATTGTGAAGCGAGGCTTGAAAGATCGGATGCACTTCGAAGGCGTTCATATTGGGGCACCCAGACCCGGCCCTGCGGCCCGGGATGTCGCAGACATGTTCTCCCACCCCACTCCTGAAGAATCTCCTGAAGAGCCCGACAGCCCGTTCGACCACCCCGTACGGTAAGAGCATCAGCATTCAACATCGCTGACCGGTCTGGTACATTAGATTTTCGGAGGGTCCATGCTTGTATTCTTGATGCTTTTTGCTTGCGCCGATTCGGACGATAACGGCACCGTGGGCACACCTCCTGGTTTCGGACAAAGCGAGGATAATGACCGTGAGCCCAATCTCTCGGGACAAAGCGAGGATACTGGACATGGGCTCAGCGTCGGGGATCCTGTCCAAAGAATTGTGCTCCATGAAGCCTTTTCAGGCTCCAATTGCGGGCCCTGCGCTCCGGCAGCAGAAAACATCAAAGCCGCACTCACCGATAAAGCGGGCCAATACACCATGCTGAAATATCAACTTGGTTCCGACCCTTACATTACGCGTGAGGCCGTTGATCGTCGGATGCTTTATCTGCCCGACGCAGAGACGTATTCAATTCCCTGGATCGTGGCGGATGGCATCCACGAGTTCCACCCCAACGAGATGAACCATGGGGGGGTCTACACAGCGGCAGATTTCGATGAACTGGTCAATCATTCCGCCTTTCTTCAAGTGGACGTCGCTGCCAGCATCAACGGTCAATCCCTGTCCATCGAAGTGGAGTTGTGGCCATCCATTGACTTCAGTGGTGACGACCTCCGCTTGTTGGTTGCCATCAAAGAAGGAACGACGCTGAACAATGTGGGTTCGAATGGCCAAACCGAGTTTCATGATGTCTTCAAAAAATTCGTGCCCGATCAAGGGGGTACCCCTTTACCCAACCTGATCGCCGGTGAAGCCGCTAGTTACACCTTCGAATACACCTTCGCAGGCGAGTACCAAGCGGACACCGCGATCAACAATATGGTCGATCACAACGCCGCCCACACCGTCGAAGATTTCGACGACCTCAGTGTGGTGGCTTGGGTTCAAGACATGACCACTTGGGAAGTGTTCAACGCCGGCATGTCGGCCAGCGAATAGAAACCGATGCCTTCAGATCACATCTGAAGGATCTTCAATATCCAAATCCAGCTCATCATCCTTGGGCGTCGACGCTGATGGGGCGGCTGCTGGAGCCGCGGCCACAGAAGGCGACGGTGCGGCGACTTCTTCCTCGATGATATCCTCCCACCGAAGGGGTGGGCCCCGCCATGCAAATGCGATCAGAAGCACTCCGACAAAGGTTCCCCCCACCGAGCGCACCCAATCCATCAAGCTAATTTGGGATGCCTCTATTTCGTCGATCCGATTCTGAGCGCTCTCTTTGGCTTTCACCATGAGCTCTTCCTGACCCACGCGCATGGATTGTTCACGAGCGAGTTCAACCTCCGCCAACTGCTCCGACACCATGTCTTCATCCGCCTTCGCTCTATCGATCTCCTTTTCCCATTTCTCAATCCGTTCATCCACCAGGGCCAGCTTCGCTTCCCATTCTTTTTCAACCACTTCAAGCGACTTTTCGGCCCTTTCCAGTCGAAGCTCCGCAGCTTCAGTGACACTGGCTTCCTGTGCAAGCGATTCTTTCACCCGGTCGAGCACTGTCAGGAGATTCGCAAACCCCAGGAAGAACCATACAAGGCCGAGATAGGCGGCAAATGTGCGAACACCGTTCATGACTCACCTCCTTCCTTACGGAGATGAAGCAAGATGACGGCCGCTGCGACAAACCAGCCCAGCCCTCCCCAAGATCCATCCGCAAATATCACTCCGTCCGTTAACGCCTGCTTTGCAGCACCAACGCCCACCAAAAACACGGCAGCAACGCCGATAGTGGTCAACCCACGGTCCAACAACCAGGCCATGACATCCGAGAGCCATGACAACAACCACTCGGTAAAAGAGTACGGCTGAGCAGGGGTCGACATTA
>Ga0163180_10000094_pt1 | contig 43360 bp, 32 predicted proteins | sample AtlANTMetagenome_2_FD_109647 | JGI IMG/M metagenome (GOLD analysis project Ga0163180, IMG submission 109647) | Marine eukaryotic phytoplankton communities from the Atlantic Ocean - Atlantic ANT 4 Metagenome | ecosystem: Environmental > Aquatic > Marine > Oceanic | place: North Atlantic Ocean...
CTCTTCGTCGGTGACGATGACCTTCTTCTTGCCTCGAACATTCGGCCCGAAGGAAATAACCCCGTCGATCTTGGCAATGACGCAGGCATCCTTGGGGCGACGGGCCTCAAACAGTTCAGCCACCCTGGGCAGACCACCGGTGATGTCCCGGGTCTTGGCTACCTTCCGCGGGGTCCGGGCCAGCTGTGTTCCTCCCGTGATCTTCTTCTTTTCCTTCACGGAAAGGTGGGCCCCCACCGGAATCGAATAGCTCGCCAGCACCTCCCCGGAGTCCGGGGCAACGATGACGACCTGGGGGTGAAGGTCTTCCTTATGCTCAGTTACCGTCATCCCCTTCTTCCCGGTCTCCTTGTCTGTCTCGGTCTGAACCGTGATTCCCGGGATCATGTCACGGAATTCAACCACCCCTGCTTTCTCGGTAATGATCGGCACGCTGTGCGGATCCCAGGTCGCAATCTGGTCTCCCTTGGCAACCTCGGATCCGTCATTCACGGAAATGATGGAGCCGATCACGATCTTGTGCGACTCCAGCTCAAGCCCGTTCTTGTCACGGATCGAGATGTTTCCATTCTTGTTGAGAACAACGAAGTTGCCGTCGGTATCCTCCACCACGCGGAGATCCTGATAATGCAGGACACCCTTGGAGCGAGATTCGATGAAGGGCTGCTTGTTAGCCCCGACCGCCACTCCGCCGGAGTGGAAGGTCCGCATCGTCAGCTGCGTTCCCGGCTCTCCAATCGACTGGGCCGCGATGATTCCCACCGCTTCCCCGATCTTGGTCACCTTTCCGGTGGCAAGGTTCAATCCATAGCAAAGCTGGCAGCAGCCCCGCTTGGACTCACAGGTCAGGGCCGAGCGAATCTTAAGACGCTCGTGTCCGATGTCCTCGATACGCTTGGCTTTCTCCTCCGTTATCAGGTCATTGGCCTTGACGATGACCTCCTCGGTCACCGGGTCGACTACCTGCTCGCAGGAAACCCTCCCGTAAATACGGGTGGAGAGGGGTGCCGATTCCTCGTCCCCTGAATAGATTGTTTCCACGTAGAGACCCTGCACCGTACCGCAATCCTCTTCGGTGACGATCACATCCTGGGATACGTCAACCAGCTTGCGCGTCATGTAACCTGAATCCGCGGTCTTGAGGGCGGTGTCGGCCAGTCCCTTCCGGGCCCCGTGGGTGGAAATGAAGTATTCCAGCACGGAAAGACCCTCACGGAAGTTCGAGGTGATGGGACGCTCGATGATCTCCCCGGAGGGCTTGGCCATCAGGCCGCGCATTCCCGAGAGCTGCTTGATCTGGTTCTTATTACCCCGGGCCCCGGAATCCACCATCATGAAGAGAGGATTCGCCATTTTACCACCTTCATTGAACTCCAGCTTCCGGAAGAGTACATTGGCAATGTTGTCCGTGGCACGGGTCCAGATATCAACCACCTTCTGGTAGCGCTCACCATCGGTAATAATCCCGTTGCGGTAGTGCTTGGAGACCTTCTCAATCTCGGCGTAGGCCTTCTTGATCTCGGGCTCTTTCTCCTCGGGAATAACCATGTCCACGATTCCGATCGAGCACCCGGAACGGGTCGCTTCCTGGAAACCGAGGTTCTTGAGATTATCCAAGGTCGTCACGGTCCCGGACTGACCGGCAACCTGATAGCAACGCCAGATGATATCACCCATCTCCTTCTTGCTTACCGTCTGGTTGATAAATCCAAGCCCCTCGGGCCAGATCTCGTTGAAGCGCACCCTCCCTGGTGAGGTCACCAGCATCTTGCTCTCCTTGTCCCCAAAGACCGTGTCCTTTCCGTAGTCAGGGTTGCGCACCCGGATCCATCCGTGCTGGGTCACCTTCCGGGAAGTCAAAGCATACTCCACCTCGGTCGGATTCTCAAAGGTGGGAACACTTTCTTCCGGATCAGGCTGCGAATTGGGCCGGGTATAGGTCAGATAGTAGGTTCCCAGGATGATATCCTGCGATGGTGTGGTAATGGGGCGACCACTAGCCGGGGAGAAGATGTTGTTGGGAGCCAACATGAGCTGGCGCGCTTCCAACTGAGCCTCCACCGAGAGCGGAACGTGCACCGCCATCTGGTCTCCATCAAAGTCCGCATTATAGGCGGAACAGGTGAGCGGATGCAGTCGGATGGCCGACCCCTCGATGAGCACCGGTTCGAAGGCCTGAATCGACAGGCGGTGCAGGGTCGGGGCACGGTTCAGCATCACCGGATGCCCCCGGGTCACCTCTTCCAGAATATCCCAGACATCGGTGGTCTTGCGGTCGATCATCTTCTTGGCTGAGCGCACCGTGTGGCAGTGCCCGAGTTCCTTGAGACGACGAATGATGAAGGGCTCGAAAAGAGCCAGCGCCATCTTCTTGGGCAAACCGCACTGATGCATCTTCAGCTCAGGTCCAATCACGATCACGGAACGACCCGAGTAATCAACCCTCTTACCAAGGAGGTTCTGGCGGAAACGCCCGCCCTTACCCTTGAGCATATCTGAAAGCGACTTCAGAGGACGGTTCCCGGCACCGGTTACCGCCCGTCCATGACGCCCGTTGTCAAAAAGAGCATCCACCGCCTCCTGCAACATCCGCTTCTCGTTCCGGATGATCACCTCCGGGGTCTTAAGCTGGAGCAGGTTCTTGAGACGGTTATTCCGGTTGATGACCCGGCGATAGAGATCATTAAGATCCGAGGTGGCGAAGCGGCCGCCTTCCAGGGGAACAAGCGGACGCAGGTCCGGCGGGATAACCGGCAGGACGGTCATGATCATCCACTCGGGGCGCGAACTGGAATCCCTGAAGCCCTGGGCCAGCTTCAGGCGCTTGGCCAGCTTCTTACGGGTCTGCTTCGAGCGGGTGTTCTCCATGGCTTCCTCAAGCTCGACGACAATCTCATCAAGAACGCACTGACTGAGAAGATCGCGGATGGCCTCTGCTCCCATCGCCGCCCGGAAGCTGTCCTCGCCATAGTCTTCCTCCGCATCACGGAGATCGGATTCGGGAAGCAGTTGACCCCGCTCAAGCGGGGTCTTCCCCGGATCCGTGACCATGTAGTCCTCATAGTAGATCACACGCTCCAGATCGCGCGCGCTCATGTCCAGCATGAGGCCGATCCGGCTGGGCATACACTTATAGAACCAGATATGGGTCACCGGAACTGCCAGTTCGATGTGCCCCATCCGCTCACGACGCACGCGGGAGAGAGTCACCTCCACCCCGCACCGGTCACAGATCACTCCCTTGTGCTTGATTCGCTTGTACTTGCCGCAGGCACACTCCCAGTCCCTGGTCGGCCCGAAGATCCTCTCACAGAAAAGTCCTCCCTTCTCAGGTTTGAAGGTCCGGTAATTGATTGTTTCCGGATTCTTCACCTCCCCCCGGCTCCAGGACCGGATCACATCCGGGGAAGAGACCGTAATGGAGACCTGGTCAAAGGCTTCCGACTTTTCTTCGACCCCGTAGAGTTCACGCAGATTGGTTTCAACACTCATGATTTCGTAAAGTTGCTGGTTTCAGGTTGGGCCGGGGGATTAGAGGGTAAGGTCATCGAGATTAAAGTCCCCGCCCTCGGCGACCTGTGCTCCGCGGCGCCCGGGCCGCACATCAAGTCCGAGGGACTGCATTTCCTTGATCAACACGTTGAAGGATTCCGGCGTTCCCGCCTCCAGAGTATTATCACCCTTCACGATTGCCTCATAGATCCGGGTCCGCCCCTGCACGTCATCGGACTTCACGGTGAGAAGCTCCTGCAACGTGTAGGCCGCCCCGTAGGCTTCCAGGGCCCAGACCTCCATCTCTCCGAAGCGCTGGCCGCCATACTGCGCCTTTCCTCCCAGCGGTTGCTGGGTAACCAGGCTGTAGGGACCAACTGCACGGGCGTGGATCTTGTCAGCCACCAGGTGACCGAGCTTGAGCATGTAAATCTGGCCAACCACCACCGGCTGGTCAATGGCCTCTCCGGTCCGTCCATCATAAAGGGTACTTTTACCCCCGGTGGATCCGTCCTTGCCATCCCCGATCCATGTGAATCCGGGGCCAACAGGCTCATCGGGCCTTCGTTCACGAGCCTTCTCAGTACCATCACCAACCATCTTCGTGCCATCCACCTTCTTGGCTTCCGACATATACTCCCAGATCTTGTCTTCGGGAATACCGTCGAAAATGGGAGTCGCCACCGTAAAGCCAAGAGCCTTGGCCGCAACCCCGAGGTGAGTCTCAAGAACCTGCCCCACGTTCATTCGAGAAGGCACCCCAAGCGGGTTGAGACAGATGTCCACGGGGGTTCCGTCATGAAGGTAAGGCATATCCATTTCCGGAACAATAACCGCGACCACTCCCTTGTTTCCATGGCGGCCGGCCATCTTGTCACCCACCGAGAGTTTTCTTTTGGCGCTTACAAAGACCTTCACCTCCTTGATCACCCCGGGATCGATCTCGTCCCCGCTCTCGATCTGGTCGAGACGGCGCTCCCGATCCGCATCCAGTTCGCCGAAGCGGCCCTCGAAGGAGCTGATGATCTCCAGAATCTTGTTCCGGATGGGGCTTGGGTCGATCTCGATATGATCGTAGACTGCAGCCAGTTTGCGCAGGAGCGTCTTGGTGATCTTGCGGTTGGCAGGAATGATGATCTCGCCGCTCTGGGCATTAACGACATCAAGGGGAATCTTCTCCCCGAGGAGAATGTCGGAAAGCTTCTCGGTCAACTGATCGGTGAGCTGGTCCTTCTTCTTCTTGTAATCGTCGTTAATCTTCTTGAGCTGCTTCTTCATCTCAGCCGGATTGACCTCTTCCGACCTCCTCCGGGCCATTCCGTGGGTGGCAATCCGAATATCCTGCACGATCCCGGTACAGCCAGAGGGCACCCTCAGGGAGGTGTCCTTCACATCGGCCGCCTTCTCCCCGAAGATTGCCCGTAGAAGGCGTTCTTCCGGGGCGAGTTCCGTTTCGCTCTTGGGGGTGATCTTCCCGACCAGAATATCGCCAGGCCTTACCTCGGCCCCGACACGGACGATCCCGTCGTGATCCAAGTTCTTGAGAGCCTCTTCTCCCACGTTCGGAATATCCCGGGTAATCTCCTCGGGTCCAAGCTTGGTGTCCCGAGCCGCAACTTCAAACTCGCTGATATGAATGGAGGTATAGACATCCTGCTTCACCAAGCGCTCGGAAATCACGATGGCATCCTCGAAGTTATACCCGTTCCAGGGCATGAAGGCGACCAGGACATTACGTCCCAGCGCAAGCTCTCCTTTTTCTGTATTGGGTCCATCAGCAATGATCTGACCATTCTTGATCTTGTCACCTGATCTCACCAGGGGCTTCTGGTTGATGCATGTCCCGGCGTTGGAACGCATGAACTTCCTCAGAGGATAGACAAAGATCCCCTTCTCCGGCTTGGTCTTGACCGATTCCGGATCGCTCAGGAATCGCTCGTCAGAGACAGGCAACGCCCCATCCTTGGTAGTTACGATGAACTCCGCTGTAGAGGCGGCCACTATGCCATCTCCTTCTGCAACCACCACCGAGCGTGAATCACGAGCAGCCTTTTCCTCCAGTCCGGTACCAACGAAGGGAGCCTCCGAGACCAGAAGCGGCACACCCTGGCGCTGCATGTTGGATCCCATGAGCGCGCGGTTGGCATCATCATGCTCCAGAAAGGGAATCATTCCGGCTGCCACCGAGACGAGCTGCTTGGGAGAGACGTCCATGTAGTCCACCTTCTCCGGATCCATTTCCAGAAACTCTCCCCGCTCTCGCGCAGTTACCCGCTCGTTCACAAACGTTCCGTCCTTGTTGATCGGATTGTTGGCCTGCGCGATTATGAAGGTTTCCTCCTGGTCCGCGGTCACATACTCAATCTGATTGCTGACCTTGCCTTTCCTCACCTTCCGGTAAGGCGTCTCGATGAACCCAAACTCGTTAATCCGGGCATAGGTACACATCGAGTTGATAAGTCCGATGTTCGGCCCCTCCGGGGTCTCGATGGGACAGATCCGTCCGTAGTGAGATGGATGAACGTCCCGCACCTCGAACCCTGCCCGGTCGCGGTTGAGACCACCAGGGCCAAGCGCAGAGAGGCGGCGCTTGTGGGTCAGCTCCGCCAGCGGATTAGTCTGGTCCATAAACTGACTGAGTTGACTCCGCCCGAAGAAATCGCGCACCACGGCACTGAGAGCCTTCGGGTTGATAAGTTTCTGCGGGGTCATCCCCTCGATATTCACGTCAAAGAGCGTCATCCGCTCCTTAACAAGCCGTTCGGTCCGGGCCAGGCCAACCCGGCACTGGTTGGCAAGCAACTCACCAACGGCCCGCACGCGACGGCTCCCCAGGTGATCGATATCGTCAATGGTCCCGTCTCCCTTCTTAAGGTTGAGAAGATACTTTACGGCCGCAAGGAAGTCCTCGGCCACCATGATTCGCTCCGAGGAATCAACGTCGATCTTGAGCTTCTGGTTGATCTTGTAGCGACCTACCCGGGTAAGGTCATACTTCTTGGGGTCGAAGAAGAGACGCTTGAGCAGAGCACGGGCGTTGGCTGCAGTAGGAGGATCTCCCGGCCGGAGCTTCTTGTAGATATCCTTCAGGGCACTCTCCTCGTCTTCCGCCGGGTCCTTACGCAGGGACTTGAGCAGAATCTCGTCATCCCGGGAGTCAACCACCTCGATCGTCTTGATCTTTAGAGCGAGAAGCTGGCGCACAACCCCGATTGTCAGGGGGTCGTAGGCCCGGGCCACCACGAGGTCACCGTCCTTGATGTCCTCGAAGAGAACCATGGAGCTGAGTTCCTCTTCGTCCATCGTTTCACTGAGCTTCAGCTTCCTGACCTTGTAGAACTGTTCGATCAGCTCCCGCTCGCTGGGGTAACCGAGGGCCCGCAGGAAGGTGGTAGCCAGAAACTTGCGACGACGACGACGGCGATCGAGGTAGACGTAGAGCAGATCATTCGTATCAAACTGCACCTCCAGCCAGGAGCCGCGATCCGGGATAATCCTGAAGGAGTGCAGGATCTTGCCGTTGAGGTGAATCGACTTCTCAAAGCAGATCCCCGGGGAGCGGTGAAGCTGGGAAACGATGACCCGCTCCGCCCCGTTGATGACAAAAGTCCCGCGGCGCGTCATCATGGGCAGTTCTCCCATGTAAACACGCTCTTTCTTGGTGCCGGTTTCATCCTTCAGCTTGAAGGTCACATAAAGAGCCGCACTGAAGGTCTCCCCCGTACGCAGAGCCTCAAGAGCCGTAATCTTCGGGTCCTCGATATCGTAGGCAACAAAATCCAGCTCTATCGTTTCGTCATAGCTGGTAATCGGGAATACCTCCTTAAACACAGCCTGCAGACCAGTCTCGGTTCGCTGGGAAGGGGCAATGTCCTGCTGCAGAAAGTCCTCATAGGATTTGCTCTGAACCTCAATGAGGTTGGGCGGCTCAATAACTTCTTCGATGTTTCCGAAGTAACGGCGGTCAGCCATGGTAGTCTCGTTGGATGGGATTGGCGCCACCCTTGCGGGTTGGCGTTTTGCTGGATTCGGGGCGGGGAACCTGCCTCTCCACCCCGCTCTGTCAGGGCTTCGAGGAACACGGGGTCCCCTATGTTTCTATCCGGAGCGACTGCTCCGACTTCAGACCCCCCGGTCTCGTTCTGTCCGGGGAGGAAGCCTGAAGTCGAACCAGGCGTTCCTGCCGGGGCCTGCGAGAGACCCCGGCAGGAAAAAGCCGGTTACTTGAGTTCGACCTTGGCGCCAGCCTCTTCGAGCTTGGCCTTGGCCTCCTCAGCGTCGTCCTTGGAGGCACCTTCCAGCACGTTGACCGGGGCGCTCTCGACGAGCTTCTTGGCATCGGCGAGTCCGAGACCGCTGGCAACTTCGCGCACGGCCTTAATGACCGCGATCTTGTTGCCTCCGGTTTCCTCGAGGGACACGTCGAAGCTTGATTTCTCCTCCGCAGCTTCAGCCTCTGCCGGGGCAGCGACCGCAACAGCGGCGGCGGGAGCGGCGGCACTTACACCCCACTCATCTTCCAGTTTTTTTACCAGTTCGGAAGCTTCCAGGACGGTAAGCTTTCCGAGTTCTTCTGCGATTGCGTTAATATCAGCCATTGTATTTTTTCTTTCGGTGTCGTCGTTTACGGAGCTCCGTGTCGTTTCAGACCGCCAGCCGGCGATCCGACGAGGAACCATCTGTGTTTACCAGCCTCAGCCACATTCGCAGCCTTGGCTATCCCTTGAAATTCGTTGTTGTTCTGAAATTGTTTAAAGAGGAATTCGATGCGTTTCACTTGCAGGGCCACCCGGTTACCCCTGTTCGGACTTCGCCTTCAGAGCGCGAGCCAGGGAAGCGCCCGGCTCGTTGAGCAGGCGTGCCAGCATGGAAGCCGGCTGGTTGATCACTCCCAGCAGGGTGGCAAGGAGCACTTCGCGGGGCGGCAGGTCGGCGAGGGCGTTGATCTGTGCCTCGTCGAGAAGTTCACCATCAAGCACCCCGGCCTTGACCTCGGGCTTGTTGAACTCCTTCCTGAAGTTTTTTACGGCCTTGGCCGCTCCGCATACGTCCTCCTGTCCGGTAATGAATGCGGTCTAGCCCTGCAGAGCCTCATCAAGCCCGGACATTCCCGCCGTTTCAAGGGCACGCTTCATGTGGCTGTTCTTGGCCACGTGACATTCGGCTCCTCCTTCCCCCAGTCGGCCGCGCAACTCATCGAACTCCGGCACGGTCATCCCGGTGTAGTCCACCACGAGCAGGAACGGGGAGTCGTTTACCCGGCTCAGTAATTCGTCAACGATGATCTGTTTGTCAGGATTCATGGTCTTATTCGGTAACGGCGGTGTTGTTCTCCAGCTTGAGCCCCGGCAGCATGGTAGCTGCAATGGTGATATTCTCGATATAGTTACCCTTTGCAGAGGCGGGCTTTGCCTTCACCACGCTGTCAATGAGGGCCGAAGCGTTCTCTTCGAGTTGTGCCTCCGAGAAGGAAACCTTCCCGATGGCCGCCGAAATGTTTGCGTTCTTGTCGAGTTTGTAGTCGACCTTACCCGCCTTGACCGCATTCACGGCAGCGGCGGTATCCTCGGTAACAGTTCCGGTCTTCGGATTCGGCATGAGACCACGCGGCCCAAGTACGCGGGCAATCTTACGAACTTCGGCCATGGCATCGGGCGTTGCAATGGCGGCATCGAAATCCGTGAATCCGTCCTGAACCTTCTTGATGAGATCCTCGAACCCGACCTGGTCAGCACCTGCCTCGCTGGCGGCCTTGGCAGCGTCTCCCTGGGCGAAGACAACCACCCGGACATTTTTCCCGGTTCCGTGCGGCAGGGTCACACTCCCCCGCACCATCTGGTCACTCTTCTTGGAATCAACCCCGATCCGGAAGGAGAGTGTCACGGTTGGATCAAACTTCGGCGCAGGAAACTTCTTCAGGGTTCCTACTGCCTCAGCGAGGGCATAGAGGCGGTCTTCAACCGCTTCCGCGGCCTTCTCGTATCGTTTGCTTCGTTTTCTTGCCATTGGCTTGGTTGCAGTGCGAGTGGACCGGTTTAGATCCTCCTGCGGTTACTGTTCTTGTCTTCTCTATTTCTGGAAATCTGTAATCTGCTGTGCCCGGAGTTACATCCCCTCAACCTCAAGGCCCATCTGCATTGCGGTTCCTGCAAGAATCCTCGCAGCACACTCAGGGTCATCGGTATTGAGATCCGGCATCTTGACCTTCACCACCTCCATGAGCTTCGCCTTGGTGATCGTGCCAACCTTTTCCTTGTTGGGTTCTCCCGATCCGGAAGCGATGTTGGCAGCCTTCTTAAGTAGCACGGCAGCGGGAGGCTGCTTGGTTACGAAGTCAAAACTGCTGTCCGCGTATACCGTGATGATGGTGGGAAGCAGATCCCCCGCCTGCTGCTGAGTCGCTGCGTTGAAATCCTTGCAGAACTGCATGATGTTCACTCCAGCCTGGCCCAGGGCCGGGCCAACCGGGGGAGAGGGGTTTGCCTGTCCTGCCTGAATCTGGAGCTTGAGGGTGCCTTTGACTTCTTTTGCCATGAGATGAATGGGGTCTGAATTTGAAATTTGAAATTGCCTTGGTGATGCCTTGACCCAGTTGAGGGTCTTCGTGCCGTGCTACCGGCTTAGCCCGGTTCGACCTGCCAGAATTCGAGTTCCACAGGGGTAGAACGACCAAAGATGGTCACCGCAACCCGGAGCTTGCCCTTTTCCTCGTCGATCTCCTCCACTACACCGTTCTGGCTCTCGAAGGGCCCATCGGCGACTTTTACGGTATCACCTACCTCAAAACTGATGGCGGGCCGAACGCTGTCCTCGCGCTCCTTGATCTGGGCCAGCATACCCTCTACCTCACGCTGCCGCATGGGAATCGGGCGATCCTTCGTCCCCGCAAATCCGATAACACCTTCCATCTCCTTGATGAAGTACCACGTATCCTCAACCAGACCGTTATCCTCGGTAAGAAGGCTCATGTTTACGATGATATATCCGGGGTAGAACTTTCTCTTGGTCTCAGTCTTTTTACCACGCCGGACCTCGGAGACCATCTCGGTCGGCACGAGGACCTCATAGATCTTGTCCTTGAGCTCTTCCTGTTCCGTCAGGGCACGAATCCTCTTGGCGACCTTCTGCTCCTGCCCGGAGAGAACGTGCACTACGTACCACTGCTGCTTTGATGGGGGAATGGTCGGCATGTGATCTTATCAGCGTCCCAGTTGCGTCAGGAAGTCAACAACCTCGCGGTGCACGAGATCCCAGAGTCCCACATAGGCGGCCAGCAGGAGGATTGCGATCAGAATGACCACCGTGGAATCGACGAGCTCCTTGTATTTTTTGAAACCCTTTACCTTGGGATCCGGATCCCAGGGCCAGGAGGCCTTCCGCAGCTCTCCTTTGACCTCGCCTACGAAGGTGGAAATTTTCTTTAGCATGATGGATGATTACCGGGGAGAGAGCTGGCAGGACAGGCGAGACTCGAACTCACAACCCTCGGTTTTGGAGACCGATGCTCTACCAATTGAGCTACTGTCCTTTTGGCGCGTCAGGGGCACCCCGGCAAAGCGCCCGAGTGCCCCCTTGGTCAAATCGATTGTTGTTTCGTTATTGGCAGGGGAGTTACTCAACGATCTTGCCAACCCGGCCGGCTCCGACCGTGCGGCCACCCTCCCGGATGGCGAAACGCATGGTCTCCTCCATCGCGATGGGCGTAATCAGTTCGATACTCAGGCTGACATTGTCACCGGGCATAACCATGTCCACCCCGTCGGGGAGCGAGATACTTCCAGTCACATCGGTGGTCCGGAAGTAGAATTGCGGACGGTAGTTGCTGAAGAAGGGGGTGTGCCGCCCTCCCTCATCCTTGGAGAGCACGTAAACCTCGGCCTCGAATTTGGTGTGGGGGTTCACTGACCCGGGCTTGGCGATCACCTGACCCCGCTCGATTTCCTCCTTCTTAACACCACGCACCAGCAGACCGACATTATCACCAGCCCGTCCTTCATCGAGAAGCTTACGGAACATTTCGATGTCAGTAATGGTGGTTTTCTGGGTGTCCTTGATCCCCACAATTTCCACTTCCTCCATCTTCTTGATGATTCCCCGCTCAACCCGGCCAGTGGCCACGGTGCCACGTCCCTCAATAGAGAAGACATCCTCAACCGGCATCAGGAAATCCTTATCGATGGGACGCTCGGGCTCGGGAATGTAGGAATCAACCGCCTCCATCAACTTGAGGATCGACTCCTTGTGGCCGTCCTCACCTTCTGTAGCCTTGAGGGCCGAACCCTTGACGATCGGGATGTCATCACCTGGGAACTCATACTGACTGAGGAGTTCGCGAATTTCCATCTCCACAAGCTCAAGGAGCTCTTCATCGTCAACCTGGTCCGTCTTGTTGAGATACACGCAGATGGCGGGAACCCCGACCTGCCGTGCCAGCAGAATATGCTCCCGGGTCTGAGGCATAGGACCATCTGCGGCCGAAACCACCAGGATGGCTCCATCCATCTGGGCTGCACCGGTAATCATATTTTTCACATAGTCGGCATGCCCGGGGCAATCGACATGTGCGTAGTGACGATTATCAGTCTCATACTCCACGTGGGCCGTCGAGATTGTGATTCCGCGCTCCTTCTCCTCGGGAGCGGCGTCGATTTCATCGTAAGCCTTGACGTCACCACTTCCCATTTTCTCCGCAAGGACCATCGTGATCGCTGCGGTGAGGGTGGTTTTTCCATGGTCGACGTGGCCGATCGTACCGACATTCACGTGAGGCTTGGTCCGTTCAAACTGTTCTTTGGCCATATGCTTGCTCTACTGTGGATCTTTATTTCTCTTCGCTCAAAAGCTCATGGCGGGAATTGAACCCGCGACCTCGTCCTTACCAAGGACGCGCTCTACCCCTGAGCTACATGAGCGAGGTATTTTTTGCTCCTCGCGTCATGTGGACAATTCACCCCCGGGAAATAGGTTTAGTGTGCCCCAGAAGGAAATGACCAACGCCGCGAAAAGCGGGGCGGAACCTACCAAAGCCCGCTATCCTGTCAAAAAAAAAGTAAAAAGGAAAGAATTTCGCGAAATCCCCATATTTCAAGGGCCTCTCAAGCTCCTGATAGCTACCGGAGGCCTGACCACCTCCTAATTCCGTTCTCCCTGGCCCTTTTCAGCTGCGGATTAGGCAGTTTCCAAGTCCTTATTTGGGGGTCTGTGTAATTCATCAACCCGTTTTACTTCCACCGCCTGACCGCTTTCCTCGTCCACCTCGACAATGACCCCGCAGATTCGCACCGGTCCCTTCGCCACGGGAAATCTGGTAGGCAAGCCGGTTCGGAAACGCCACACGACGGAGGCAATTTCCCTCCCGAGGACCGATTCCGAAGGCCCACACATGCCCGCATCCGTCAGGTAAGCCGTGCCCCCCGGGAAAATCTGCTCGTCCGAGGTCTGCACATGGGTATGGGTCCCAACCACCAGGGAAACCCTCCCGTCAAGGGCTCTGCCCATCGCAATCTTCTCGCTGGTGGCCTCCGCATGAAAATCGAGGAGAATCACCCGGACGTCCTCCGCGCGCATCGCCTCCACCGCCTCTTCCACTCCGCTGAGCGGGCTTTCAAGGGGAGGATTCATGAAAACCCTCCCCTGGGCATTAATTACACCAACCTTCCCCTTCGCAGTCTCCAGCACCACGCTCCCGGACCCGGGGGTTCCCTCGGGGTAATTGACTGGCCTCAGAAGCCTGGGCTCGGTGGGAAAATAGTCCATGATCTCCCGCTGGTCCCAGACATGGTCACCCGTAGTAATCACCGCTGCTCCTGCCCGCAGAAGATCGATCGAGATCTTCGGGGTGATCCCCCTCCCCCCGGCGGAGTTCTCTCCGTTCACCACGATGAAGTCCAGGTTCTCTTCCTCCCTCAACCCGGGCAGCCGAGCAGCTACGGCCTTGCGGCCTGGTTCACCCACGACATCGCCCAAAAACAGGATCCTGATCATTTTTCGAATTCTATGGTATAAAGCGGACAGCCGGAGGCAACTCCCGGGAGTCAATCAGGTCCCCGCCGGACGACAACAGGATTTACTGGATCGCGATGTCCAACCAGCTGCGGAAATCACTACTTCTCTACCCTGCCGGGGTCATTCTGATCCTGGCTGTTCTTTCCCTTTTCCTGCAAAGGGCTCCTCGACCCGCTCGCTCCCCGCAACTCCCGGCTCCTGATCCCCGCCTTGCGAATCTCGGCGTGGCTCCTGACTGGACCACTCTTGCCCGATACAACGATGTCCTTACCCGGGCAGAATTCGTAAACACTCTCCAAGATATTTACCTCCTTGGAGAAAACCTTCACTTTGATGTCACCGAAAAAGGAGTCACGGTAACCTCAACTCTCTCCACCTCCGGCCCCCCTGTCTCCTTTGCGAGGCAAGGCACCCGCAGGCCGCCACCTCGCTACTGGAGGCCTGCCTCCGAAATTCCTGTCGGACCTCCCGGACAACCTCTCTCCGGGATACGGATTGCCATTGATCCCGGGCACATTGGAGGGAAGTGGGCCCAGATGGAGCAACGGTGGTACCAGGTCGATGACACCATCCCTGTGACGGAAGGGGACATGACTCTCCTCACTGCCAAGCTACTCGCCCCACGGCTTGAATCCCTGGGAGCTATCGTGACCCTTGTTCGCTCAAGCTGCGAACCAGTCACAGAACTCCGGCCCCACGATCTTGCAGAATACGCCAGCCGCCTCATGCCGGGAGCTCCTTCCGATGAGCTTGTCTCCCTCTCCGAGAAGCTTTTCTACCGCAGTGCTGAGATCAGGGCCCGCGCTGCTCTCATCAACGGAACCATCAAGCCCGATCTGGTCCTGTGCCTTCATTTTAATGCAGAGCACTGGGGTAATGACCCCTCCAACCCCAAGTTCTCGAATCGCAATCACTTCCACATGATCCTGCACGGTTCCTATATGGACGGAGAAATTGCTCACGAAGACGAACGCCTCGAGCTCATGCACAAGATCTTTCAGAGGGTCCACGAGGAGGAAGTGCCCCTTGCCTCCGCTGTCGCAGCCGCCTTCCTCGAGGACACCGGACTACCTGCCTACCTCTACCGCCTTGGCAAACCAGCCAGGCGGGTAGGTCCCGCCCTCTGGACGCGTAATCTGCTCGCCAATCGCCTCTATCAGTGTCCCGTTCTCTTCTGCGAGCCCTACGTTATGAATAATGAGGATGTCTACAACCGTGTGCAGGCCGGAGACTACGACGACGAACGGGAAGTAGCCGGGAAGCTACGCAAGTCAATCTACCGGGAATACCGTGACGCCGTCGTCAAGGGCCTGGTCAATTACTATTCCTCGCGCCCGGAAGGAGATCTGTAAGACAGAGAAACCACCCCTCCACCAGGTCCACTCTTTTCAGCCCTTCATCTACGCTATAGCGTTCGCTATCGAACCAATGAACCCCCACCTCCTCATCGCTGGCCACGGCTATCTTGGTCAGGAGATCTCCCGGCAAGCTTCCGGGGCGGGCTGGCAGGTTACCTCCCTCTCAAGGTCAGGAGGACCCGGCTCCCTCGCCTGTGACCTCTCCAACCCAGCTCAGGTTGAGGTCCTGCAGTCCAGAATCCGGCCTGCCTGCATCATCTTCAGCGCCTCCTCCGGCAGGGGCGGAACAGAGGCCTACCGGGCGGTGTTTCTGGAAGGAACCCGGAACCTGCTCTCAACATTCCCGGAAGCGCACCTTCTCTTTGTCTCAAGCACCTCCGTCTATCATCAGGTCGATGGTTCCCTCGTCACCGAAGAATCACCCACCAGGCCAACCCGGGAAACCGGGCAGATCCTCCTCGAAGCAGAGTCGCAGGTGCTTGAGGCGAACGGAACGGTGGCCCGCCTGGCCGGAATCTACGGCCCGGGGCGCAGCGTCATCCTCCGCCGACTGCTGGAAGGCAGTGCGGTCATCGAGGAAGACGGCCGACGGTTTCTCAACCAGATCCATCGTGATGACGCCGCCACCGCCCTCCTCCATCTGACCGCCCACGCGGAATCAAGAGACCAGATCTATAATGTCTGCGATTCCTCTCCACTCCACCAGGGTGACTGCTACCAGGCCCTCGCCGCAATTTTTCAGAAGCCCATACCCCCCACCGGTCCACGACCAGAGCATCGCAAGAGGGCCTGGACCCACAAACGCGTCAGCAACGAAAAACTGCGGGGTAGCGGATGGGAGCCGACCTACTGCTCCTTTATCGATGCCGCGGAGGCAATCGCGACCTCACTCCGTTAAACGCCCCGGGAAAAGATCATCCCTCGACCTCAGCGCCAGCGATACTTCCGAATCCCATCCGCAATGGCCTGAGCGGCGGAGGTCTGGAAGGAACTCGTGACACACCTGGCACGTTCACTGGCATTACTGATGAACCCACACTCCACGAGGACGGCAGGGCACTTGGTCTGCACAAGGACGGCAAACCGGGCAAAGCGGACTCCACGATTCTTCATCCGGCACTTGTGGGCCAGTTCCCGGTGGATGGAAGATGCCAGTTGTCGCCCAGCCGAACCCGCGTAAAAGGTTTCCGCCCCCCGCACCCAGGTGTTCCGGGTAGCATTGAAGTGAATACTAACAAAAATTGCATTCCGGTAGCGGTTCGCAATGGACGCCCGTCGGGACAGGGAAAGAAATGAGTCACTCCGGCGAGTCATCACCACCCGGAACCCGTGCTGCTTCAGATAATACTCCAGTTTGCTGGCCACCTTCATGTTCAGGGAGGACTCACGAACCCCTGCCCGGTAGGCTCCCCAGTCCTTACCTCCATGACCGGCATCGATGATCACCGTCTTTCCCCGCCCCACGGTGGAACCGGGGGAAGGCGCCTTCGCCTTGCTGCTGCTTGCGTTACTGGACCCACTCGAACTTGTGCCTGGAATCCTCACCCTCTGCCCGATCTGCAGCTTCCGGTGATCCTTGATCCCGTTATGAGACATCAACTTAGCTACCGATGTCTTATACTTCCTCGAAAGCGCGTAGAGCGTCTCTCCTTTCTGTATCGTATGGACACTCCCGTATAATACGCTCCCTGAGCAGAGAAGCATCAGGGACGCCACCACAACGGGGCGCATGAGTTTTTGGGGGTACATGGGGGAAACAGCAGCTTCGAACCTAGCCCTTAACCTTTATGAAGTCAAATAGTAAAGAAAGACTAAGCTTCTGACTCACTCTGTCTCTATTTCAGATGCGCCCTTATCAGCCTCTGAACCCAGTCCCTCCTCCACTGCCTTACGTCTTTTCGCAGAGAGCATCGGGCGAATCAGGCCGTAAAAGAGATAGGCAGAAAACCATACCGCCGGCAGCACCTGGTAAAACACGATGGTGGCCCCTACAAAAAGAATCCCTACGGCAAGGATGGGAATACTCGCCCGCGTGCTCCATCCGATCTTCTTGAAACTGGGATAACGGATGTCACTGATCATCAAAAACGAGAGTCCAAGCATGGCCCCTGCAAGCACCCAGTTCCAGGCTCCTAGTTCCCGATCATTGTCATGGAGAAAAATAATCAGAAAAGTGAGCGAGGCAATGAACCCTGCAGCCATGGGAATGGGAATACCCCGGAAGGTCTTGCGCTCCTCATCCGATCCCAGCATCGCCAGACAGTTAAAGCGAGCCAGGCGAATTGCTCCGCAGAGAAGGTATATGAAGGCGATCGCCCAGCCAACCCCGGGCTCAGCCCGCTGTAATCCTTCCGGCAGTTCAAGGTTCAGGAGGACCGCCTTGGAACAGAGCAGAGCCGGGGCCATCCCGAAGGAAACAAGATCAGCCAGCGAATCGAACTCTCTCCCAAAATCAGATTCCTGTCCCCCAAGCCGGGCGAGGCGGCCATCCAGCAGATCAAAAAGACAGGCTCCGAAGATAAGGAGAAGCGAGGTTTCATAGTAATGCTTGGCATCCCCGAATTCGGGCATCTGCATTCCCTTGAAGATCGTGAGAACCGCAAAAAAACCGCAGCAAAGATTCCCCGCCGTCATCAGATTCGGCAGGAGATAGATCCTCGGTTCCTTGTCTCGCTCCATCGCGCCCTCACTATACGAACATTTCTTTGAAGACAAACACTGGAAATCGGATCTCTCTGCGTCATGCTCCTCCCGTGACCGGGGATATCGAAATTCGTGCAGACCAGCGTATGGAGGATCTCCTTGCCCTGCTCCCAGGTGCTCGTCGTACACTTTTCGCCGCCTATCACGTCGGGGGCTGCCAGTCCTGCGCCTACCGCGACGACGAAACCCTCAGCGAAGTCTGCGCCCGCAACGACATTCCCCTGGAAGAAGCCATTGCTGCCCTGCTTGCCAGCCACGAACGCGACCAATCCCTGCTGATTCAACCCCGGGGCCTGCAGGAGCGACTTGAGGACGGTGAGACTATGGTCCTCCTCGATATCCGTAGCCGTGAAGAACACGACGCGGTCCGTTTACCCGATTCCAAGTTCCTCAGCCAGGAGCTCCAGAACGACCTTTTCGCGCAGCCTCCGCAAGAGACTATCATCCTCTACGACCACCGTGGCCGTGACGTTCTCGATCGTTGTGCCTGGTTCCACGGCCACGGACTACAGAACGCCCTTGCCCTCGCAGGCGGCATTGACGCCTGGGCCCGGGACATTGATCCCACCGTTAAGCGCTACCGCCTGGAACTGGATTAGTTCCATTTTCCCGCTTGGATCTTTCCCCCGATCGCAGAAACTGATTTCCCATGAACCGTCGTCACTTTCTTGCCGCCTCCGGCAGCGCGGCTGCTGCCCTCGGGACCCTCTCTGCCGTTGAACCGCCAGAACGCCCGGAAGGAAAGAACCCCGAAGCAATACGCCCGCACGACGGACCAAACCGCATCGGTGTTTCATCTTATTCCTTCTGGGGATTCCGCCGCAAGGAATTGCGCTCCCTCCACTCCAATCTCGAACACGCCGCCCGCATGGGTTTTGACGGGCTCGAGATCCTGCAGAGGCAATTCGAGTCCACCGACAATGCCACCCTCCAGAAGGTAAAGCGCCACGCCTTTGTCCTCGGCCTCGACCTCATGGGCTATTCCACCCACCAGGGATTCCTCTCCCCTGACAAGGAGCGACGGCAGAAAAACATCGACCATACCATCGACTGCCTTGAGCAGGCCTATCGACTCGGCATCCCCACCATGCGCGTGAACTCGGGCACATGGGGTACCTCCAGGAACTTCGACGATCTCATGGCCAAACGGGGGATCGAGGAACCACTCAAGGGCTACACTGAAGAAGACGCCTACAAGTGGGTGATCGATGCCTATGAGAAACTCGTCCCCGAGGCCGCAAAACGCGGTGTCATCATGGGACTGGAGAATCACTGGGGCCTGGGAGTCACCCCGGAGGGCATCAAGCGGGTGGTTAATGCGGTCGACTCGGAATGGCTCCAGGTCACCCTGGACACCGGAAACTTTCTTGAGAATCCCTACGAAAGGCTGGCCCAACTGGCTCCCAGGACCGTTCTCATGCAGTGCAAGACCTACTTTGGGGGTGGTCGCTGGTATACCCTGGACCTCGACTACGCCCGCATTGCCGGAATCATGAAAAAAGCAGGGTTCAAGGGCTACGTCTCCCTCGAATTCGAGGGAAAGGAAGACCCCCTCGCCGCCATCCCGAAGTCCCTTCAACTCCTGCGCAAACATTTCGGCTAGTTCGCCCGTCCTCCTCCCCCTGGAACTCCCGGAAATCCCCTTCAGCTCGTAACTCCTGCTACCATGAGAACCCTCCTCCCACTCCTTATCTTTCTCTCTTCCCTGCTCATCACCGGGGCGGAACCGAAATGGCAACCCCTCTTCAATGGCAGGGACCTCGACGGCTGGCACCCTGTTCCAGGGGGGAAATGGGAAGTGGTTGATGGAACTATCCTGGGAACTTCACCCCGCAGCGAGCCTCGGCATGGGCTCCTGATGACCGACAAGCGCTTCAAGAACTTCAGGGTCCGGGCCAAGTTCAAGGTCACCAGTGGTGACAGCGGATTCTACTTCCGGGTGGAAAAGACCAATACCCATGTAAGCGTCCGGGGCTTCCAGGCCGAGGTGGACAACTCCCGGGAAGTGGGCGGGCTTTACGAGACCTCCATGCGGGCCTGGGTCAGCAAGCCGGATCCCAAGCTTATCGCCAGGACAGTAAAGCCGGGTGAATGGACCGATCTCCTGGTCACCGCGGTCGGGGACGACATCACAGTCTTCCTGAATGGCGTGAAGGTGACCGAACTTCTGGGGGACAAGAAATGCCTCAAGGAGGGTCACATCGCCCTCCAGTTGCACGGCGGACAGGACATGAAGGTCCAGTTCAAGGATCTCGCCATCATGGAACTACCCTGATCCGCCTGCGGGCACGGTTATCCCGCTCCCTGCCTACCACAATCTTCCAGCTATCAGGACCACCAGGATGGCGGTCAGCACTACCGCGGTGACCCACCAATACCACTTTACGCCGGTCGCCCGGGACATGGTCCCGGGTCCGAACTCGCGAGCGACAAAATCGTCGTAGTCGAACTCCTCGTCGGGCAGATCCAGACCATCGCAGGCCTCGTCCTGCTCCCATGATCTCTGCCTGACCGGGGTCTGCACATCTTTCTTCCGCTTACGTGATTTCCTGCCCGGACCACAGCCGGGACAGGCCATGCCAACCGAGACCTCATCCCCGCACGTCGGGCACAGGTAACGGTCGGAACTCATTAACGAAACGCAGACGGTTTCAGAACGTCCTCTGGACATCGCAGAACCACGAACCCCATCTAGTAGCGATAATGTTCTGCCTTGTAAGGACCTTCCCTCGGAACGTCGATGTAATCAGCCTGCTCCTGCGTCAACGACGTCAGCTTGCTGCCAATCTTCCCAAGGTGGAGACGGGCAACCTCCTCATCCAGTTTCTTGGGAAGCACTTCTACTCCGACCTGGCGACTCCCGCGATGTTCCCACAGGTCCATCTGGGCAAGGCACTGGTTGGTAAAGCTGTTGGACATGACGAAGCTCGGATGCCCAGTAGCACAGCCGAGGTTCACGAGACGTCCCTCCGCGAGCATGTAGAGGGTATTGCCCTCCGGGAAGGTATACTTGTCCACCTGGGGCTTGATGTTGGATCTCTCGATGCCAGGGAATTCGTTCAGCTTTTCCACCTCGATCTCATTATCAAAGTGCCCGATATTACAGACGATGGCCTGGTCCTTCATCTTTTCCATATGCTCGATGCGGATGATGCGGAAATTCCCCGTGGTGGTGACATAAATATCACCCCACCCCAGGGTGTCCTCCACCGTGAGAACCCGGTATCCCTCCATCGCAGCCTGCAGCGCACAGATGGGGTCGACCTCGGTCACAACCACCTGGGCACCCTGGCCCTGCAGGGCCTGGGCACACCCCTTGCCGACATCACCATAGCCACAGACCACTGCGACCTTTCCTGAAATCATGACATCGGTGGCCCGCTTGATTCCATCCACCAGCGATTCCCGGCAACCATAGAGGTTATCGAACTTCGACTTGGTTACCGAGTCGTTCACGTTGATGGCGGGGAAGAGGAGCTTGCCATCCCGATGCATCTGGTAGAGGCGATGAACTCCCGTGGTGGTCTCTTCCGAAACTCCCACCAGTTCCTTCACCCACTCATGGAAGACGCCGGGGCGCTCCGCATGAATCTGCTTGAGAAGATCCTTGATCACCTGTTCCTCATGATTCCCCGAAGGCGTATCAACCCAGTCACTCCCCTCCTCCAGTTCATAACCCTTGTGAATGAGCAGGGTGGCGTCTCCCCCATCATCCACGATGAGTTCAGGCCCCTTACCCTCCGGGAACTGAAGAGCCTGCCACGTGCACCACCAGTATTCTTCCAGGGTTTCTCCTTTCCAGGCAAACACCGGCGTGCCTCCCTCCGCAATGGCTGCGGCAGCGTGATCCTGGGTGGAGAAGATATTGCAGGAACACCAGCGCACATCAGCCCCGAGATTCTGGAGGGACTCGATGAGCACCGCCGTCTGGATCGTCATGTGCAGCGAACCCATGATGCGAACCCCATCCAAGGGATGGCGGGGGCCGTATTTGTCCCTCACCGCCATCAGGCCGGGCATCTCGTGCTCAGCGATCTCAATTTCCTTCCGCCCGAATTCAGCAAGGCCGAGATCGGCCACCTTATGGGGCAGAACCTGTGGTTCTTCTGCAATTATACTCATGATTGTCTTAGGTTGAAATTCAAGCTGGGACGCTCTGGGAAGTGACCGCGTTCCTGAGATCGGAAACCCGGTTGGTTTCCTCCCAGGGCAGGTTGGCGTCCTCCCGGCCAAAGTGCCCGTAGTTGGTGGTGGTACGGTAAATCGGACGAAGCAGGTCAAGCTGGGCGATAATGTCGGCAGGCTTGAAGGAGAATACCTCCTGAGCTGCCTTTTCGATCTGCCCCTCATCCACCTCATTCGACCCGAAGGTGTTTACATTAACGCTCACCGGGCGGGGGTGCCCGATTGCATAGGCCACCTGCAACTCACACTCGCTTGCCAGACCCGCCGCGACGATATTCTTGGCCACCCAGCGACACATGTAGGCCGCAGATCGATCCACCTTGGAGGGATCTTTCCCTGAAAAGGCGCCCCCGCCGTGACGCCCCATGCCCCCGTAGGTATCTACAATGATCTTTCGCCCGGTAAGCCCGGCATCACCTTCCGGCCCTCCCACCTCGAAGCGACCGGTTGGATTGACAAGGTATTCGGTATCCTCTGTCAGAAGGTCGCCGGGCAGGATTTTCTCGATCAGGTCCGCCTGAAGCAGCCTTCGAATCTCATCCGTCTCAATCTCCCTCGCGTGCATGGTGGAAACCACCACCGCCGTAATCCGGTTGGGCCGGTTGTCAACATACTCGATGCTGACCTGCGTCTTGGAATCCGGTCGCAGCCACGTATGAACCCGATCCTTGCGAAGCCGGGTCATCTCCTGCCCCAGTTTGTGCGAATAAAGAATGGGGGCCGGCATGAGCTCGGGCGTGTCATTGGTGGCATAGCCGAACATGATCCCCTGATCTCCTGCTCCCTGTTCAGCGGTTTCCTTCCCCTCGGCAGCTGCGGCATCAACGCCCTGCTTGATATCAGGCGACTGCTTCCCGAGCATGTTCATGAGGAAAGCCCCCTTCTCGAACTTGCAGGTGTAGGAATAGTCCGTGTCCTCTGCGTAGTCGGCATCGTAGCCAATCTCCCTGAGGGTCTCTTCCACCACCTTCCCATAATCGAAGATCGCGTTGGTGGTAATCTCCCCGGCAAGGCCCACAACATTGTCCTTCACGAAGGTTTCGCAAGCCACCCGACTGTCGGTGTCGTGCTCAAAACAGGCATCGAGCACTGCGTCGGAAACAGTATCACAGACCTTGTCGGGATGACCCTCGGTCACCGATTCAGAGGAGAAGATAAATGAGCGGTCCATGGCGTTTCTTACTTTTCAGCTGGAATATATCTACAAATCTTGATTTGTTGATACGAACTAAGCACGCTTCTCGATGCCGTCAATTCTCAATTCGCTGAAATTACTGGCTGACCCCACCCGGCTCCGCCTCGTCCTTCTCCTCGCCGAGGAGGCGCTCAGCGTCGCGGAGCTACAAGAAATCCTCGGGATGGGGCAGTCTCGGATCTCTACCCAGCTCGCCCAGCTCAAGAAGGCCACCCTCGTCTCCGTCCAGCGCTCCGGAAAGAACAGTATCTATTCATCCCAACCGGGGAAGGAACTCCTGGAAATCGCCCGCAAGGCGGGTACCGAACTTGAGGATCGGCAGAGGGACCTCGATTCGCTGCGACACATCCTGCGCAAACGCAAGGACCGCACCCGGGCATATTTCGACGAGTTAGCGGGAAAGTTCGGTCGGCACTACGTCCCGGGTCGTTCGTGGAAGGCGCTGGCCGAAGGCCTGTTGAAAGTGCTCGATTTCAAGGTCGTTGCGGATCTGGGCGCTGGCGAGGGCACGCTCTCCCAGCTTCTTGCCCAACGGGCCGAACACGTCATCGCAATCGACCACTCGCAGAAAATGGTGACCTTCGGCAAAAAACTGGCCAGGGACAACGGCCTGCCCAATCTCGAATACCGCCTGGGTGATATCGAGTCCCCTCCCATCGAGGACAAGTCAGTCGATCTTGCCGTCCTCAGCCAGGCCCTTCACCACGCCACCAGCCCTCTGCTCGCCCTGCAGGAAGTCCACCGGATCCTCAGGCCAAATGGCAGGGTTGTGATTCTGGATCTCCTGAAGCACTCCTTCGAAAAGGCCCGTGATTTGTATGCCGATACCCATCTTGGGTTTGCAGAAGTGGAAATCGCGGATCTGCTTGAAGAAGCCGGATTCCGGGAAGTGGAAACCGTAATTGCAGACCGCGAAGAAGCACCACCCTGCTTCCAGACTCTCCTGGCCGTGGCTCGCAAGTGACCGGTGTCACCAGGGTAATTCGTCACCAAGATTCTGTTATGGCCGTTGACAACATCGGAGTCGACTTCCACCACATTGAAGGGCAGCACTCTCTTGATCTGCTTTGAACTCCCCCGTCGTCGTGGCAAGCCTGACTTACCGTTCCGAGATCGACGGCCTGCGGGCCGTGGCAGTCCTTGCCGTGGTATTCTATCACCTGGACCCCTCCTTCCTGCCTGGAGGGTTCGTGGGAGTTGATGTCTTCTTTGTGATCTCCGGCTTCCTGATCACCTCCATCATCCTTCGTGAAAGCGCGGACCGCACCTTCACCTTGAAGAACTTCTGGATGCGCCGCACCCGACGGCTCTTTCCCGCCCTCGCTGTTGTCCTTCTCGCCACTCTGGCGGCAGGCAGTTTGATCCTTTACCAGCAAGAATGGTCTTCCCTTGGCGCACAGCTTTTCGCGGTCCTCATCCTCATTGCCAACCTCCACCTGCATATCGAAACGGGCAACTACTGGGGACCGGCGGCCGAGGACGCACCCCTCCTGCACACATGGTCGCTTGCCGTTGAAGAACAATTCTATCTCCTCTTCCCGTTGCTACTCCTCCTGCTCCTGCGACTTGGAAAGCGGAGCATCATTCCACTTCTCTCCCTGGGCGCGCTGGCCAGCCTCGCCCACGGGATCCTGATCACAAACACAAATCCCTCCTACGCATTCTACCTCCTGCCGACCCGCACGTGGGAATTGCTGGCCGGCTGTCTCCTCGCCACTTGGAACTGGAAAAGAGCTCCCCGGAATAATCCGCCAGCCTGGACCCGGCCACTACCCCTGCTCGGCATACTCACCATCCTTGCCTCCTGCGCTTTCATCGATCGCGAAGGCGGCTTCCCGGGACATCAGGCCCTCTTCCCGGTAATTGGCACCGTGCTCGTCATCGCATTCGCTAATTACGAGCGCAGCATGGTGGGAGCCTGCCTCTCCACTCGTCCCCTGGTCTTCGTTGGCAAGATCTCCTACTCACTCTATCTCTGGCACTGGCCCATCATCGTACTTTGGCGCCTCCACAACATGGAGCCTGTCTCCAGTCCGAGACACGCGATCCCCATTTTGCTGATCAGCTTCACGGCGGCCGCCTTGTCCTACTTCTTCGTCGAAAGGCCATTTCGCCGCCGTGCCTTTCCCATCCTCTCCCTCAAGTTTGCCACCATCGCCGCGGTGTTCCTCGCCCTCTTCACCCTCTCCCACCTCGTGCGGAGTAACCACTTGCGTGCCGGCTCCAGACCAGCCTTCCAGCCTCCCTCCTTCAGCTCCCAACCCTACAGCGCGGGATGGGACGAGGCTTGGAAATCAGGCGGAGTCCTGGTTGGCGATGCTCCGCCCGAGATCGTCGTGATCGGCAGCAGCCACGCCCTCATGTATGCCTCCATCGTCGCAGAGATTGCACACGCAGAAAATCGCTCGGTCGCCTTCCTCTGCATAGGCAACGCCTTCGGCCGCTTCCACACCGAAGGCGACGACGCGATCTATCGCGATGGCATCTCCCACTTCCGGGCCGACTTCGACCAGGCCCGCCTGAAGCACCTCGCCCGTTGGAAACCCAAGCAGGTTCTCTGGTTCGGCCGCTGGGAAATCCAGCACGAGATTCTCGGCCCCGCCGGGTTCGACCGCGTCTTCCGTAATAGCCTCGCCCTCCTCCTCAAACACGCCGATCAAGTTTCCCTCTTCACCCAAACCCCCTTCTCGATGGAGCGCCGCGGATCCATTGTCAGGTTCGCCTCTACCCTGAAGCGGAAAGATCACCCTCTCATCGGACGCGAGGATCCGGACCGGGCGACCCTCCGTAACGCCGCCAACGGGTCTCTTCAGGCCATCGCCAATGATCTCCCGGGAGTTTCCCTGACGGCCCTCCACGATCTCTTCGAACTGGAGGACGGAAACGTGCGCATCCTCTCAGAAGACCACAAACTCCTCTACCATGACTACGACCATCTCAGCGACCGCGGCGCGGCCTCGCTCCGTACTCGGATCGCGGCAACTCTGGGAGAGCCTTAACGCGAAGTTCTGCCCGGATTCCAGCCTCTCCTGGCCGTGACTCGCAAGTGATCCCGGGTCCACACATGCTTTAGGAGTGACGTCAGGGCCCTCGACTGACAGCTTGGACCCGCAAGGACTCCCATGTATTTCTTTCCGTTCCGGTTCCGGCTCCTTTCAATAGCTGCGTGCCTTTATCCCCTGACTCTTCCTGCAGGGGCCGGGGACTGGCCTCAATGGCGGGGACCGGACCGCAACGGCATCTCCGCCGAAGCCCTGCCCGCAGGAGCCCTGAAGAATATTGGAGGAACAGTCGCATGGAAGGCCGAGGTCGGGACCGGATTTGCCTCGTGCTCCGTGGTGGGCAACCGCCTCTTTACCACCGGGCACCGCAAGGGCAGCGATACCATCTACTGCCTCGACACCAGAGACGGAACCATGATCTGGAACCACTCCTTCCGGGCGGACCTTGGAGACAAGTTCTACGAAGGAGGCCCCGGGGCTACTCCCACGGTTGAAAAAGGCCGGGTCTACCTCATCTCCAAGTGGGGCGACCTCTTCTGCTTCGCTGCATCGGACGGAGAGGTAATCTGGAAGAAGCAGCTTCACGAGGAGGCCGGGGTGCGAATCCCGACATGGGGACTCAACGGATCGCCAACCATCGTGGGCGACACCATATTCCTCAACGCTGGCACGGCAGGTATGGCCCTGAACAAGTCCGACGGCAGGGTCCTCTGGCAGTCTGATGAGGGAGACCCCGGATATTCCTCTCCCCTTCCGGTGGATCTGGGCGGAACGCCAGCACTCCTCCTCGCGAGTGGCAAGAACTACCTTGCGGTTGAACCCCTCACCGGCAAACGCATCTGGACCCACCGCTGGATCACCCGCTACGGAGTCAATGCCGCAGACCCCATTGTCGATGGAACCCGGGTCTTCATCTCTTCCGGATACAACAAGGGATGTGCCATGCTCGAGATCCGCGGCACCCGGGCGGAAACCATCTGGAAAACCAAACACCTGCGCAACCAGTTCAACGGCTCGGTCCTGATTAAGGGCTACCTCTACGGGATCGACGGAGACTCCAATGGAAAAGCCTCCCTCAAATGCCTGGATTGGAAAAACGGAACGGTGCAATGGAGCTTTGAAAAGTGTGGTTTCGGGTCACTGCTTGCCGTTCGCGACCACCTCCTCGTTCTTGACCAAGCTGGAACACTCTGGGCGGCCCCCGCTTCGCCCAAGGGTTTTGAACCTGCTTCCACCGGCAAAATCCTTGAGGGCAAATGCTGGACTGTCCCGGTTCTCTCCCACGGCAGGCTCTATGCCCGCAACGCGGGCGGAACTCTGGTTTGCGTGGGTTGGTAAATTGTATTCAATGAGGGCCTTGCAAGGCCTCCATCCCATACCTGCACATGAAACGTAGAGCATTCGTCACCACCTCCGCCGCCACCAGCCTGCTACAGCAATTCCCACTCCTCGCGGCCCCGGGGAAGTCGGGAAAGAAGTACCGCACTGCCCTGATTGGATCCGGATGGTGGGGAATGAACATCCTCCGGGAAGCGATGGCTTCCGGGACGATTACGGTAGTAGCCCTGAATGATGTCTCAGATGATGCCCTTGAGGTTGCTACCGAGGAGGTCACCGACCTTTCCGGCGACAAGCCGAAGGCTTACAAGGATTACCGTGAACTCCTTGAAAAGGAAAAGCCCGAGATCGTCATCATCTCAACTCCCGATCACTGGCATGCCCTGCAGACCATCGCAGCCGTCCAGGCAGGTGCCCACGTCTTCGTGGAGAAGCCCACTGGCCATACCATTCATGAAAGCCGGGCCATGGTGAATGCCGCGAAGGCATCCGGCAAAACTATCCAGGTCGGACTGCATCGCCGTATCGGACCACACCACGTCTCCGGGATGGAGTTCCTGAAGAATGGAAAAATCGGCAAGGTTGGGATGGTTCGTATGTTTGTCGCGGGCCGGGGAGGACCCGAAACGCCCCGGCCCAATTCGGACCCTCCGGAAGGGATGGACTGGGACATGTACTGCGGCCCTGCTCCCCTGAGACCCTTCAACAGTCGAATTCACCCCGGGGGCTTCCGTCACTTCCTCGATTTTGCTAATGGGATCCTGGGAGACTGGGGAGTACACTGGCTCGACCAGGTTCTCTGGTGGACAGAGGAGAAGCATCCCCGCCGGGTATACTCCACCGGCGGCCGCCCAGTGAGAGGAGCACCCGTCCTCAACGACAGGGAGCAGACCTCGGACGCCCCGGATACCCAGGTTGCGGTCTATGAGTTTGAATCCTTTACCGCCACCTGGGAACACCGTCGCTACGCTGAAAACCCTCCCGAGAAACACAAGATCGGCTGCTACTTCTACGGCGAGAACGGGGTCTTCCACATGGGGTGGCGTGATGGCTGGACATTCTACCCCTCCAATTCAAGGGACAAGGTCATCCATCAGGATTCGCAGCTTCAGGAGCCCGACGGCCACAATCTCAAGCTTCTCTGGAAAGATTTCATCGATGGTATCGAGGGAAGGAAGGAAACCGTCTGCGGCATCGAATCCTCACACCGTTCCTCTGTTCTTCCCATGCTAGGCATGATCTCACTTAACCTGGGGAGGAGCATCCAGTGGGACGGAGAGAAGGAACAGGTTATTGGCGATCCGGCTGCCAACAAGCTCCTCAGGCGCGACTACCGCAAACCTTGGATCTATCCTGAAATCTAACCCCGCACGCATGCGGTCATGGCTCGCTCCCCGGAAGAGATTTTTACCGGCATCGGAGGCCAACCAAACAGTTGCTCCCTGAATGAATACTGCAGTTGGGCCCGCCACCTGCAGTCAATCCCCTCCTGTCGGTTCCTCGTCTTTGGAGTAGGCCGGGACTCCGTAGCCTGGCGGGAAGTCAACCTGGGAAACCCCACTATCTTTCTCGAGAACAACAAGGATTGGATCTCAAAAATCGCTGCCGAGATCGGTCAGGAGCACATTCGCTCCGTGCAATATGAGCAATCCTATGAGGACTGGGAAAAGGTATCTTTCTCAGCCGCCCAGGTGGTCTCCCCGGCAATGGATAATCCGCCCTTCGACGGCAGCTGGGACTGTGCCTTCGTAGACGCTCCCTGGGGACCCACCTTCGGCCGCCACCAGAGCACCCACGCCGCCACCCTTGCCGTCAAACCAGGCGGATTAATCGCTATTCATGATTGCGAGCGGGAACGCGAACAAACCGTCTGCAGGGTTCTCCTCGAGGGCCGGGGATACAATCTCCTTGAAGAAGTTGAGCGCCTGAGAATCTATCAGGCTCCCTGCTAGTAGTTAGCCAGCAATGCCGATTACCCCTTGTAGTGGCAACACTTATGGGGAGTTACCGGGTGGTCAGGGCCGAGCCCTTCCGTTCAGGCAGGCAGATAATAATTCACCCTGCAGGGTTCAAGGGAAGAGCGAACAGGTAAAGTCCGCGACACAAAGAGATCTACACGATTCCTTCCCGCAGGGCCTTGGCTACGGCTCCTGTATTGGTATTGACATGAAGTTTGCCATAGACGCGCCGAAGGTGGGTAGAAACCGTGTTCACGCTTATCCTGAGGGCCGCAGCAATCTCCTTCTTGATCAGCCCCTCCGAGAGCAAGCGCAGTATTTCCTCTTCGCGGGCTGTAAGTCCGTAATCAGCTTTCTTTTCCAGCAAAAGACCTGGATCAGCGAATCCGTTGGAGACTTTTCTGGGGGGCTCGGAGGTCATGGATGCTCCACCACCCATCACTTGGCGAATCGAATCTCCAACCTTGGATTCCAGGAACTCGCTCAGGGCGGCAATGCCGTCAACCCCCGGGAGCTGGACATTGAGCAGAACCACATCGGGTGCTGTATTATTCTTGGGAGCTCCAGAGGAGGCCCCGGCTGAGCCAAGTTTTATATCGCAGGTCTTTCCATCCAAGCCGTTAACAACGCGTTGAACGTCCCGGCGAAAGGACTCGTTGTCTTCAACCAGCCAGACCTGAATGAGCTCGGTTTTTGGTTCGATCATGCCCCGCACGTTAGGACTGAGAAAAGCATTCTCCTGATGATGGATGTTGACATGAAACTGAAAGACTATCTTGCACGCGGCGATCCTTCCCTGGTGACGTCCACACGTTGCGAATGTAAGATCATTCCGCCGTCGATTTCCCGAGATAGCACTTATTAAACCAACTAACGGTTGTTGAGGAGGGTAACCACTTCCTCAAGTCCCCGGCTCATGGCCAGCTCGATGGCACTTCGGTTATTGTTATTCTGCCTGAAACGCAAGTTGGGGTTGGCTCCATGCTTGAGAAGCACTTTTACACAATGGAGATAGGGCTTATTGGCTTCGACCTCCCCCCGGTTCATATTGTTAATAGCCCAATGCAGGGCGGTTGACCCATTCCGGGCCTTCAGATCGGCTTGCACCTTCAGTTCCGTGAGGATGAATTCGAGCATCTCAGGCTGTTTCCAGAAAACGGCCTCATGCGTCAAGAAGGCCCCATTCCAGACCGCTTTCATTTCTGCCCCATTGGCGATGAGAAGCTTGGCTGCTGCGATATGAGGAGAACCAGCCACCACGCTGAGCGGATTCTTCATGAACCGGGCCTGCTTGTTTACATCGGCACCATTTTCCAGGAGAAGTTTCATGATAGCCAAATGTCCTCCTGCTCCGGCCAGCCCCAGCGCAGTATACGAATTCGGAGAGGTTGCATCCGGGTCGACTCCAGCTTTCAGGAGGGACTCCACCTTCTCCTTATCACCGGTTCGGGCTGCGATAAGGAGGGCCTCCTCCGGATGGTCTACTTTCCGGAATGTTCCCGAATAGGAATTCTGGTTTCCACCACCTCCTTGGTTCCCGGAAGTTGCCACAACCCTGAGGGTATCCTGCATGGGGATAAACTCGCCCTCCAGAGGTTTCGACAAGTTGATCTGGCCCTGCAGGTTAGCTCCCACTGCCGGTAACCAGCCATCTTCATCCGGGAGAATGCCCGCAAAATTGCCTGCCTGATTGTTGGGTGCATTATTGCTAACCAGAATATTATCAATAAACAGCCTCACTCCTCTCCCTTTTTCCGTGATGGCTACGAGATGATGCATCTTCCCATCAAGAACCGGCGTGTTGTTCCTGGCCCAGCGACCTCCCACGTATCCCATGTTATCTGAAAGAGCAAAACGATGGATTCTCCAGTCACTCCAGGCGTCACCAAGGGAGACCAGAGTCTGCCAGCGCTTGTCGAATTTATCGGCACTGAACCAGAGCGAGAGGGTGATGCTTCCGCTTCCCGGGGTATAATCGGTGGGCTTACCCCCAAGGAGGACATATTGATTGTCCCCGTTCAGTTCGAGAGCTTCACCAAACTGCCCCTTGCCAAACCCTGGCGAGTTCTTCCCTGTTCCGTGCCGACCCCTGCCGCCAACATCCCTGAGGTTGCCATCGAAAGGCCAATGCCCGATCAGGCCCTCTGCCAGTTCGGCAGATGCTTTCTCCAGGCCCTTGCCTCCATTCCATAAAGCCACGACGTCATCATCATCGAGAGCTCGCCCCCAGATTTGGAGGTTATCGACTTTCCCGTCCCAGGTCCGGTCCTTGTAAAACCACTGCGACTGGGGGCTTTCGTGCTTCTCTCTCCGGTTGGTGACTATAAAACTCCCGGTTCCCCCGATTAAAACCTGTGGGTCGAGGGTAAAGTCACTGCTCTCGAGGTTACTGTTGATGCCCTGAATCGCCAGGACGTTCCTTCCTTCCTTAAAGGCGCTGGCATATTCGCTCAGGGAAAAGAACTCCGCTCCGTTGGCCTCGTGATCTCCGGTGACCGTGGCTTCACCCGTTTTTTTATCAACTGCCACGTTACTCGAATTGAAGAGGTGTCGCCCATTCGCATGAAGAATAAACGCATCGTCGTAATTAATCAGTAGTCCGAGACCTTTCAGGTCTGACCCCTTTGGAATTTCAAACTCTCTCCGTATGAAGACGGCCAGATAGTTGTTCTGCATGTCCTCAATAACTGTCTCGTCATCATTGTCACTGTAGCCGAAGCCAGCCTTGCCACTCTTCCAACCATCCTTTTCGGCATCGAACGCAAGTCCGGTCCAGAGAGAGTCCTCAGGCGCCTTTCCCCCGTCCAGGTAATGCCACTCAGCTCCTTTCTCGATGGCGGTCTCGCTTTTGCCGCTGCCAGAGGACTTGAGCTTGAGATCTGAGGTCCTTGCAAATCTCGGGGTGCCGTTCCAACTGAAGAAGCTGTTACTCACCTCGTCCTTGGAAATACGCATGATTTCATACTGGTCTCCCCGGTAGGTGATCCAGTTTCCCTCAATCTGGGAATGCAGCCCTGGTCCATCTTTCGAATGACAGGGATGAATCATCAAAAGTAACAGGGCTGCTCCAAAACGGAACTTGCCGGGTAATAGCATCTTCATGAGGTAATATGGGTAAGGTCGATTGATATTTTCCGCCGCAAGCCGATGCCTCAACGGCCCCAAACCCGGCAACCAGTTGGTTGAAATGTGTCTGGGAACGTGCTTCTGGTCATCATAGCTGGGCTTCAGGGACCTGAGGGCCCTTCAGTGTTCATGCGCCAAACTCCGGTAAAAAATGTCACTGATTTTCAGTGACCACGTCGTAATCGCACTTGGCACACCGATCGACCTCCCGCTCGACGGTGAAAATCCATTAAACCGCCTTAATCCCGGTTGATTTCATTATACATCCACGCCCGGGCATAGGCCCAGTCACGATTCACCGTTGCCAGAGAGAGCCCCAACGCCTCCGCAACTTCCTCACCTGTCATCCCGATGAAATACCGAAGTTTCACCAGCTCGGCCTTACGCGGGTCCTCTGCCTCCAGTCGCTCAAGCACATCATGGACGGCCAGTAATTCGTCATCACTCTGTTCCCACACCAGACCATCGATCTCGCCGAATTCAACCCGCTGCATTCCTCCTCCACGACGAGCGGCCTTCTTCCGGCGGGCACAGTCAACCAGAATTCGCCTCATGGCTTCCGATGCCGCGGAGAAAAAATGACGCCGATTCTCGAATTGCTGATCTCCAATCCTCATCCAGGCTTCGTGCACCAATGCGGTAGCCTGTAACGTATGGCCTGCCCGTTCATTGGCCATGCGAATCTTCGCCATGGTTCTCAACTCCTCATAAACGGCTGTCATCAGCTCATCATCTGAAGCCTCATTTTCAGCACGGGAGCGGAGCACTGCTGTGATTTTACTCACCGGGTTCTCCCTTCCTGTTGATTAATGAGCTCTATCGATGGCGCTTTCAGAATCCGAAGCTGGAAGTGGTCGGATTCTAGAAAGTCCTCACGAATGACCATCTCCTCTCCTGAGGGCAGGAACCAGGCCAGAGGGGAAACACATCCCGGAGTTGGACCAAAAGAGGCCACCTGCTCCCATTCCGTGGTGTCCCAGAGCAGGATTGGTTCACTTCCGATCGCAGTGGACACCAGTCTTTCCCCATCCGGAGAAAAATCGAGCTTCCGGATTACCAGGTTATGCCCTTCCAACCGGGCGCGACTGAGACCCGTTTCAATATCATGTATTTCGATTATCGGACGCTCTCTGACTGCATATGCCAGCATCTTTCCATCGGGCGAGAGGCACAATCCCTGAATGCCTGCCTGATCACCGGTATCCACGGTATTCACCAGTTCTCCCACAACGAGGTCGTAAACTCTTATAACATCCCAGTTATACTTCAGCGCGACTCTGCCACCATCATGGGAAAACGAACTATGGCCTACCTGGGAGTTATCCAGATTTTCCCGAACCGACTCCGGGATTTCCAGGTCTATCGAGGAAATCAACTCAAGAGAGGGGACCTCATGGCGATTTACCCTTACAAGGCCGGATCCCGGAAGTCTCATGGTCACCACCACGATTCCACTCTCACCAAGATACTGATACCGAGGCTCCAAGGCATCTTCTGGCAACCTGTGCCGATGCTCCACGTGTCCTGAGGGACTGCGAATCGTGATTTCCGGCGGGGTTGTCCCTCCACATAAAAGACTCTCTGCTGAGATCCAGAATGCCTGAGAGATACCAGAAGCTTGGAGTCCCCGGGCACCCTCCGCGCTTCCATGGAAAGTAACCTTTTGCTCCCGCACGGTAAGCGCACCACCTCCATCGGGTGTCAGAGCTAGATTTGGGGCGGGGTTTGCCAGGACGAGTGCTGTTGTATCATCGTTCAACCAGTCTTCGATCTGCCAGAGCCTTACACTACGATCCTTCCCGCCACTTACCAGCGTTCGGCTGTCCGGGGAGAACCCTACAGCCCAAACTTCATCCCTGTGACCTGAGAGATTTGCAGCCTCTGCCCAGTCGTTCGTCCTCCAAAGCTTGATATTCTGGTCAGCGCTTCCGGAAGCGAGCAGGCTTCCGTCAGGCGAGAAGGAAACCTTGGCAATAAATCCCGAATGTCCCTCGAGACGGATGTCCTCCTCTTCCCCGGTCACGTCAAAAATAGAGACCCGGGGATCTTGAAAAAGGCTGCCCGCGGCTAGTTGCCTTCCGTCTGGTGAAAATGCCAAAGTTGTGACTCGTCCGGTAACTCGTGGCTCCTTGGGCAGAGCGGCCCAATCGGAAACCCGGAGGATGAGAATGCGTCCGTGCCCTCCCCCAAGCGCGAGTAATTTCCCATCAGCCGAGAAGCAGCAGGCACCCTCCTGATCAAGTTGAGAATAATTTCCCATTTGCAACTTCTCCCGGTGCACCACCGCTCCCGAGGCTACCTCCATGATTATTGCTTCTCCTTCGGCGGGAACGAAAAAGGCTGCCAGGTGCCCGCCGGGCGACAGCGCCAGTCCCGTTGGGCGGCGGCGACCCACGTTCAAAGAATACATTGGATTACTCTCCGAGCCCCCCCAGATCTTGATAAGGTATTCAGCTGTAGCCTCATTGTAATGAAGACCTCCAATCATCGTTCCTTCAGGATTAGCAGTCAGAAATCCACCAGAGGACTCCAGTCGATTTCCATCACTACTCACAGAGAGAAGAATTTCAGAGCGTTCTCCCTCCAAGTTCCTGAGGGCTATCCTCCCATGATCTTCATATGTGACAAGAGAGTCGCCACTGGAATAAAACAGGGCACTGAGAACTCGCTCGGAATAATCTACCACTTGGAGGGCGGTCTTGCCCCGGGTCTGGCCCCATAAATACCGCCATTCCCAGCCGCGTAAATCCAGAGAACTACCGACAGGCTGATACTGGCGCAACAGGCGGCTGGTCCCGCGAAGATCATTTTTACGGTGACTCTGAAAGGCTAGCAACATGTCAGCGGCGTAGCCGTGCCGACGAGCAGTCTCACGCTGCTGCACGGCCGCTCTCTCCGCCCTCTCCGCTCGCCGGGCCGTGACCTCCGAGCGCAGCCTGGTTTCTCTCTCTACCGAGCGCGCTCGATCTGCGAGGGCTGCCGCATGCTGAGAAATCCGAGCTTCACGCGCACTGAAAAGGGCGGCAACCAGTAGCGCCAGTGTAATACAGCAACAGGCCAGTACCGTGCCACGATTTCGCCGGAGATACTTCTGGAAGATGTAGCGCCGGCTGGGAGATCTGGCACTGATGGGCTCATTAGCCTCCGACCTCCTGATATCGTTCACGAGACCCTCAACCGTCGCATACCGGACCTCTGGATCCCGCTCGAGAGCCTTCATCGCAATCCATTCTAGATCGTGGCTTACGAGACTCTGTAGTTCTATGCCCGAGACATCCCTCTTCCGGGCGAGAATAGCACGATCCCCCGCATCGAGACGGCGCAGGACGGCAGAGGGCCTCGCTATGTCAGGCTCCGCCCCGTTGAGCACACCCTGTAGTCCGTCCGAAGTCATTACCCCATTCGCCCCATCTGGGGGCCGCCCTACCATCAACTCGTAGAGAACCGCTCCCAGAGCATAGATATCGGCCCGGGTATCTATCGAGGTATTCTGGGAAAACTGTTCGGGAGCCATGTAGGCCGGCGTTCCAAGCAACTCTCCCCGCGCCGTGATAGCTTGGGTGAACAGCATATCCGATCCCCTCGTCGCCTGAGATATTCCAAAGTCGATCACCTTGGCGATCGGACCAGATGGATCGTCCATGACCAACATATTGGATGGCTTGAGATCTCGGTGAATGACTCCCTTCTGGTGGGCATGATTAACCGCCAGGCAGACATCAACGAAGATGCCCAGCCTCTCTCTGATCCCCAACTTTTTGTCATCACAGTATTTCGTAACTGGAACCCCCCTGACCAACTCCATGGCAAAGAAGGGGCGTCCGTCCCTCGTCATGCCCACTTCAATCAACTTTGCTATGTTGGAGTGCTCCATCATGGCAAGCATCTGCTGCTCTACCTTGAACCGCTTCAGGATCGCAACAGAATCCATCCCCAACTTGAGGATCTTCAGAGCAACCTCTCGCATAACAGGCTCCGTCTGTCTCGCCCGCCAGACGACCCCGAACCCTCCTTCCCCCAGCTTGGTCTCCAGTCGATAGGGGCCAATTATGCTCCCAGCTTCGAAATCATTCCAAGCCCCCTGATTTTCACCTGCAGCGGAAGTAGTAGTAACGTGATCCTGCCTTTCGCGAACCTTCTCGACGTCCATGAATCCCTCAGGCATGACCTCATGGGATTCCAACAGGCGGGCAATTTCCTTTTTCTCCATCAGGCTCAAGTCCCCACGGCCACTAAGTTCCGCCTGCCACACACTCCGCGGCAGAAGTTTATACTTGGCAAATGTGGACTCGATCACCCCCTGTAAAGATTCTAAGTGCCTGTAGTAGAAAGCATTTGACCTGCCAGCACAAAGAGAATCACCGTTTCACCATTCAGATCCGGAGGATGGCGCGAGGACCAAGTCAAATGAGCGATTCAAGTCCTCCAAAGAGCAGAATTCCGAGCACAACTTCCGGGGGACCTTCCCTGCCATATCTAAGGATTCCTCTGACTCGCTACAAAGCCCTCCTCAAGGAATGAGCCTGCCTGATAGGCTCTTCCTTTTGGCGGCAAGGGATCAACTTCTATTGTCTCGGACTCCGCTCCGACACGTCGATCCGAAGTCCTGCCGCCGTGATTGCCTCGTAACGGATACGGTCCTTACGCAACACAACCTTGATCAGGTGGTTGGACGATTCGGCATGAGCTAGAAAAGGGCGAGTTCGTTTGATTCCCGCCCCGATGTTCCTGGTTCTGGTTCCCCAGGCCCCGTCACCCAGATAGATAACTCCCCCAGCGTCATCACGCTTACCCGCAGTCAGGGGATAAGTTCTCTTGTAGGTGTGGTGATCGTTCTCAAACACCGCATCTACGCCATTCTCCTCAAAAAGCGGGCACCATGCCCTCTGTATCTCAACGGCATCTCCCTTCACCCCTGTTCCCCAGGCCGGACGGTGATAGCAGGCAAACTTGAAGTGAAAGGCGCTGCGCTCCTGCAGTACCTTTCGCAGCCACGGCACCTGAGCCGCCACATTTTCGGTGTGCCCAGAGTCAAGGGCTATCACAGCCAGATAGTCTCCGAAATCGATCGTAAACTTGCTCCCCTCCTCCATTCCCAGAAACAAGCTGTAAAAGAACGGAGCGGCCGCCCTTGGAGGAGCACTGAGCGGACGGTAGCTCGCTCCCTTCACCTCGTGGTTTCCAATAACAGGGATCATCGGAATCAGGCTGCCATCAGGGGATATCGCACACTCGTTCCAAGAATCAATCCACTCCAGCCAGCGATCACCATCTACCCCATTGGCATATGCGAGATCACCTCCCAGAAGAGCAAAAAGGGGATCCTCTGTTCCCGCTCTCCGATTCATTCCATCGAGCATTTCCCTCGTGTGAAACATATCGCCACCCGTCACAAAATTCATTCCCTCCCTGAAGGTTTCAGGCGCTGTCTCAAAAAACCAGCTGCCCACGAGGCGCCCTCCCCGCAAAATTCTGAAACCATAACGGGAATCAGGCGCAAGGTCCTTCAGGTCTACGGAATGAACACGATGCCCGGTGGGACCAAATGGACGCTTCATGGAAACGGCCGCCCGCCACTCGTTGTCCTCAAGATTCCGATAGGTAAGCAAGAAGCTTTCCTTTGTGCTGAGGAGCTCGTCAAGGGGAGGCATCTGACTCCAGAGGAGGCCCAGGGGAAATTTTCTACAATGATTCCACACCGTCCTCTGGTCGCAGAGCAATTTCACCTGCCCGCGGTCTCGGATACTTACCCGGGGACTGGCAACTTCCTCTCCTGGCCCTGTAGCTGGAGCCTTCAACAAAATCGCCAGCAAGACCCTTGCCCCCGCAGCATTACGGGAAATTGGAAGCTCAACCCTGCTTCCTCCTACCGCAGACCGCTCCACCTCCTCTCCATCAAGATAAACTTCCACGAAATCTACGTTATCTCCCTCGAGCACAAGAGACGCTTTTCCTGAAATTTCGGCTGGCAACTCGATCGCCTTGCGAAGCGCCACCATACTTCTCCTACTCGCTGTAAAAGGCCCCGCGGAAGTCTCCCAGGCATGCGGAACCTCTTCCCCGCTCTCAATCCAATGAACTGCCATTGTGGTGCAGGGGTCCTGATGCCATTGACATATCGGACCATGAACTTCCCCGTGGCAGGGCAGAGCCTGCATGGCGGCGACAAAAACAAGCAATCTTCTTTTCATGATCGAACCCCGGGACAAATCTACCGGAGAACCTGAATTCAGTCCCGCGGGAGGGCAATATCTGATTCCACTTCCTGCAATACCTCCACGCGATGGCCACTCAATACCGGAACGGCAGACAATTCCTTGCCTTCTTCTCCCTTCTACTCTCCGGTTTAATCCTCGCAGGATGCTATTCATCCCGATTAGAACCCGAACAAATCTCAGTCGGGCCACCCCCGGAAAACTTCACGCCACCTGCAAGGCTTCCACAACCATCACCATTCATTCCCGGACTCTCGGGAGAGGGGCAGGCACTCCCCCTCTTCTTCAACGAGCAAGCCCCCCGAGCCCCTCTACCGGCCTCCATTGAAAAAGTAAGCTCCCGGGGCCTCGACCTTACGTTCCTCCTTTTTGACGAGCGAAGCTACCACCTCTCGGTCGCAGACAAGAAGGAGGGGCCTGACACCGAATGGCCTACCGCAGAGGCCGCGGCCATGGCCCATGGAGCACTCGCCGCTATCAACGCCAGTTTCTTTGATCCAGAAGGCGACCCCCTTGGCTTGGTCATTGAAAACGGCAGGCGCATCGGAAAATGGAATTCCAATTCATCTCTAACTTCCGGGGTATTCGCGATGGAGAAACGCCCACGCCTTCTCCGACGCCAGCACTGGCGTTCCTTTTCCCCAACCCGTCATCTCATCCAGGCAGGGCCCTTTCTGGTCGAAAACGACATTGCCGTCGGCGGCCTCGAAAACCAGAAGCGCAGTCCACGGTCCTTCCTTGTCTGGGATGGCGGTTCCCGCTGGGCCTTGGGCTATGCCGATAAGGCTAGCCTCGCCGAGTTAGCCACTGCCCTTGCCGCCCAACCTGTCACCCAGCTAGACATAACCACCGCTCTCAATCTTGACGGAGGAAGATCCAGTGACCTGTGGGTCTCCGCAGAGGTGCCGGGCGGTCCGCTCAACACCCGTACCCTCTGGAACAGGCCAGTTCGAAACTACCTTCTCCTGCACCGTCAATCCCGTTAAGAGCCCGGAAAAGAGGCATCAGGAAGCCCGCCACCTCCCATACCAGGCCCTCCCTTGAAGATTTTTTGACCGGACGGTAGCTTGGAGTGGCCAGTAAGGCTGATCTCGGCTAAAGCCGCATGCTCATGCTGAAAGCCGGAATCGTCGGACTGCCCAACGTTGGGAAGTCTACCCTCTTTAATGCGGTAACCCGCACGCGCAAGGCGCAGGCGGAGAATTACCCGTTTTGTACCATCGATCCCAATATCGGCGTGGTCAGCGTCCCCGATGAGCGACTGGACGTCCTTGCGGAAATGAACAAGTCCCAGAGCATCATTTCCACCGCTATCGAATTTGTCGATATCGCCGGGCTGGTGCAGGGAGCAAGTGAAGGAGCTGGCCTCGGAAATCAATTCCTTGCCAACATTCGCGAAGTGGATGCGATCGTCCAGGTCGTCCGGTGCTTCGAAAACGACGACATCATCCACGAACTCGGCTCGGTCGACCCCCTCCGGGACATCGAGATCATCAACACGGAACTTATTCTCGCCGACATCGCCGCCATTCAGAAGCGACAGTCCTCCCGTGAAAAGAAGGCCAAGGGAGGCGACAAGGATGCCATCCGCGAGTTGGCCCTCATCGAGAAACTCCTCCCCCACCTTGAGGATGGAGAACCCGCCCTCACCCTTGATCTCTCTGCGGAAGAGCATCTTCTGCTCCGCGAATTCTGCCTGCTCTCATCGAAGAGAACCATCTTTGCCTGCAACGTGTCGGAGGATGACCTGGCAGGGGCTCTGGAAAACCCCGACGAGCACCCCATGGTCTCACGGGTAGCAAAATTCGCCTCAACTTCCCAGGGAGCACAGGCAGTCGTGATCTCCGCCCGTGTCGAGGAGGAACTGATCGCCCTGGAGCCTGAGGAAGCCACGGAGTTCCTCGCCGCCATGGGAGTGGCCGACTCCGGAGCTGCGGCCCTGATCCGGGGAGTCTACAGCCTCCTCGGCCTGCGCACCTTCCTCACCTCCGGGGAGAAGGAAACCCGGGCCTGGACGGTAGTTGCCGGAGCCAAGGCCCCGGGAGCCGCCGGGGTCATTCACACCGATTTTGAACGCGGATTCATTGCCGCCGAAGTCTGTTCCTACCAGGACATGGTGGAATCCGGGGCCAAGTCAGCGGCCCGCGATGCCGGAAAACTACGGATCGAGGGAAAAGACTATGAAGTCCGGGATGGGGATGTCATCGAGTTCCGCTTCAACGTCTGAGGGATAAGTAATGCCGAATTCCGCTTTATTCCGCGCGGAATACGCCTAGCTTCCCGCCATGAATAGACTTCTGCTGTTCGGGAGCCTTACCGCGTTTCTCCACCCGTTTGCCCTCGCACAGGACCAACCGGCAACTACAAATGCGGACATCTACAAATCGGTAGTTCGGATCGAATGTGCAACCCAGTCGGCCGATTACCGCACACCCTGGAATTCCGGGCGTTTCGGGGGCGGTACCGGCTCGGGGTTCATGATTGGACCGAACCAGTTCATGACCAACGCCCATGTGGTCTCCAACGCAAACCGGGTCCTCATCACCCGCCGTGGATCTGCTCGCAAGCATCCTGCCCGGGTAGTTCATATTGCCCATGACTGCGATCTGGCCCTTCTGGAGGTCGAAGACGAGGCTCCTTTCGCGGGTCTCAAGTATCTTGATTTCGGCGGTGTCCCTGCCCTCGAAAGCCAGGTCCGCGCCATCGGGTATCCCGTCGGAGGCGACCGCATTTCAGTCACCCGCGGCGTGGTCTCGCGCATTGATTTCCGCCCCTATTCCCATTCCCGTGTTGATTCGCACCTCGTGGTGCAGATCGATGCTGCCATCAATCCCGGCAACTCCGGAGGACCGGTCCTGCAGGACGGTAAGGTCGTGGGAGTTGCCTTTCAGGGACTGCGTCAGGCCGACAATACCGGTTACATGATCCCCACCCCGGTCATCAAGCGCTTCCTGAAGGATATCGGCGATGGCAATTACGACAGGTACGTCGACCTTGGTGTCACTGAGTTCCCTCTCTTCAACCCGGCGATGCGGAAGGCCCTTCAGGTTCCCGATAATGGCCTTGGGGTGATGGTAGCTTCCGTTCTTCCCACCGGTCCCTGTGATGGGGTAATGGAACCCGGGGATGTTCTCCTCTCCATCGATGGAAATCCGATTGATAATGCAGGCAACATCGAGGTCGATGGCGAAAAAGTCGTCCTCCATGAGGTCGTTGAGAGGAAGTTCGCCGGAGATGACGTAACCCTCCAGTTTCTGCGAAGGGGCGAAAAAAAGGAGGTCACAATCAAACTCAAGGCCTTCCCTCATTCCCGGATTTATGCAGTGCGCTATGGTGAGAGGCCCCGCTTCGTCTTCTTTGCAGGACTCGTCTTCCAGCCCCTCGACTTCAATCTCTACTCCACCTATGGATTTGACAGCCCGCGCGTCCGCAAGATTTTCCAGAATTACGTTCAGGACGCTCTCTTCAAGGAGCGCGAGGACGTGGTCGTCCTCACCCGGGTTGAAAGCGATCGCCTGACCTCCTTCATCACCGGTTTCAACGGGACAGTGGTCGACGAAATTAACGGGCAGAAGGTCAGGAATCTCCGTCATGCCCACGAACTCCTCTATGCCAGGGACCAGCCTGAATTCATCACTATCAAGTGTAACGGATTTCCTCGCCCGATTGTGATTCCCTCCGCCGAGGTCGAATCCGCAAACAAACGTATCATGAAGCAGAACGGCATCTTCCGCTCTCACCATCTCGGCGACTCCCAACCTTCCTCCTGATCATGAATTTCCACCGTTTCCCTCTTCTCTGCCTGGCGCTCCTTCTTGTTGGGTCAGCCCTCCCCTCACCGGTTCTTGCCAAAACCAAGACCCAGGGACTGCTGCGCATCAACACCACCATCCAGACTCACAGCGTTTCCCAGCCCTGGGAACTCAACCAACCCAAACGTCGTCGTGGCCTGGGAGCTGTCCTCAGGAATGGCAACGTCCTGACTACCGGGGAAATGGCTGCCAATTCAACCTACATCGAATTCGAGTCAGCCGACGGAGCCCACACCGTTCCCGCCGAGGTCATTGCCATCGACTATGAAGCCAACCTCGCTCTCCTTAAACCGGAGAAAGGGGCAAACCGGGACTGGATCGACAAACTGGGGTCCCTTGACACTGGCGGTCCGGCCGGGACCGATGACAAGGTAGACATCTGGCAACTGGAGGACAACGGTGATGCTATCCGAACCGAGGGGACGATCCGTTCCGTCGACCTCCTTTCCACATTTGCCAGTGGCCACTACTTCCTCTGCTACGAAGTGAAGGCCTCAATGCAAAGCGCCTCCAGCAGCTATACTCTCCCGGTGACCCGGGATGGAAAGCTCATCGGAATCCTCGCAAGCTACAATTCCAAGGACCAGATCAGCGACGTGATCTCACCAGATATCCTCAACCACTTCCTCGAAGACGCCCGGGATGGAAAGCACGAGGGTTTCCCATCCCTTGGAATCGCCACCGTCCTCACCGAGGATCCCCAGTTCCGCAAATGGCTCGGACTTGGAGACGGTCAGGGGGGCCTTTACGTCAGTCGCGTGCTCCCCGGGAGCGGAGCGGCCGAGAGTGGACTGGAAAAAGGAGACGTCCTCCTCTCCGTCGACGGACAATCCATCGACCGGCGGGGATACTACGAGGATTCATCCTACGGCCGGCTCTTCTGGAGCCACCTTGTCCGGGGTTCGAAGCAGGTAGGCGATAAACTGTCCCTGGTCATCATGCGTGATGGAAAGGAGCAAAAACTCGAGGCA
>Ga0163180_10000095_pt1 | contig 42902 bp, 52 predicted proteins | sample AtlANTMetagenome_2_FD_109647 | JGI IMG/M metagenome (GOLD analysis project Ga0163180, IMG submission 109647) | Marine eukaryotic phytoplankton communities from the Atlantic Ocean - Atlantic ANT 4 Metagenome | ecosystem: Environmental > Aquatic > Marine > Oceanic | place: North Atlantic Ocean...
CTCTTTATGAGCGTCTGAGTAGGCTGCGCGAGCCCTGTCAAGACAGTAGTCGTAAGCGTTAGCGAACTGAGCGACATAGTCGGCATCTGTCGGGATGGTTCCGTAGAAGCTACAGCCTTCTGCTGCTGCTCGCTTGTGGGTCTCCTCGTTTCTCGCGAGAATGTAGGTGAGGGTGTCGGTCGCCATCAGTTGTTCGCTTGTCATAGTCATGAGTGATCTCCGTTGGTTATGATTATAGCTTATAACACAGGATGCGTTACGTCAATAGAATCAGCAAAGAAAAATGAAAATAATAATTGAATTGCAGAGCAGGGCATCGAATAAAAGTTTGAAAAAAGAATCGAAGGCTCGGTATTAAATCCCCCTATAGGATATAAATACCCTACGGGTATTTTATCCATAGGGGGTTTAATACTGGGCATCGTACATTTTTCGATGCTGTTTTCTTGCCTGATCTAACCGACAATGCTATATCTTAGATGCAACGAAGATATGGAGTATCAATCAATGAACTGTGCAGACCTTTCCTATGTCGCCATTATTCCCACGATGGGACTTCCTCACGCCAGAACGATGATCCATTCGGCAGCAGAAAACGCCGAAGGAAAAGGACTCTTTCTCCTTTCAGTGAATCCGCAATTGGACGATCTGGAAGACGCTCGCTTTCGGGTGTCCGAGTTTCTTGAGGAGTTCCAGAAGCGCAACCCGTCGAAGGATGTCTCTATCCGAGCCATATTCGCAGATGGTCCGCTGGGATTTGGCGGCGCCGTAAATGCTGGGATCAATTGGATTATGGATAACGGCGGTCTCCCCGATGACCTTTTTATTCTTAATGATGATCTGGTCCTCACCAAGGGCTGGAGAATCGGAATGTCTCAGGCTCTGAGGACCGAGGAGATCAACACCATGGGCAGGTCTGCCGCTGGGTACAAGGACAGCTTTCCGCTCAAGAAGCTATCTCCGAAGTCGAAGGGGATGGGCATGGTCGGCGCTTGTTCCAATGTGGTCGCAGGAAGTCAGAAAGTCGATGCTGCAAAAGCAATTGATCAGGTCGGAATATCTGAATTTGCTCGCAATTTTAAAATGGAGAACTGTGGGGACGTATACTTCACAGACTTCCTCTCTGGTCTCTGCTTGGCTATCTCAAGAGATGCGGTGAAAGACGTTCTCATGGTCGGGAACCAGCTTTTCGAGGTTTTCACTTGCGGAGGATACGAAGATAACGATCTATGCTATCGCATCCAGAGCGCTGGCTGGATGATGGGGATCGTCTCCGACGTTTTCGTTTTCCACCATGGCTCTCAGACTCTGGACACAGTATACGCGGAGTCTATTAAGGGTCTCATAAACCGAAGCGTGTACTATGAGAAATGGGCTCAAGAGACCCAGAAAGACCACAAAGTGATCGGAGCCTACAGGGTCGCGATTAAGACGATCAACGATCTGATCCAGCTAAAGCAGAGCATTATCAGAGCGGCGAAGTTCTTGGACGGCTTTTCTGTTCTGCTGACTAACTCTCCGAGCGAAGCTCTGACCTCATACGACGGGGTACTTGTTAACCAGCTTCCAGACACCGATAAGCTCATCTTTTCGGCTTCAGAGGGTGGACATGCTCCGACGATGCTCCACTGGCTTAGAGAGCTTCTCCTGTCCGCTTCTGAGATGGCAGATCCAGACTATGCAAGATGGAAGACTCTCGTCCCAGACGGCGCGCTCATGGTTGAGAAATGGGAGGGAAGCTTCAACGAGCGAGACGAAAGAAACCGCACTCATGAAATGGCGGAAGCTCTTGGCGCTGACTTCATTATGTCCATAGACTCAGACGAGATCATAGAGGACAGAATTACTCGCCGAATCTTTCAGCGTCAATTGCACCATCCCGATCCTCTGGTCCGATACTTTCATACAGGATGGATCAACCACTGGGAATCTCAGAACCTTGTAAGGACCGATCCCCCATTCGCGACTGGGCTTCTTTCTGGAATGATAGGACCGAGGCTGTGGAAGGTTAACAAGGCGGCGCCATATCGAATCGTCGGAGGTTCTGAGCTTGGGCTCCACTGTGGAAACGCTCCGCCTCATTGCAAGCTTACAGGGCGCGTCTCTTCTATTCGCTTTCGGCATCTCTCATATATCCGATCCGTTGATCGAGCTTCTAAGTTCGCTTTCTACCAGAACATCGACAAGGAAAAGAATCCCGCAATGCTCGGAGGAGAGAGCTATCACCATCTTGTAAAGCAGGAAAAGGTAGAGGTGAGCGTATACAATCCATCCAATGGAATCGGCTCATATATGCTCTGTTATGAGAAGGAATCCCCTGTCGGTGTCGGGATATGGCTGGATAACTTCTACTCTGTAACTGACCGCTCTCTCATGGTCTGGACTGGGGAGTTCAAGAAGAAAGACCAGCGCTGGATCCATAATCAGGACGCTCTGGAGATTATTGGAATGGGAGAGGAGACCTTCAATAAGAAGTACAAGACAGGTCCGAGATACAAGGTCGCGATCCTAACCAAGCTTTTTAACTGCGAGGTTATCGCTTCCCGCTTCATCGAGGAGGATGGTCTCGCGAAATGCAGAAATGCGGCTCTCGATTACTTGCAGAACGCGCAGAGCGATCCTGACTCCGTTCTCCCAAATAACGGGATGGGCTGGGCTGTCTTTGCGGATCCTGATGAGATGGTTCTTGACGACTACAGATGGCAGTCTTCGCTCCGAAGGTGCGCCGAGATAAATGATTGCTGGGCGTTTGTTACGACGTTCCGAAACCAACTCGCTGGAGGAAGCTGGTCGACATCGGAAAGCATCCGACTGTCTCGGCTGCATCCAGTCATGAGAATGGACGGTCGAATCCATGAGGGTTTTGACGGTGTTTTGGGCGACTTGCATGAAAGTGGAAACAAGCCTAACGTCCAGCGCTTTCCTATCGAAGTATTCAACACAGGACTCGCGCAGGATCCCGAATCCATGAGGACCAAGCTTGAGCGCTACACTCGGATCCTTTTGCTTGAGCTTAACGAGAATCCTTTTGATGCAGCAAGCTGGACGGCTCTCGGTCTCCAGTTCGTCAACGAGGATAACTATGAGCAAGCCAAGATCTGCTTTGAGCGGGGAATGATGAGCGGAGGGCGCTCGCATCTCCCTTATCGGGAGCTTGCGACGGTGCAGGCTCAGGAGCTATTGGCTACGCTTGTCCAAGCCCTTCACAGGGTCGGCAGGCAGAACGAAGGCTTCGTCGAACGGGCTTCGACTGTGGTCGAGGCTATCAAAGAAATGTTTCCTCCCCATCCAAGGGTCGAGACCTATGGGACCGTCTGTCAAGATATAGAATTGCCACCCTTCCCCTATGATAGAATATCCTGTGACGAGAGAGGTGTTTTCACCATCTTGGAGGAGGCAGAGGATGGCAAAGAAGAAGTTAGCTAAGGTTACAGTAATCCAGTCCGTCAACATACCGAGAAGGCTCAGAAGAGCTTTCCTCGGCAGGTCTGGAGCAGCCTCTCAGGCTCTCAAGGAGGCGGGAAAGCTTGCAGTTCAGAAAGCAAGAGAGGCAGCAGGAGCCCCCGCTCAATCAAAAGCAGCCTTGAGATCTCAGGGATACCCATACGCCAAGCGTGCGCCGATCAAGGTCGGAAGCCTTCCTCAGCCTTTCAAGACCAGACCATACATGATCGGAAAGGATACGGGGCAGGTTCAGTCTTCGATAGTGGGGAAGCACGTTAACCAGTGGAGCTATCGTGTCGTCTGGGAGCCAAAAGCGGATCATGTCAAGTATGTCGTCGAGGGGACTCGGATCCTTCATGGCAGGGATCTCATTAGGCGGACGATGTCCGATCCCTCGGTTCTCCAGCAGCTTCAGATCTCCTTTTTCTCGCGGGTGTACTGATGGCGACCAGCAACATCGAAACGCTTCTCCAGCTTGTCAGGCAGCATCTAATTGGAAGCTCGGCGATCCTTGATCTGGTCGACGGTCGCTGCCATACGTCTCATTTTTTCGACTTCGACAATGAGACCGTAGTTATGCCCTTGATAATCATCGACATTAACGGAGGATCCGCGAACTATGCGTCGGCTTCTCAGATGGTGAGCCTCCATGTCTACGGATACAGCAGAAAGAGCCAAGCTGAAGCGCTGAAGATCTATCAGGCTGCTTATGAGCACTTAAACGCCTCTGAGCTTTCGGTGACGGGACTTTCGCTGACAGGTACGGCAGTAGAGACGGAAAGACCTCTGACGGGCTACAACGACCAGATACGGGCGTATTTTGCGCGTGGTTCCTATCGAGTGTTCACAGCGGGTTAGCAATATATTGATAATGTCGGGGACGGGTGATGCGATCTCGCTTATACTGTGAAAGAATAGTTCTAATCGAGGTGAATTATGGCTTTAAATAAACCCACAGGATCAACCAATAACATATCATTCGGTCCCGCTATTGTTTCCATGTGCGACTGGGTAGACGTGTCCAGCGTCGGAGCAACAAACCGAGAGCAGTTCCTTGTAGATGTCGGATACATCGGCGAGGACGGGGTCAATGTCGAGCTAACCTCGGAGAAAAAGAACATCGTTCAAGGGAATCCCCAGCTTATCGAATACAGCTTCGTGACGACCCAGAGCGTGAACATCTCCTTCACTTCCATCGAATGGGACTTTGATCGATTTGTCTGGGCTCTTGGTGCAGGATCCACGACAACCGCCAACACAGGAACGGGGACAATGACTACCCTGAGTTTCTTTTTTGGAGGGAACCCATTGAATACCGAATGCCAGATCATGCTTCAGCACAAGATGGCATCCAGCGGAAACACCCTGCTTCTCAAGGCTTGGAAGTGCCAGTCCGAAAGTGGGTTCGCGATCCCCTTCACAGCTACCGAAGAGCATTCTTTTGAGTTCAATTTCATCGTCCTCGGTTCAGACTATGACTGGTATGGTAGCGCACTGGGCGCAGAGGAATCCCTGATCAAATTTGAGCGTCTGTCTACTACTCCATAGACCTCCAAGGTCTGAGGAAAGAAGGGGGCGAAAGCCCCCTTTTCTGTTTCAGAATGGAAGGTCTTGTCCGTCTTCGATCCCGAAGGGGTTAGCATCGAGGAGCGGCTGTCCAAGAGCGTCGAAAACCTCTTCTCTGGTTGGCTCGCGCTTTTCGATCACAGCGTCGACAGCGACCCCTCTCGCGGCGTTGAACGCCTCTAAGATGACCATGCTTCTCCCTGCATCGAGATCCTCGGCGGCTTCCATTACAAGCTGCATAGCGGCGCCAAATACGCTATTCCATTCGGGCTGTGACTCTGCAAAGTCAACAGGGGAAAGCTCTGGGGGATCGAAATGAAAATTACCTTCTTCGATCTGTTGCTGCTGAAGTTCAAAAAACCATTGTCCTGTCTTGCTCATTTTCTATCTCCTGTGGTTAACGATAGTTAGGGTGAGGGTGTCGCCTTCTTCCGCGATGGAGAAGGAAAGATCTGCGAGTTCGTTTTCGCTGATCATGAGGAACATCCGAGCCGCTTGGATTACGGTCTCTTCAGTGTGGTCGCCGAAGCGGTTATCGAGTTCGGCTTTTGTGAAGTTGATTGTCATTTGGTGGTTACCTCTGTCTTACACTTATAAGATAACACACCTTGCGTTACTGTCAAGGATTATTTTAAGTTTTTTTGTATTTTCTCCTTTTCGTTGCCTTGCTCTTCGTCCAGCACAGCTTGGAGCAGACATCTCGTCCGCTCTTGGAAACGAAGGTCGGCGCTCCACAGCTTGAGCAGAATACGGGATTGCTCCATTTTTTCACAGCATCGCTCTGGATTGCTCTAATCTTGGAGTCCATCCGCTTAATGATGCTCTGGATCTGTCCTGTCCTGTTTATCCGTCTGTGCTTCATGAATCCGCGAACGCTTCCGTCGTCGTAACGCCTGACAGCGCAGATCCGAATTGCATCCGCTCCGACTGTCCGACACTCTCCAGATCTCAAGTCGATAGAGGTGTAGATCTTCACCCTGACAGGGATCGTCTTTTCGTAGCTCTTCAACTGGAACGAGTAAACCCTTTCCATGGTCCCTCTTTCCCTGTCTTCTTTTATGGTCCAGCTTGAGAAGTCAAAATAATTCTCGATGGCGTTAGCCAGAGCAAGTCGGCTCTCCTGACATTTTGGATCGTATATCATGGGGCTCTCCTTTCATTCCATGCGAGACACTGGACACCGAATGCGATCTCCTTCATCTTCTCGGCAAGGTCTGCATCTGACAGAAATCCAACCCATCTTTTTAGGTTCTCGGTGAGGTGCGGAATATAGCTTTCCATACCTTCCTCAACAAGGTCGGCGATTATCATCTCCAGAAGCTCGGTGTTTTCTTGGCTCATTGGTTCTCCGTTTTGGTTACAGAAACATCATAACACAAGGTGCGATAGAGTGCAAGCATGAAGGAGATTTTTTTTCTGTCCTGTTGCTCATATCGTCGTTTGTGTTATTCTTGAGAAGACACAGGAGAAAATATATGAGTCAAAAAGCCATAATGCCAGACATGCCAGAAGGAGCAGAAGAAGCCATCGACGGAATGAGAACCCTTATGGAGTCTCTCGTCCCGCCTGACGACGTTACGATAACCGACATTTTTGGGACAGAGTACACCGTCACGACGAAGATTAGCGCTCGCTCTCAGATCAAGATTATCCGCGAGCTTGAGTCCTGCGCCGACATCGATCTTGGTGTATCCAGCATTCAAGAGCTAAGCCTCCCAGCGCTCGTCTTTAAGGTTGCAGCTAACGAGCAGCTTCTGGAGATGGTTGGTCGGTGCATGAGCATAGCTTTCCCTCTGGTGGTCTCAAACGCCGAGGCGACAGCCAAGGAGAAGGGGGTCGCCTATGAAGAGCCCAGCGCTATCGATCTCTTTTCGGTCGAAGAGGTGGTCAGTGCTATCGTCCCTTTGTTTTTACGGGTGGCGAAGAAGACGGGGTCCGTTCTGACGATTCTAAGCGCCCTAACAAGCTAAAGAAAAAGCCTGTCGACTCCATGAAAGAAGTTCTCGGAGTTCTTCTTTCTTCTGGCTATTCTCTGGATCAGATCCTCGACTGGTCATGGGACCATATTAATTTGACTGCTGAGTGTATAATGACGCACAAAGTAGAGATGATCAATATGGTGTTTGAGCCTGTCGCTGCTGCATTCGGAGGAAAAGGAAAGAAAAAAAATCGGCAAAAATCCATTGATTCACAGCGAAGACTAAGGGAAGCCATGACACCGCAACAGAAAGAAAATGACTTGTTGCGGAGTATTGGAATGGCGGGTCTGAAGGTGCAGGGTCCGACGAAATAAGCTAAAAAAACATAAGCGGTTTATCTGGGGCGAACATGGCTGGTAAAAGTGTAACTTTAGGACAGGCGATCTTTGAGCTTACGCTTGACACGAAAAAGTTCAGAATCCAGTCTCTTCTTGCTCAGAAAAGCTTTCGGAAAATCGGGAACGCTGCGAACACGCTCGGGAAGACATTGGCGACGGGGTTGGTCGCTGGTGTTGCTGTCGCGACTGCTGCGATGGTCAAGCTCGGAGTAGAGTCCGCCAAGACTGGCGCCGAGTTTGAGCAATCGATCAAGACCGTTAGCGCCATCATGGGGGCGACTGACGGGTCCGAGAAAAGCGTCGCGGCTATGCAGTCTCTGACTAATGAGGCTCGTCGTCTTGGGTCTCAGACGGCATATACAGCGACTCAGGCTGGGGATGCGATGCAGAACCTCGCGAGAGCGGGTCTTAACGCAAACCAGATTATCGGCGCCTCTGGTCCTGCCCTAATGCTCGCGGGGGCATCCGCTTCGACCATGTCGGCAGCGACGGATCTGATGGCTTCATCTATGAAGCAATTCGGACTCAACGCTGACCAAGCTACCCGAATGACCGACGCTTTCACTATTGTCCAGCAGAAAACCTTGATGGACATGGAGCATCTAACCTCTGCGATGAGGTACGGAGGAACCATCGCGGCAGGGATGGGAATGGGCATCGAAGAGACATCCGCTGCGCTTGGTCTTTTCAGAGACCTCGGTGTGGAAGGCTCGACGGCTGGAACCCAGTTCAGACAAGCCATGATCCAGCTTGCTGCTCCAACCCGAAAGGCTGAGAAGACTCTCAAGAAATACGGGCTCACTCTGGACGATGTAAATCCAGAAGTCAAGACTTTCTCCCATGTCATGAAAACGCTTGGCGCGGCAGGGATGACGATGGGGGATATGGCTGCTGTCGTCGGAAAGAGGGCGGCTGGTTCTGTTCAGAAGATCTCCGAGGAGTTCGCAAATGGTACGACCAAATACCATGAGCTAACCGAGGCGATGTTCAACGGAGCAGGAACAACGGAAAAGACATACAATGCAATGATGGACACTGTGAAGGGGCGCTTCACCATCATGAAGAGCGCCTTCCAAGAGTTCCAGCTAACCATGTTCGACAGCTTCAAGGCGCCGCTCAAGGAGCTAATCGGAACGGATGATAACTCTGGCGTGACTGGAATCATTAATTCCATGTCTGAGGCTATGAACCTTGCAGGGAGCGAGATGGCTAACGGTCCTTTCCAGCAGGGTATGCGGGAAATGACGGAGTACTTTAACGAGAACCAAGCCGAAATAGCCGCGAAGGTCATTGTAACCATTCAAGAGGTTATCGAAGCAGGGAAGAAGATCGTCGAGATGCTTCCCGCGCTTTACGAGGCAGGGAAGGCAATGCTTGTCCTGTGGGCTGTCTCGACAGTTACAACGTGGGTGACGACTTTAGGTCAGGCAGTCATGGCGTTATGGCGCTTCGTCTCAGCGACGAGGGCGGCTCAGGCGGCAGCGGTTGCATTCCAAGGGTCATTAGGGTGGGTCGGTGCTATATCTCTGGCAATTGGAGCGATGGCGGCTGCATTGTTTCAGACAGGGGACGAGGCGGCAAAAGCAAGTGCAAAAGCCACAATTCTCGCCGAGCAGCTTAAAGCAGCGACGGAAGCAAAAAAAGAATTTAAAGATGCCTCGGTTAAGTCTGATGACATTAGCGATGATGATCTCGCAGGAATGAAAACAGGATACTCTCAGCTAAGAGTCGCCGCATCCGAGCAGCTTGGATCCAAGGGATTAAAGAACGAAAAAGAAGTCGTAAGGTTATCAAAAGCTTACGAGGCTCTGGGAGAAGAGCAGAGGAAAACGGCGCTCGCAAATGGTGAAATGATCACCATTATGGTCAAGGGTGAAAAGGTAGCTGTAAAGTACAAAGACGCTCTCAAGTTTGAAGGAATGAAGGAACAGGCGGACTTTCATGAAAGCATGTCAAAGTCTCAAAGACAGGTATCGAAAGATCTAAGAATAGCAAAAAAAGATCTTAAGGAAACAAGAAAATCAGTCAACAAAGTGGATCATGCTTATCAGCAGTATCTCAAAACGCAAAACAAGTTTACTAAATTTGGTCTTGTTAGCGTCCTTCATCAGGAAGGCTGGATCTCTTCAAACGAAGAAACGGCGTATTCTGTCGATGATCTAACTAAGGCAGTATCCAGAGCTTTCGGAAAACAGCAGAAATATACTACGCTCGTAGGCGAAAACACCAAGAAGCTCGCAGCATTAAAAAATCAGACTGTAGAATATAATAATGCAATCAACGAAGCATCAGCGGCAGAAGATGCAGCGGATAAAAAGAAAGAAGGTGAAGCGAAAAAGAAGAAGCCGAGAGGAAGAGGAAGCGGAACCGACTGGAAAGCGCGAAGAGCAGCAGCGGAAGAGGCGACAAGGGCTCGGATAGATATGGAACAAGAGCTTCAGAGGACTCTTAGCAACATTGAGCAAGAGGGGGCTCTGGATCGAGTTATCGAAGTCCAAGACGCAATGAAAAACATGCGTCGAGTATACGACGAAGAAATCGAAGCGATCAAGAGAACCAACAGACGAAAAACCATAGGCGCCCAGCAAAAGCTCGCGATAGAAAAGTCTTATATCGACAGCGTCCTCGCGCTCTATGCGAAATTAGATCTTGAAATTAGGCAAGACAGCAAGGAGAGAACCGAGGCTCTAAGGAAAGAACTGAAAGCCGAATACTCCACAAGAGCGGACATAATCAAGGAAGGGGTAAAGGAAGACATAAAGGAGAGGGAAAAGGAGTATCAGCAGGAAATAGAGGGGGCGCAAGCCGCAGCAGCGCAAGTCGTCGAACAGAGAGAAGAAGTTCTCACAGATATGGGTAAAACCAAGGCGGGAAGAATAGCCTTGAAGGAGGAGATCGAGTTTGAAACTGAAATGATTTTCGTCGACAAGGACGGAAAGCTTCTCTCTCCAGACACGATTGAAAAGGCTCTAACGGATACGGCAGGAGTGCAAGGGGAGGGGAAGCACGTCGGAACCATGGCAGCCTTGCAAATAATGGACGAAGACCTTGGAGATGATAACTCTCGGCTCGCAGAAACATCGAGTAAGATCAAAGGCGGAGAAGTCAAACCTATCTCAGGGCAGGATCTTGTAGATCTTAAAGCATCTCAGCAGGAACATGTCTCTCTGTGGATGTCGTACAATGCTGAACTTGATTCGATTAAAGCCGAGGCAAGATCGCAGGCAGTAACTCAACAGAAGGAAGAGGAAGCCGAGCTTAAAAAACAGAAGAAGCTCCTATCCAGAAGAAAGATAACTCTGGCGCAATTTAATGATGCGATAAAGGATTTTGAGTTAGTGCAGGAAGCGAGTGCGAAGCCGCTTGATTTTAAAGGAACAGACAAGCAATGGAAAGCACATCTTCAAAACGTCAGAGCGGAGCTTATAGAGACTGAGCTTCTCGCTGAAGAATCAAACGTCGCCCTGTTGAAAGAGCTAACCCCGTCCGATGAGGACATAAAAAGGATCAATGCTCCATTTAAAGAAATCACAACAGCGGAGCAGTATCAAAAAGCTTTCATGAGAGCGGGAACCTTACAGGATGAGTTTTTAAACCACGCTATCTCTCAGCGCTTTGAACATAAAGACAACGTCAAAAGGATCGAAGAGAGCAAAAACACCGATCTGGAGCTTATAACTCAAATCGGAAACACCAAGATCGCGAAGCTTCAAGATCAGTTTCTCCAAAGGATGGAGGACGAGCGCCTTTCTATGGGCTTGCAGTCTCCAATTAAGATCCTTGAGGCGCAGCAGGCTGCTGCGATTAAAAGGATGAAAACGGAGGGCGCTACAGACGAGACAATAGAAGCCCAGAAAAGACACCATGTCGCTAAGATGGCGGAGCTACAGGAATCGCTCCTCGTCGAACTGGTTCGTCCATATGGTCAGTATACTGAGGAGATCGACAGGCTTGAAAATAAAGCGGTTAATTCTTTCAACGAAAAAACAAAAGAAAAAGCCAAGAGGCAAGCGGCTTATTTAAAGCAGAGAGCGGCTCTTGAGAAGAAGATGGAAGAGGTCGCCGCAAAATCGGCGGGTCTTAGTGCGGGTGAGCGCATAAAAGCGATGAAGCGCGTACAGGACGAGATGGATCGTCTGGATGCTACAAACGCAGAAGTCGCTAATAACGGAGTCAAAAGCTGGTCTTTCTGGAAAGAGGGTCTCGTCAAGGCTGGAAAGGTCATACTTCAGACGCTCAGCATGGTCGGCACTGCTGTAATTGCAATCGGAAAAGAACTCTTTGAGGCTGTAACGAAATCCTTCAGCTTCATAACGGGAGGAAAGCTTCCGACGAGCATTTCTGGCTTTTTGCAGGCAGGAACAAGCGCCGCGATAAAGGAGACGCAAAAAGCACAAGAAGAGCTTAAAAAGCTGGAGGAACAGCTAAGCAAAGGAGAGATTACTCAGGAGCAATTTGACGAGCAGAAAAAGGCTGGTGTCGGCGCTGAAGTAGACGCAGGAGAGGCAGGCGCTAAGGCTGTGGAGAGCAAGTTTGACGATGCCATGAACTTCGCCAAGACGCTCGCAAGCGGAGCGCCTGCCATCCTTCAAAAGGTCGCGGAGCAGATCCCGATCCTTGTGGACTCTCTTGTCGAAAGCATTCCCAAGCTCATCGACGCTCTCGCTCAAAACCTTCCTCCTGTGGTGGTCTCTCTGATCGATGGGATCATCGAGCTTCTTCCGCGAGTGGTTGACTCTCTGGTGACAGCGCTTCCTCTCTTGGTCGACGGAATCGTTCTGATACTCACCGAAAAGCTTCCTCAGCTTCTCGCGACTCTTGGTCCTCTCGTCCAGAACCTTGTCGACATTATTGTCTCTCAGGCTCCTCGCATAGTAGCCGCTCTCGTCGCAGCATTGCCCAATGTAGTCACTTTCCTCGTTAATGCTATAGAGACCCTGCTCACAGGCATCCCACAGCTATTATCGAGCATTCTCGCGGCTGTCCCGACTATAGTCACCGAGCTTCTCGGAGGAATCGGAGACATTATCGCGGCTCTGCTTCAAGCCATTCCCGAAATACTCGACGCTCTTATCGGTCAGCTTCCGACAATACTCCAAGCTCTGATCGTTGGACTGCTCGGAGTTATTCAAAAAATAGCGGCAGAAGTTCCTGTTCTGGTCGGTAAGGTCATAAAGATGATCCCCGTTCTTCTGGATGGGCTTCTCAAGATGCTTCCAGATCTTATCTTGGCTCTGGTCGATGCGATACCCGCGATCATTATAGCCCTCGCGGATGCTCTGCCTGAGCTAATCAGTTCCCTGATCACGCTTATCCCTGATCTTATTGCGGCAATCATAAAGGCTCTCCCTGATCTTCTTGTCGCTCTTGTGAAGGGCATTTTTGAGTTGATTTTTGTCCAGCTTCCGCTCATGCTTGCGGCTATTGTCACAGGAATAGTCGACGGCATTATCGACGGAGTATCTGGAATCGGAGAGCTTCTGACATCGGCATGGGACGGAATGATGTCTTTCTTCGACAATCTTCCAGAGAAAATCGGAAATGCGTTTCTGGGCATATTCGACTCAATAGCAGGGTTTTTCTCCGATGTTATTGACGAGATCGTGACGTTGGGAAGCGCTGAGACAGCGACCTTCGGAGATACGCCAGAAGCTATCCGAGCGGGGGCGAATGGAATGATGGCTCGCTTCGCTCCGAATGACTTGATCGTCGCGGCTCAGGATCCTCTGGAGCTTCTCAGGCAGTCGATAGATGCTGTCGGTGGTCGCCTTGGAAGGGTGGGAACATCTGGAATGGGAATGGATCCGAATGCTCTGTCTGCGATCATGGCTTCGGTGGGTGGCGGCGCTCAGAGCGCTCCGATGGATCTGACAATCATGGCAGAGGGGAGAGTTCTTGACGAGGTCCAGATCAAAGCCATGGACAGAGGACACGCTCCAAGAATGAAACAGAAGTTCAAGAAAGCCAGCGGTGTGAATGTCGGTTTCTCTCGCGGAAGATATAACAGATTCAGCGGAACGAGGTAGATAATGGGATCCAAGACAAAGACACCAAAACAGTTTTTCCTTGTTCCAGATCCGAAAGTGAGGACGACCGACATCCTGTCCACGAATACGCAGGGGGGGAAGTTTCCATCGGTGTCGACTCCGACGGCAACAAACGACGGAAGTCTCTCCATGTTTTGCACAGGAACGCAGACGACAGATGAGGACTATTCGATCAGAGTGCAGGACAGCGGAAAGCTTGACGAAACGACTTTCGTATATAAGAAAACCACAGAGGGAGACGAGCTATATCGGGGAGAGCCTGACCGACGCTTTCCCAGAGCGCATAGCTGTCCTTTCGGCACTCCGAATTATGGATACTCTTCGACTGGAGCATATTGTGCGAAGGCATCGAAAGAGGTAGTCGCCTGTCTTTCTCAGTCGTCCGCGAGCAAGATCACAATAGCGCATAGAGCGGCATCTGAGGGGGGAACCTCAAACGGTGCATGGACTACCTATGACCTTCATTTATATACTCCAGCCTTCGGCTACAGGGGGGTCGACGGAGCTGGATCAGCGACTTCCTTGACCATCCTACAGGGATCGATCTCATTATGCGATACCGCAAGCGGCTCTCTCTTGCTTTTCGTCAGATACAACAAAGACATAGATGTATATCTCTCCGACGACGGGGAGAACTGGTCTCTCCTTGCGACCGAGATCCTCGGGCGATTCAGCGAAGACAAGGGGCTAACAGTCCAGCAGATCCGCTCTGCCTCAAGCGGAAGCTATGTCCGTCTGGTGTTTGTCGGCTCTGATACGAGCGAATACTTTATCAGATCGCTTGTAAGCTCCGATAACGGCATAAGCTGGGCAGATGCGGGGGTTTACTCCTATGATGGGGAAAGCGCTCTATATGCGGGAAAAACGGTCACTTATGGGGCGGATAATTGGTCCTTCGATGTATGCGGAATTGGAGACGAAAGCGGAAGCTTTCTCATGACTATTTTCGATGAGGCTCTCGCCTGCGTGCGGACATGGCTTTCGGCTGGGACACAGGACTGGACCTATGCTGAAAACCTTGATTATGCGGCGCTGTCGATGCAGGTAGAGGCTCCGATGATGCTTCTGGCTTCTGGTCAAGACACCGACTGGATCTGGCTGTTCTTGGATGGGGCTCGATTTATAACAGGGAGAGCAAACGTCGGGGTCCAAAACAGCACAGAGGTTATAACAGGTGGGGGAACCGTTACCGTTTTTCCAACCAACTACGAACAGAACATCCTCTATATTCCAAAGTCGGCTAATCTGGAAGCAGCCTCATGGACGGATCTTGGCGAATACTACAGAGAGGGGATCCTCTTGGATCCAAGTCCAGCGGTTAGCGGCTTTCAACTTGCCCAGCAATATCGGCTCTCTTCTGGCTGCGCCTATGTCAACCGAGGCGCCGTCTCTATGATATGCGGTCTCATGGATGGATATGACGGCTCTATGCAGTCGGCGCGTATCAATCAGCATATATATATGAGATATGGGGGATGGGACACCAATCCCGAATATGATTACAACGACATAAAATTCGGTCAGTCGAGCTTTATTCCTCCGCTCAAGCTCAACCCGACATATCGAAGAGCTATGCTGGAATGGGTTAGCTGGATCGGCGCTCCTGCTGGAGTGCTTTATGCGAGACAGACAAACGGAATTAATTGGACTGAAAACAGACTCACCGCAACCAGAAATTGGAACGCTGAGAGGCTTCGCCTTACCGTTAACGGGGCGACTCTTAACCATATCTTTTATGAATGGAGAGACCCAAGCTCGCCAAATGTTCAATACAATTGGATGTATCAGGTCGACAACCAGACCTATAATTCCACCACCGCAGGGCAGGATTTTCCCGTAAAAGAAAGAGGGGGGCAGGCATCTATTAATTGGATGTGCAAAGTCCAGAATGGTGCTGTCCTTGCAGGAGCAACCTCATCCTATTCTGCCGTAGAGATACAAGGATATGTATCAGGAAGCAATGCGGTAAGGTCTTCGACCAGTGATTACGGGATGAGAATAATTGTCTGCGTCGGTAAGGAAGAGGTTGCAATATATGATCAATACGATGGCAGCGTCTTGTTGGGAAAAATCACGCCATCCAGCGGAACCTATGGAACCGATCCGTTTGAATCTCATTATTGGGAATTCAGACTGGGAATAACGGGAACGGTGAACGCTTCCTCAAGTCGACAAGTCTGTTTAATATGCAGAAGAGAGGGAGACGACGAATGGCTTTCGACGGGGAACGTCCTCGCTATGAGCAAGGATCTGGGGACAAGCGCATCCAGCGGTAAGAAATGCCAAAAGATTAAATTCGGAATGCTTAGAGGAAACATTTCGGGACGAGGATCGCTCTGGAAGTATATCTATGTCCATCCATGCAATGATCTTAGGACGATGGCTTATGGTGGGGCTTTTGTTCAGAGATCCAAGCCCGACATAATCAGGGGGAAGATTATCAGCGGATCTCCGACTTATCTCCGCTCTGGCTTGTCGTCAGTATGGGGGGGAGCAAGCGGCGCCGAGGGAGACACTTTCACCGTCTCTCCAACCTATACATATCCATCCAGCAATAGCACCAAGTTTTCCAGTCCTCGCCAGCAGTGGAGATCCGCAGGAGCGACCAGCACTCTGGAGATGGTCCTCAATTCGGCAGCGACCACAGATAAATGGTGGCATGACTCGGGGATGGTTCTCAGAACAAATGCAAAGACAGCGGCTTTCGCGTATTCGACCGACAATGTGACCTATACCACAAGCGGGACCATTGACATGTCTCGTATGGTTGGAAGGGTTTCCGCTGTAGATGGAGCCATGGTCTCCGTTGACTTTAATCCTTTCAATATCTCATCTTCACCGACGAACAGGACTCCAAGGGATGGAGAGTATAGCTCGACAAAAGAAGAGACATTCTATGGGCGCCTGACAAACACGACGACCTCATCTCTCGGCGAGGATGTTCCCTACATTATCGACCGACACTGGAAGGGGACATCTTCTTCGGCTAAGTTCCAGCTTCAGATGAGCGCTCTCGACTCTGGGTTCAATTCATCTCTTGTCGGCTCGACTTTTACAGTTTACGCTGACAGGGGCTGGACTCTGTTCCCGACAAGTCCGCCACAAGGCGACAAAAGCTATATGAAGGTAACGCTAACAGGCAGCGCCACCGAGACAGAGGGATATCTGTATGCTGGAACCATATCAGCAGGGACATCCCTGACTCTTCGGGTTCCCTTTAATTGGAAGTATACCGACGCAGAAAACGGCAATAATGAGATGTATCAGAGCAAATCAAACCTGACATGGGGATACTGCAACAGCGGCGCATCTCGTTCTTTCAGCGGAATGATAGACGGAGACGTTTCGGATCAGCTTAGGCAGCGGATCAGGACGGCTCTGAGGAAGGCGACGAACTACGAGCAAGAGCCTCTCCTGTTCGTTTTGCAGGATGACGACATCGCAAACGAATTCATGCTCTGGGGTCGCGTTACAAGCGGATCGAAAGAAGATAATGTCGGATGGTACTGGGACGCTGTTAACATGACATGGAAGCCCATCGGAAGCCTCAAGGTCACTATTGACGAGGTGATCTGATGTCTGTCCGTTATCAGCTTAGAGAGCTACTCACGAACGCTCCGACGGGAGACGTTCAGATAAATAGCTACTGGGCGGCAAGGCTTCAAGACAGGAACGACAACGTCTATATCACGCTGGATCTCATCTTCGGGGACGGCTCGCGTCTTAGGATGGCGACGGACTATCTGACCATAACAGCAGAGAACGGCTCAAGGATCGGATATGAGCCACTTTTGCAGGCAGAGCCCTCTGTCGATACCAGTTATGACTTTAACACCCCCTCATCAGCCTCACAGAGGTCTTTCTCTGTAAATGTAGACGCTCGGAGAAACTCTGCTCTTTCGATGGTGAAAAAAGGCTTCTTTGTCGGCGGGGTTGCTGAGCTTTCCCTTCAAGCAGAGGACACCGTCTACGAGAAGCGTTTTGTCCTGATGATCGGGGAGACTGTCGGGGGCGTTTCTTTCGGCGCCGATGATGAGCCCATCGGGATCGAGATCAGTGATCCGACTCTGACCATCGACAGAATCGTTCCTGAGATCGTGCTGACTTCGGATCGGATCTCAACCATTCCAGACGGGTCCGAGGGGAAACGATATCCTCTGGTGCTTAGCGGCTTCGCTTCCGTTCCCTGTATAAAGCTCGACGGGTCGACCTTGAATCCGAGCTACATGGTGGCAGCAGGGGACGGGTTAGAAATAACCTCCGTCGTTGTTGACGGGGAAGAAGCCGAGTCGAATGATCTTGTTACAGGTTTCGAGGTGGAAGTCGCTGGAGATCTGAAAGGCTCAAGATATACGAAGCTCAATTTCAAGGTACCTCTATACAACACAGCAGACGAAACCTTCGCCTTTGAATGGAGCGACTCGACTTCGGTCTATGCAACCGTTCAGAGTTCAAGCGCAACGGGCGGATCTGTTATCGAAGTGGTCAGGTGGCTGATCATGAACGGAACAGACTACGGGGTCGAAGGGATTGACGAGGTTATGTTCGCGAGAGCTTCGGCAAAAGCTCCGACGTTTCTGAATGCCTCGGTCTGTATAAACGGATCCAGCGGGGCAGAGGTTGCGAAGGCTATGGACTACATTGGAAGCACTCTGATCAAGAGCTTTCCTATGTTTTCGATGGCTTACACAGGGAGGGGGCTCGGGCTGGTCTACACAGACAGACGAGCGCGCCTTTCGATAGCCAATCTGGTCCGAGGTCAGAGCCTTCTCTATGACAGGGTTTCCGCGATAACAGAATCCGATAAGGGCTCGATTTATAACTCTTTTGTGCTTCAGTACGACTTTGACGCAGTGAATAACAACTACAGGAAGACGCTGGAAGTCAATGAGACCAATTCGACGCTGTGCGCCATCTCAAACAGCAGGATCGGAAAAAGGGAAAGGGATCCTCTTGAGAGCATTGTCATAACCGACGAGAAGACCGCTCAGTTCGTTCTTGACTGGATGGTGGGACACTACAGCCTCCCAAGCTATTCGGTGGTATACGAGGGGAACCCTGCGCTCTTCTTTATGCTTCAGCTTGGAGATAACGTCAGGCTAACAGATGACAAGCTTGGCTTTGAGGGGGTCTCTGCGACCGTTGAGGGCATTCGATACGCTCGCGGAAGGGTAGAGCTAACGCTTAGGCTCTGGCTGCTTTATGAGACGATAGGAGACGCGCTATGAGAAACTGGACTCCATGGTTTATTAAAGGGGATCGTTTTCTTGACTTCCTGTCCTTCTTCGCTCCGATAACCATCGGCGCCATAACGCTCGGTGCCATGGTGATTTATCGCGGAGAGATGGACGAGCAGACGCGCCGACATGAGACAATACACTTCCAGCAGTATCTGGAGACGCTCTTTCTCGGCTTCCTTTTGATCTATGTCTTCGACTGGCTCTGGAATCTTGTCAAGTACAGAGACGGGGCGAAAGCTTATATGATGCTCAGGGCAGAACAGGAGGCTTATGCTTTCGACGAAGACGAGAGCTACCTTTCGACTCGGAAGCGCTGGCGCTGGCTTTTTCGCCGCTTGTAAGGCATGAGCGGCAGACCATGTCGCATCTCCATGTCTTGGAGCCTTCATATATCGTCTCTCTGTCCACAGCGTACAGGTTAGGCAGCGGATGGGTGGCGCCGCATTTATCGCAAGCGCAGACCATGTCTTCCATCTTTCTCCTCCTCTGAATGGCGAACCATTCGTCTCGTCGTCTTCCGTTCCTGATGGCTTTCTTGAGCATTCGCTAAGGTTATCATGTTCAGTCCCATGGATCTTTAGGGATGTTCAACAGGTGGAGATGAGCGCGATACTTATGAAGCTCATCAGAGATCATGTCCGCAACGGCTCCCCAGAAGATGAGACCAGTCGGATACTGCTTATTCGTTCCAGAGTTCTCAACATCCATCCGCTCGACCTGCTTCCTGATGATCTCGCGAAAGATAGCCCGATCATGATCGTTGAGATCATTGGCATGGTCGACATAAACCTTCCGAGCATCTTCGCGGCTCATCTGTGTCGGGGTCTCGATGTCATACTCTGGATGAGGTCCGCGATTAGTATGGACGGGGCATGTCTCCCATGTATCGAAGGCGCTGAGCATCCATCCGCTTCCTCGGCATCGACAGAGCGAGGGGTCTGGGTTGGCGAGATACTTCATTTCGGCGATTGCGTTTCGGTACATGTCGGACATTGTTTTCTCCTTGGTTTTACCCAAAAAGCCCGCCGAGGGCGGGCTGGTTGTGTTTCCAGTGCGATTAATAATCGCCTCGACGAAGAGCCTTCTTAGCAGCCTGACGACGCTTGGTCTCGATGGCTTTATTCTGGCGAGCCCTCCGAGCCTTCGCTCCCTTGCCTTTATTATGATTAAGACCCCAGCTTTTCTTGTCTGCTCCGCTCTTCTTTCCGTAATCGTTTGAACCGTTCTGCATTTTGTTTCTCCGTTGTTGTTTGCTTACAATTACATTCTATCACATTCTGCGTTACTGTCAACAAGAAAGATAAAAAAAAAGCCCCGATGAGGGGCTGTTCGCTGTGCTGCTCTATGGGCGCTCAATAGGATATAAAGCCCAAGCTTCCGACGCGCCATCTTCCTCCTCTACCTCTGCAAGGCATCGAGCTATGATCTGAATGACAAGACCGTAATAAGATCCGTCTCCTTCTGAAGCGATTTCATAAAGCCCTTCGATCTCTTTCTTTACAGAGGCGAAAAGGTGAGTGTGATTATAAAACTGATTCACTTTAACCTGCTTCGCTGCTCTGCGATAAGCTGCGACCGCTTCTTCTCTGGTTACGTTTGGGGTCATCTTTTCTCCGTTGGTGTTGGTTACATTCTTATGATACCACACAGTGCGTTATTGTCAAAAGAAAAAGATAAATTATTTCCTATTCGCTCAATAGCGAGCTATTCTGATTTTGGAAAAAGGAGGATCCCCATGTCTGATAAATTAAAATCCCGCAAATTCTGGTTCGCTCTTCTCGGTGCGATTCTTCCCATCGTCGCGCAGTACATGTCCGCCGAGGTCGATCTCAATAATGCGATCCAGCTTAGTGTGGGGATCATAGTCGCGTATATCTTCGGTCAGGGCTATGTGGACGGGAAAGCCGTCGAAGGCGCCGCGCCAGAGGCAAGCGCATCCGAGGAGTAGTGAATGCCGACAGGATCGCTAACGGTTGACAGGGCGAACGGTGAGACAGCCGCTTCGCTCAATGCCTTTTTTGTTACGACGGTAAACACTGCCGACGGACAGATGACGACTGAAGAGAAGACATGCGAAGACGGGAAGACATTTTCTCAGTCACAGATAGCCGAGATTGACGATATCGCCGCAGGCATTGAAACGCTGGAAGATGTTATCGCTGCTGTGGCTTACATTGCAAAATATAGAACATGGTGCAACGACTCGGAGCCTGCATCGGATCAAAACAATTACGGAGAAGCTACCGCAAACCCTAATTGGGTCTATAATGACAGAAGCAACGAAGCCGCCGAAACCATGGTCGGCGCTCTTGAAAAGTGGGAGAACCTTCGCGCAGGGATCAACCTTGTTAACTCTTCGCAGAATGCCAATTGGATCGCAGAGCAAGTCGTCGAAAACTTCCAGAGAGAGTCGGGTGTCGCTGCTGCTATCTTGATTGATCAGGCAATAGCCTCAAAGAACACGATCAGAGATCTCATTTTTAACAAGACGACAGGACCGCAAGCGGCTCGATTTCAGAACCAATGGCAGCAAGGGACTGGAATGGTGGTCGGCGGGTCGATGGCTTACAAGACGCTCTCTAACAATCCCGTCTTTACCCAGACAGCAATTCCTCCTCTGGCTCTTGGCTTCAATGGCGGGGCTGGTACTCTGAAGGCTCTGGAGACGGCAAGACAGCCCAACATGGCAAACGTCCAGCCTCTTAGCTACTCAGGTGGCGGAAGGCAGATAAACCCGCTCAGCGGGGGAGGAGGGGTCACTCTACGACAGATGAAAGGAGGAATGTCGAAAGCTATAGCCAGTCAGGTGAGCTTAGCATCGGCAGGCTCGACAGGATCATTCTGTCGCGGACTGAATTGGGCGAATGGTGGAATGGCTGTTCGGCTTGGAAACAACCTCCAGCCAAGCTCTCAGCAGTTCGCCTCGATGTCGCTCCCTCTTGCAGCAGGAACAGGAACAACCATAACATGGACCGAGTCTTCGATAACTCGCGGAACCTATTCGGGCGCATTTCTTCCGCTTAACGCTTCGGCTTTTGAGGACTTCGCTTCCGTCGGTGTGGTGGGATCCACTTATGGCTGGAGCCTTGGTGTCTCGACTGGAGCGACAGAGAACTTCGATGGCATCGGTTTCCAACAGTGGAATTGGAGCGAGTCGAAAAGAAGACAGGCAGCTATCGAGATCTTTGAATATGGATTCCCAGAAGGAACGAAGCCGATAAGGATAACAGGCGGAAGCTCTGGATCTGGGCTCGCCGAGAAGACGGTCGATCTCTCGTCTCAGTTCAACGGATCAAACCAGAATTTCACGATGCCAGAAGTATACAAAAGCGGCTCCCTCCGAGCCTATTGGAACGGTCAGCGCCTAACCAATGGCGACATAGTCATCGAAACGGGGACCGATCCTTCATCAACATTTAGACTGACAATTATCGGAGGATCTGGAGATGTGCTACTTGTAGACTATACACCGCTTACCTCATAAAACGGAGCCTCGACCATGGCGTTAACATTTAAGACTACCCAGATCGCAAATGATGCGATAACTGCTCAAAAAATCAAGCTGGACGGAGGAGACTATCACTTCACCTCTGGCGCAGAGCTTCGATGGGCAACGGACCCGACGAATGCTGATGACCTCACCCGAAAGAGCTACGTCGACAACCTTGTCGCGGGTCTCAAGTGGAGGCAGAGCGTCAGGCTTGCAACCACTGCAAACATCACCCTCTCAGGGCTTCAAGGCATAGACGGGGTGACGACTGTCGCTGACGACAGGGTTCTGGTCAAGAACCAGAGCGCTGGTGAGGAGAACGGTGTCTATCTCGCAAAGGCGGGAGCGTGGGCAAGAACGACCGACATGGACGCAGGTGCGGACTTCCCTTCCGCTGCTATGTTCGTCCGAGAGGGATCGACCTACCAAGACACCGCTTGGAGTTGTACTAACGACACAAACCCGACGCTCGGAACGACTGCAATTGTTTTTGCTCAGTTCTCAGGGGGCGGATCTCTTACAGGTGGAAGCGGAGTCACCGTCTCAGGAAACACGATCTCCGTAAATGTCGACAATACCTCCATTGAGGTCAACGGATCGGATCAGCTTGCTATCAAAGCCGTCGCTGCTGCGAAGATTACAGGAACCATCGCAAACACTCAGCTTGCAAACAATACAGTCGCTTTCGGCGGCGTTTCGCTTTCTCTTGGCGGATCAGATGCGACTCCTGCCTTCGATCTGACAGATGCGACGAACTATCCCACCTCTTCTCTGACGGGGACCATAACAGCGGCGCAATTGGCTGGGGGCATAGGGAACGGAAAGCTTAGCAATAGCGCCATCTCAGTCACCGATGGGACGACCTCCACTGCTGTCTCGCTTGGTGGAACGATCACCTACACCGCTGGAGAAGGGATCGACATCACGCAGTCAGGTGGAGAGGTTACTATTGTGGGGGAAACCGCAACCTCGGCAAACATGGGGGTCGCCAAATTTAACACTGCCTCTTTCGATGTTACCTCTGGAGATGTCACGATCAAGACTGGAGGGGTTACAAACACTCAGCTTGTAAACAGTACGATTTCGGGGAAGTCGCTTGGTTCAAGCCTTTCAAATCTTTCGATGTCGTCAACCACAAACGGTCTCGCAATGAGCGTCGATTACAACGGCTCTGCCGCTGTCACTTTTGGGCTCGATCTCAATGCTCTGGCTACCTCTGCCACCGTAAACGTCGCAGCAGACTCCTTCGCTTTTGTGGATGCTGATGACAATGACACCTATAAGGACACAATCGCAGACCTTATCTCGGCTGTCGCGGGAACTGGTCTGACCGCTGGGTCTGGTCAGCTTAGCCTGACAGCAAGCACCATCTCAGGAAGAGCGCTCGGGACGAACCTTCTGTCTCTTTCGGCGACTTCGGGTTCGGGGATCTCTCTCACAGCATACAACGGATCAGCGGCTGTTAGCAATCTGGCTCTCGATATCAACGGAATGACGAACGAGGCGACACTGAGTTCGATTAACGATGAAATTGTTCTCTATGACAAGTCGGCAACGGCAAACAAGAAGTCGACAATCAGCGCTCTCGCCAGTGCGATCACAGGGACCAATCTGACATACGATGCGACGAATGGGACGATCAAGCTTGACTCTAACACCATATCAGGAAGGGCTCTCGGAACCAATCTCAACACCCTTGGCGCCGCCGTTGGTGGTGGTATCACAATGACAGCATATAACGGCTCTGCTGCTGTTAACGATATCACTCTGGACGTTAACGGTCTCTCCGCTCCTACCTCTCTGGCTGTATCCACAGACGCTATCGCGATTGCGGCAACCAATGACAGCAACGCATCTAAAAAGGTAGCAATTGCGACTCTCGCCACCGCTCAGGCTGGAACGGGTATATCAGCAACGAATGGACAGTTTTCGATTACTGCTGGAGCTATTGGAATCGCTCAGCTTGGTCTCACTCCTCGCCTTGACACTCCAACCACAGACGGGTCGACCAAGGTGTTCAACCTTGTGAACGATCTCGGAAGCGATAGCTATGCTCATCCTGCTTGGGTTATTGCATACGTCAACGGGCAGCGCATGAAAGGCTTGACAACTGGAACAGCGACGGATGATTCTGAATACACCGTTTCAAGGGCAGGAACAACCTCTACAGTCACGTTCGGAGCAAACCTCGCAGCGAGCGACGTTCTTCAGATCCAGTATTTGACTTGAGATTTTTGACAGGCAAGGCTAAGAGGGGACAGGGAACTGTCCCCTTTTTACTTGGAGTATACTATGGAGCGCTTTTGCGTCGTTGTCATTGACACAGGAAACGGGGAGAGATCTGTTCCCTGCAAAGAGATTATGAAAACCCCTATGGACGGATTCGTTCGCCTTGTTGGGTGCGAAGGTGTCAAAGAGGACGGAATGCCTGATTTGATAGTCGAAACCTTGACTCTCAGGGAAGAAGCGATCCAGTATTTTGCAGAGGGAAGAAGGGCAGCAGAGCCAGCGACTCCGACTCTGGTCGAAGACGAAGAGGACGAAGAGGACGACGGAGAATTTGACGGCTTGTATGCTGAAGATCCAGAGCCTCCCACAAAGCCTCGGCGCCGACGAAAGAAAAAATAGAGACTTGCACATTTTGCATTATCAAGGCATAAAATAAGGGGGCGAAAATGAAACTGAATACCTACATGGCAGCAGCGGCAAAGACAGCGCAGTATCCGACTGAGGGGCTTCTTGGGCTTAGCTATGCGGCTCTTGGTCTCAATGGAGAAGCGGGAGAGGTAGCCGAGAAGATCAAGAAGCTTATCAGAGACGGACAAGGTGAAGATCCAGAAGAGTTGATCGCTCAAAAGAGAAACGAGATCGCGAAGGAGATCGGAGATGTCCTGTGGTACGTTTCCGCTATGTGTCGCGAGCTTGGTGTCTCTATGGAAGAGGTCGCTCAGATGAACATTGACAAGCTCCAGAGCAGGCAGAAGCGAAACAAGATCAAAGGCTCTGGAGACAATCGGTGAATGCACAGAAAAAATATATCTTAGACCATCATTATCACTGGAAAGGAGTCCGATGCGGACAGCACAGGAAGGTTTCTTCTGTGTTTACAAAGACGTTTGTTAGCCAGTTCTCTCGCGTTATCGAGATCGGCGCGAGGAGCGGAGCTTTTTCGATGCTTCTGGCGAGGAGCGGGGTGAAGGTTCACGCTTACGAGTCGACGAAAGAAAAGTTTAAGGTAAAAGACACGCCGAAAAATTTGAAGCCTGTTTTCAAGGACTGGATATCGGCAGAGGCGGAGATCTCCAAGCTTATAAAATCAAAAGGTCGAACGCTGGTTCTGTGCAGCGGGACGCGGAAAGAGAAAGAGTTCAGACACTTAGCCCAGCACCTCAAGACCGACGATGTAATCATGGTCCACAGCTACGGGGAGGATGCGAAGTCCTATGCTAAGCGTGCAGGGGCTTTAAACTGGCTATACGGGCAGGAAACGAGCTTCGGCAGTGTAAGGACTACCGTTGAGACTGAAAAGCTCCAGAAGTGGGAATATGACCGTTTTCTGGCAGTGCTTTGGGGATCATTTACGAGAGGTTAATTATGTCGCGATCAAATTGGAAGGGAACTGCTGGATGGGGAGCCATCGCGGACCCGACTCGCCTTATGTCGGGGAATGTCCTTGTTGCTACAGCGGGAACAACGGCAACGAACGAAGACTATCTTCTCCAGATTCCAAGCACAGGAGCGACGTTTTCCATCTCAAATTATGCCGTTCGGATCAATTACGCTTTCCCGACCTATGTCGACAGCACCACAGCCAGCAATATGTCGGTAGGTCTGATCGCGAGATCTGGAGCTTTCGGAACGGATGCAGCAGTCGCAGGGCTAACAGCCCAGACAGGATATATCGGAAGGCTTAACAGGGCGACAGGAAAGGCGGAGATCTACAAGCGGAACCAAGTCACAGGAACAGGAGGGGTCGACACTCTCCTTCATTCGGCGATTATTCCGACATCGTCCTTCGACTTCGGAGTTCTTCACACCATGGAGTTCAAGTGTGTCGGAGATGCGAGCAACGGGGTAACGCTTGAGCTTTCTGTCGATGACACCGTAGCTGTAAGCATCGGAGACACGACGGCAAGTCCTCACACAAGCGGATTCTCTGGAATACAGATACTGAGCGGGACGACATACGCGGACAATTTCACCGTCCTCCAGTACACCGCAAGCGGCGCCGCGTCGATTCCCTCTTATTCTGGCTGGGTTCCGACTGATACATATACGACAGCAGATCTCGCGCTATGGCTCAAGAGCGATACAGGCATCAGCACAAGGACAGACGGACCAGATCTTCGGGTGTCGCAATGGCAGGATTCAAGCGGAAACAGCAACACGCTTAACCAAGCATCTTCAAGCGCTGTCCAGCCTACTGTGATCGCAAGCGGAAACTCAGACGGATCGACAGCGATAAACTGCGTCCGCTTTAACTATGCAGACAATCAGTTCATAAACGCCTCTCCATCGAGCAGCTTGAACATCCACAACACAGGGGACGGGATAACAGCCTTCTTCCTTGTTCGGGCTTTCCAGACGGCAGTGGGGCAGGCTCAGAATGCAGGCGACGACACCTATGTCGCTCCCTTGTTGAACTATGGGCGCTCTTATGAGCTTTTCTTGAAAGACGATCCTACCCCCGGAACTTTTCAGCAGAATATGCAGTTCACAAACGACTCAAATTCTCCAAGCTCAAACAATTCGATCTACACCGTCGGACAGTGGGAGATCGTCGGATATGTTAACGGAGCATCCACGACCTCGGACCAGAGGGGATTCTTTAAGAACGGAACCCAATGGTCGACGACTACTGGCGGATACATCCCATCCAACAAAGACACAGGAAGGGTCGACTCCGTCGCGACTGTGGTCAGCGGGGGCTCTGGGTATGTGGCATCCTCTGGAGTAGCTACATCAGGCGGAACAGGGACGGGGTTGACAGTAGACACCACGACCAACATCGGAGGGAACATAACAGGGGCGACCGTTAACGCTGCGGGTCAAGGGTACACTAACGGAGACACGATAACGATAACGGGAGGCTCGGGAAGTGCGACCATAACGATCAATGTTAGCCTTCCCTTGGTAGACCTTAGAATAGGGCGCAGAAACGCCGCTCAGTCTCATCTGGCAGGATATGAATACGGGGCTTTCGACCTTATCGAAGTCGTCCTTCTGGACAAGGCTGCGAGCATAGCAAACAGGCAGAAAATAGAGGGTTATTTCGCTTGGAAGTACGGTCTAACGGATGCCCTTCCTGCTTCTCATCCTTACAAAAATTCAGCGCCAACATGAGCGGGAGAACAAAAATGGAATGGATCTTATTGGCTGTCGGTATTGGTGTCGGCGCGGGAGCAGGGACAGGGATCACTCTGTGGTTTAAGAAGAAAGAGCCAGTCGAAGAAGTGGACAACACAGCGACCGAGCAGCAGGAGGTTATCAAGCAGCTAACAAACCTCGATCTGATCATGCCGATATGCAGTCCTGAGCATCTGTCGAAAGAAGGGAACGACGATTCTCTCTGCCGTTATCTGGCTTGTCTGCAATTCAGCAGAGGCATAGATTCCCAGACCAGCGGAAGCGAGTGCGAGCAGATCTCCAACATCATGAACAAGAAAAGCATTCTTTCATACTGCAAAGACGAAGCAAAAAAGGCAGACGTAACCGCTGACGAGTACGAGAAAGATATCAAGGAATGCGTCGAGTTTTTTGACCGAAGGCTATAGGGAGAACGGAAAATCCTCCTGTATTATACCCACAAGGGATAATATACCCGTAGGGTATATATATCCCGTAGTGGGATATAATACTAAGGGGCTTTATCCTTTCCCCTCTTCGCTTTCGCTGCGCTGCGCTGCAATTTGAGCCACCCTGACATATTTATCCAGTGCAGCCTGTCCGAGGATATATCCGCTCTGGACGAAACCGCTGACGACTATCATCGCGAGAAGGGCTGTCAGTGTTCCTCCTTCGCAGTTGAGATATATCATCCAACCCATGAGGAGCTTCCATCCAGCGTCGGCGATCAGGTACGCGAGGAACTTCTTCGATGAGAGAGGAAGCTTCTCTTTTGAGATTCGTTCTGCGAGGCGGGACATAATGGCTCCATGGAAAAATGCGTTATTTTTGTTGCGTTAGATATTGCATTGTGCTATACTCGGAGTGTAAGACAACCAACACAAGGAGACTAACCACAATGAGAAAGACAGACAAAATCGCAAATTGGACCGAGGATAACGTGGACCTCTGGGGCGGCTGGATTATCGGCGCCGCTCTTGGAGCATACTTATTCTGGGTCTCACAATGGAACAGCTATCTTTATTCCATGCTATAGGAGGCAATAAATGGGTATCGTAGACAATAGCAACAGAGGGAAACAAACCCGATTCAAGAAGTACAGCAGACATGGGATGAGACTTCCCAGACAGAAGATCTTTTCCACCGTCAAAGCGCTGTACATGGAAGAGACAGGAAACACGAACAAGGAGGTCGCCGAGGTGCTGGAGATCACTCCTCAGTCATGTTCGACGCTCGCGAGTGGTTCAGACAGGAGACAGCCTCCTTTCTGTATCATTCTTCGGCTTCTCGATGAGATGGAGATGGGTCTTCTGCTCACTGGAGACGGGGTCGCCATCGTACCAGCAGGAGAAGGGGACGACCCAGATCCAGAAAACGAGGATCAGGATGAATAGCTCTAAGGCTAATAAACTTGACTGGATAATGACTGCGTCTCTCGGCGCTCTCTGGAGCTTGAGCGATCAGCAGAAAGAGAACGTCCGAGATTTCGGGGTCTGGGTGATTGACAACCATCTGACCCACGACGGAGAGATCGACCTTCCTCCGAGCTACGGGGGAGGGGACGACTTTCTCTGGAGGTTATACAACGTCGGTTATTTTGATCCTGCTCTTGATCATGACATAGACGACGAGAGCTTCAACGCATCGTTTCTCTATGATTTCATCGAATGGCAGAAGGACTCCGCCCATCCTGTGAAGCTGACTCCCAAGCGTCTCAAGATGATCTATGGCTTCGTCATGGAAGAGTATAGGAGGATCCTCCTTTCGCAGCGACAGATCTCTCTCTTGTCTGCGGCTGTTCAGATGTGGGGGCTCATCCCTTCCCATCTGTCTGAGGCAATCCTCAAAATAGAGGCTCAAAGGATGGAGGGCGCCCGTAAGCATGGCGAAACCTGCCCAGTGTGCAACCAGTTAGCCAAAGAGTACAAAGTGCGTTTCTCGGTGAATATGGCTGTCTTTCTGAGGAGCCTCGTCATTAACTATCTCCAAAACAGAGCCGAGGGAGGAGACGGCTGGATCCATTACAAGGAATGCACGTTCTCCAGCAGGAATTATCCGTATGTCGCATATTGGGAGCTTGCCACGACCAGAGCAGACCCAGCAGGGCGAAAGCGTACTTCTGGAGAATGGAAGCCAACCCAGAAAGGGATCGATTTCATTTTCAACAGGACAAAGGTTCCTCTCTATTGCTACACTTACAACGGCGCCGCGACAGGCTTCGACAACGCTACAGAGATCAACATCTCGGAAGCATTTGGAGGGGAAGAGTTCAACCTCTCGGAACTAATGGGGCTCGTACCCGATCAACAGGAGAAAGACCATGGATAACGTAATCCCCATCGAGACACCGAATGTCTACATGATCCGCGCTTATACGGACGAGAACAGCTATTTCGCGTTTGGCTTGTACGTCAACGCCGAGGACGCTAACAAAGCGGCTGATGAGCTTATGGAGAGCGGGAGATATCACAAGACAGAGATCTCCAACATCTCGACCGAGGACTGGGGGGACACGACAAAGACAGACATGGTCGACGCTGGCTTCGCTGTTGACAGTTCAACACTGAAGAGGGTATAGGATCTCCGACTAACAGGGAGAAGATATGAGCGACATTCCAAAGCTGCTGCAACGATCAAAGGATGCGGGTCATGCAGTATTCACAAAGGGCGCCTATAACCTCAACATAATCGGCATTCGGTCAAAGAATAGAACCGCTGGAAGCTTCGACGACCAGATCCATCTGGTGTTCAAAGACGAATTCGGACAGTGGATCGACATCGGATTCCAATGCACCACAGACGCGGGGCTCTACTGGATGGAGGGGCGCGGGAACGGCAATAAGAAAGGATGCGCCATCCTCAAGGCTGGACAGTATCGCGGGGTATACAAGATCGACAAGCACCGAGGAAAATACGACGCGCTCTGTCAGCGCCTCGGAAAGGTCTCGGTCTATAGGGATGACAATTACGACAAGATCATGGACATGGACGAAAGCAAGGTCCAATCTGGGTTTTTCGGCATTAACATCCATCGAGCCTCTGCGGCTAATGAGACCGTCTCTGTCGAACGCTATTCGGCAGGGTGCCAAGTCATGAACAACCCAGAAGAATACGCGATCTTCATGTCTATCGTCAAGAAGGGAGCGGATCGATGGGGAAACCATTTCAGCTATACGCTACTTGAGGACTGATGAAAGCAAAAGTTTCCGCTGTGAAGCGGCTGTATCGGCTCGGTGTTCCGATACCTGATCTTCTGGCTATGTTTGCAAGGCAGGGAAGACCCACGACGGCAGATGTCGGAGAATGGGTCATAGCTCACGCTCAGGATTTTCCTGTCGGCTTGTTTGCAGAGATGAAAGGGGCGAAAGCTGCTATCTTCATCGATCAAAATCACTATATGGAACTGGACTTCGGCGCCTTCTCTGTTCTGAATGCGGAAGGTACAGAGGACGACCTGACGCTTGACGCAGGGGTCGACATGGATTCCATACTTGACAAATTGAACAAAAGGGACTAACATCCCAATTAAGCCCTTGGGTCCGACTGCATTTCTCGCGCTGTAAATCGCTCACCTATGAAAAGGTCGAAACGTATCGCTGAGATTGTTGATCTCCGTTGTCTTACACTGGGGGAGGGGAGTGGTTACTCCTCCCCCTTCTATTTTTTCTGAAATATTTCTTTTTTTCCTTGACGGTAACTTACTATGTGTTATCTTATATGTGTAAGACAAATCAACGGAGAAAAAAATGAATACCAACGAAAGACATGACATAGAAATTCCAAGAGGACAAAAAGAGCTTAATGAGCTTCTCATCGAGACCACCCTCGACAACGTCGACAGCCTTATGTCCTGCTTCAGCGTTGATAGAAAACATGCGGAATACAACGTCTGGCACTCAGAGCAGAACCTTATTCAAGCTCTTAACGAATCTCTTTTGGATGATGGCGCGGCTTACGACTCTTTCAAGGCTCAGTTTGATGCTGACAAAAAAGTAGAAGCTGAAGTTATCGAGATCATTCGGCTTCTGGCTAAATGGAAGCTCATCAATCAAGACTAAACAGTTTAACCACACCAACCAACGGAGAGAGAAAATGGGCTACTGGATCAAAGGAACAGTCACAGGAGAGGCGACCGCGACGCTTGAGCTTAATGTTAGCTATAGCCATCTGGTCGCAGCAGATGAGGCATTCAACGGAGCAGACGCAGACGATGTCGATCCCTATGATGCCATGAACTATCTGGACGACGAAGGTCTTCTCGCTGCTCAGTTCGGCGGCGCCTATGAGGAGATCATGGAAGAGCTTCGCGGCAATTGCTGCGGATGCGTCGACGTTTCAGAGCGCGGATCTGGAATGGTTGAGGTAGAGGTCAGCGTCTGCGTGGAGATCGAGAGGACGTTTGACTTTGAGACTCGATTCCACGAAAAGATCACTTGCTGGGAATATGCCTTCCAGAGAGAGTTCGATGTGAGGATCAGCGTGAAGGAATGCAGGAAAGAGCTTAATGATCTCGGTCTCGGAAGAGGTGTCTCATGCGACAAATGCTCATCCTTCATCGACAGCGCCGAATTCGACTGCGAGGGGGAAGATGGTCAGACGTATTCTCTCGGCTTTTAAAAAAGTTCTTGACACTATCGCATATTGTGATATAAGTATAGAAACGGAGTAACCATGACCAGACAGAAGACCAAAACCCCAAAGCATGAGCCTGTCGTTCAAACGGTATGGATCAAAGATCGGATCGATCTTGAGTGCCACACCGCGACACCGACATGGTTTGTCGAGTGTGCTCCTGAGATGTATAAGAGCATGGTCCTAAACAAAGACATGGGGCTCCGAGCCGCTCGCAGGGTCATAGCTGAGCATTCAGAGCGACTCGTCGAGCTTATCCGCGACGGGTACACCATGACATGCCAGTGCAAGCAGGGAAAGCACTTCAAGCCACACAGAAACGTCCTGAGCGTTATCCGATGCAAGACCTGCAAGGACTACAGCGAGCAGATCGCTCCTGAGTTCTCTAAGACCTTCCCTAACGGTCAGACGCTCAGGGTCGCCGCTACCTTCAAGACCTACCGAAAGGTTTTCGTTCTGGAGAGCGGCTACTACGAAAAGATTTAAGCGGACAATTCCTGTCCGCCCTTTCTGCGGCGGATGGGTTATTCTGCATACAGGAGATCAACTATGGAAAACACCAAAGCGCTCAAAACGAAGATCGGAAGATACGAGAAGAGCGGAAGACTTGAAAGCCTCGGCGTATTCATGCCGATAACCAACACCGAGAAGGCGGATCTCATGTGTCCCCGTCTCTACTCGATGAGCTACGTCGAAGAGCTACAGTCTCCCCTAAAAGGAGAGGCTCTGCTTTATGGAATTGCTTACCATGAGATTCTTGAGCATGTCCTCAAGACCATAATGGTCGACGATGAAGCCATCCCAAGCCTGTCAATACTCCAGATCGCAGTGGATGAGATGGCTCCCGCTATTCTTTATCGGCTATGTCAGGAGCATGAGACGGATCCCCAGATTGTCGACGACATGTCCGACAGGATCTCTCGTTCGTTTGAGGGATGGTTTAACAACTGGGAGAGCCAGATTCATCCGTTCTATCGGTGCGTAGGTGTTGAGCTTGTGGTAGCGATGCCCATCACAGGAGACAGGGGCGAACCTTTCGACATGCCGATCTATATCGTCAACGATGGAGACGGCTACAGACCAGCGAGGATCGCTGAGGAAGGAGCTTATCTCCAGTCTGTACCCTTCTACCGCATCGGCAAGATAGACGCGCTTCTTGAGTGCAGGGAGACGGGCGCTCTGTACATCCTTGACCACAAGACAGCAGGGTCGATCTCCAGCTATGGGAGAAAGTTCGTCTATGATACCCAGCTTGTCGGCTATGCGGCTTGCATGAGATGGGAGATCGAGCATGGAGCCTATCAGCAATGGAAAGGGCGCAAGATCAAAGGAGTGATCTGGGACTTGATTAACAGCAAGCCTCCAGCGGTCCCGAAGCCTCTCAAGAGCGGGAAGCTCAGTAAGGCTATGACCAAGGCGCCGCCCAGCTATATCTTTCGGCGTGCTGTGGAGGCTCATGGTTTCGACATGGAAGACTATGAAGATCATATCGCTGAATTGCGCGACAAGGTGGACGGCAATCATCACAAGTGTCTCACCGAGAGCATTTATGGGGGCGACATGGACCGACTTGAGCGGGAGGATTATGGTCATGCAACCATGATCCATTCTCTCAGGAAGGCTCTTATCATGAGCGATGGGAGAAGCATCGACAGCGTAGCTCCTCGGCTTCCAGTCTGCTCCAAGTTCGGAACCTGCAAGCTTGGAACTGTATGCACAGCGGGAGAGAACCCGAAGGACTCCATCAGTCCGAGAGCCGTTCGCGTCCGCTGGGAAGAGGAGAAAGAAAAAGAAGAAAAAGCGCTCTTCTAAGCTTGACAGTATTTCATAATGAGTTATATTCTAAACAGGTCGAGAGACCAAACGACAACGGAAACCAGCAACCAAGGAGAAGCCTATGCCAGTCGTTACAGCAGCGTCCGCAATGGAAAGCGGATCAGCACCTATCAAAACCCTTATCTATGGACCATCGGGAGCGGGGAAAACCTTTCTCAGCGCATCAGCGCCTGATCCGATCTTCCTTCTGACTGAGCGCCAAGCGATCCCCAGCATCGCAGCCAGCAACCCAGACGCAAAGGTGGTCTATATCGAGACTGCTGACGAATTGCGGAAGTGCGTTACTGAGGCAATGAGGAAGGGGACCATCGAAGGCGCGACATTTACGACCATCGTACTCGACAGCCTGAGCGAAGCCCAGAGGATGCTCAGGGACGAGATTGAAAGCAATCCGAAGCGAAAAGAAGGCTCTGAGGGTCTCACCCGACAGGAGTGGGGAATCCTCGCCGACAAGACCAGAGCGCTGGTCCGAGCCTTGAGAAACCTCCCTTTCAATGTCGTCTGTACCGCGCTCATGGAGGACAAGACCGACGACCAAGACGTTCGGCGAATTGCTCCTCTGTTCCAAGGTCAGAAGACGGGGCATGAGATTCCTCAATGGTTCACCATTATCGGCGCCCTTACTCGCTCAGTCACCAAGGACGAAGACGGGGGGAAATTGGTCGCTCGTCGGCTCATTCTCGACAGTTCAGCGAACGTCCTTTCCAAGGTGACAGAACCGCTTGAAGGGGTTATAATTAGCCCAGACCTGACGGACATCTTCAACCGAATTCACAGCCACCGCAAAGGCTAAAAATCTAACCACAAAGCCGAGGAGGGTTAGCCTCCTTCCTCGGATAATCAGCAACCTAAACATGGAGCTTAAACATGGCTAAAATCAACCCACAAGACTACGCTAATAACAGCAGTAGCAACAACCAGAACAACGGATCGGAAACCCAAGAGCGGAAAGACGTTACGACGGCAGGAGTCAAAGTCCTCCAGCCTGCGGCTGCTTCATTCCGCACAACGATGAGCGGCAAGCTTCAGCTTGAGATCGCTTTCGCCTGCCTTGAGAGCATGGATCACCCTATGCTGGAGAACGGAGGTCTCTACATGGAGAAGTTCAGCCTCTCAGAAGGCGCGCTCTGGCGGATCGGAAACTTCGCCAATGCTATCGGCTATTCGACTCCGTTCGATCCCGAGCATGGTCCAGACGTTCTCTCTCTCATCTCAGCAGCGAAGCCATTCCGCGCCAAGCTGGAAGAGCGGGAGTGGAACGACAAGACCTATCTCCAGATCAAGTTCTTCGATGGATGGAGAGGCGCCGCGACGGACGAACAGAAAAAGCTCGTCTCCTCATGCGGGAAACGCTATAATGCTCTTGTCAAGAGCAGGGTCGACAACGGCTGGGAGGTTACTCCCATCAGAGCGCCAGAAGTCAATCCGCTCGATGAATCGGGAGGATGGGACGATCCAGCAGGCGCCGAAGACATCCCATTCTAAGGGAAGCAGGAAGATCCTGACCATCGGGATCGATCCAGCATCAGAGGGCGCAGCTACCATCCTGCTAAACGGGGAGGTAGTCTGCGCTCTCGCTTGGAGAAAGAGGACCAGACAGAAGAAACGGGTCTATGAAATCACCGAAGCTCGGCAGGGATACGATCCCTTTTCGTTCATTGTCAAAAGCGGAGGAGAGATCGGCGCGTCTATCTTCAACCTACCAGAGGTCCAGAGAGCGGTCGAGGATGGCTATGAGATAGACCTTGTCGTCGAGGACACCTATGTAGGGCGGAACATGAGGACGGCGCTCATAGTCGCGAGATTTGGCGGTCTTGTCGCGGGTACTGTTGAAGCTGGGATCGGAAAGCCTGCTAATTGGATCCGAGCAGCGTCATGGAGGAACAGCCTGCTCAAGATCAGCCATTTTGCGAACAGGGAAAAAGCAAAAAAATCAAGTTTATCCTTGATCCCTAACTTATTATGTGGTATGAGTGTATTGATAGACAAGCTCGGAGCGATTGACCATCTAACCGACTCGGCAGGGGTAGCACTCTGGCACTATCGAACTAACCACACAGACGGAGAACCAAAGACATGACCAGTCCGAGAGAGCAGGAGATCAGAATGATCTTCTCGCGATACGTCGCCATCAGGCGAGACCTTCAGAAGAGCAAGCCTAAGCTCTCCAAAAAAGGCAGAGCAATGATCGAGAAAGCTCTTGATCGTCTGGGCTATGAGAGCCTTGATCTGATCTTTCTCTACTTCGCAGAAGCTCGCGACGATTACACCCGATTCATGCGGGGAGACAATGACTTATCAAAGGACTATGTAAAGCTTGACAGCCTCCTAAGACCCACTAAGCTCGATGAGAAGCTTGTGAGGGCTAAGAGATGGAGAAGCAGGGGCTCAAGAAGCACAGAAGAGCATATCCGAGAGGCTATCGCGCCAAAGCCAAAAGAAGACCCAGACCTCTTTCTTCCCCTTCAATTTGTCGGAGGTGATGAATGAAGTGGTACGAAATGATCAACGAGGCAGGCATCGAGGAGATCGCTGATAAAACGGGCATGAAGCCAAAGCCTAAGAACACTTTTCAATGCCCATCATGTGGAGCTATGACCAGAGGAAGCAGCGACGGTCGAGGACCAGTCGGAGCGACAGCGAACCGAAAAGGCTGGCTCTGTCACCGATGCGGAGCCACTGGATCTCTTCTGGACTTCGTCAGCTACCATCTCACAGGCTCAAAGTATAAGGAGCTTGACAGGGACCAGCGGCGCGGAGTCTACGAATGGGCGCAGTCAGCAGGATACAGCGACGGAGACGCACCACGAAAGCCGAAGCATGAGGTCAAAGACACCCTCGCGGCTCTTGGAAGGAAGAAGCAGTCTCCAAGCGTCAGCGCTCCAGTGCAAGGATCAGGAGGGGTCTTCGCTTGGGGATCTGATAAACCTCAGCAATACAAAGAGACCCTATGGGACACAGCGGGGGAAAGCGTCAGGGACTACCTTATCAGGGAGCGGAAGCTCAGCGAGGAAGTGATCAAAGAAGCGGACCTCGGCGCCATGAGAGCGCAGGGAATGGACTGGATTGTCATTCCGCTCAAGAATACCTCTGGCGAGATCGTGAACATGAGATTCAGATCCATCCCTCCAGAAGGTCAGAAGAAGAGCTATCGGGTCTGTCCATCTCGACCTATGCCTCTATATGGCTCCGACAGGCTCGCCAAGACCTTCGACGACATGGTCATCCTATGCGAGGGAGAGCTTGACGTTCTCGCTATGAAAACGCTCGGCTATGATGCGAATGTCGTCTCGACAACGACTGGAGCCTCCAGCTTCGCCGAGGAATGGCTTGATCAGCTTGAGCCCTTCCGATCCTTCTGGCTTTTCTATGACAACGACCAAGCAGGAAACGATGGAGCCAAAAAGGTAGCCGAGAAGCTCGGAAAATACCGCTGTATGCGCGTCAAGCTTCCAGTCCATAACGATGTGGGGGAAGTCCTACAAAGTGGCGCAGATCCGATCCTCGTAGACGAGGCATTCAATAACGCGAAGAGCTACGTCGACAGCGAGCTAAAATCCGTCCTTGACTATGCGGACGAGCTTGAGAGGCTCATAGCGCAGCCTGACACCATGAGGGGGCGCTCTACTGGGTCGATGCGTCTGGATGCCTGCTGTGGTGGCGTTACGGCTGGTCTATGGGTCATTACTGGCGACACTGGGCAGGGAAAGACAAGCTGGGCGACATGGATGTGCTGGGAGATGGCTCGGCTCGGAACCCCGATCATGCTTACATCGTTTGAACAGTCGCCTATCGGGACAGTCCAGAAGCTCCTGAGAAATCAACTCGGCGGAGACTTCACGAAGTACACTCCAGACGAGAGAAGAGCAGCGATCATCGAACTGGATAACCTTCCGATCAGGATACTGGATCACTATGGGAATGCAGACGTTGACACCGTAATCGAATCGGTGAGGTATTCGTCTCGGCGCCATGGAACAAAGATCGCTCTCATCGATCATCTCCACTTTCTGATCAAGCCATCAGGAGACGAGCGGAACGAGATCGAAACAGTGGTCCGAAAGCTCGCGACTCTCGCGGTCCAAGATCAGATCACTATCTTCCTCATCTGCCACCCTAACAACATGGCAGCAGCCCAGCAGCGCCGAGTTAAGATCACCGATCTCAAGGGAGCATCTGCAATCCGTCAGGATGCCCATGTCGCTGTGGTTGTCGAGCGAGGTGTTCCAAGCCCTAAGCGCGGCTATCCTCATTCCGTCATCTACTTCGACAAGGTGAGGAGCGAGTTCGGGCAGGCTGGGTCGAAATGCGTCATGGCTTACGATCCTCTTTCCTGCGTCTATGCAGACCGATGGGAGGATACTCCCGCAGGAATGCAGGGAGTCAAGGTGATATCAGCCCCCGAATAATCGGGGCGCTGCGCCTAAGTTACCAAAAAACTTAATCTTTTTCGATCTTTTCTGTTGCGGTCTAACGCATTATGCGTAATAATATAAATGTAACCACAAACAACGGAAACAAAATGATCACCCTCGCCGACCTCCTCGCTCCCACCCGCACCGTAGCCGCCCTCGTTCACGACACCTTCTGCAAAGTGGTCGAGGATGACTGCCTTGAGCTTTCCGTTATCGAGATCATCGACCTGCTCGACCTCAACGACAGCACCAAGGTCCGCACCGCTATCGCGAACATCCTCATCGAAGACGCTGGCGAGGAGTTTGAGTTCCTGACTGAAGAGGAGCGCAACGAGGTAGAGATGGAGATGGAAGCAGAGCGCCGCATGGACGACGACTTCTTCTCGACCATGAGCTTCCTTCGCTCCAGCCACTGCTAACCAATACCAAACGGAGATAAGACCATGACGACATACAAAGCAAACCTCACCTATATCGTTTCCGAAGGCTGGGTCGACTACACCATCCCAGAAAGGGACATCCTTGACAGCTACGAACTGACTCAGGACACCGAGATCGCCGAAGCCCTTGGAGCTACTCCAGAGGAAGCGGTCGAGAACCTTCTCAAGCTCCCAGTAATCGCCGACGGCGGATCTATCGCTGGCGACTGGGTCTGGTCCGACTGGGTTTTCAGCCTCAGTCTGACGACCGACACAAGGAACCAGATTATGGTCTCCGAGGTTAACGAAGAGTCTTTCGACTTCTGGGAAGATGACACCAAAAAGGTCGACAATATCCTCAACCTTCTCGCAGGCGCGGCATAAAAAACCGCAGCCTTGCGAGGCAATTCAAAAAAAGATTATCTTTTCTGTCGACAGTAACTCACTATGAGTTATTATATAGATGTAACCACAACGGAGAGAGAAAATGACTGTAGTACTTATCAACATCGAAAACGCCTTCCAACAAGTCCGATTCAACTGGGACGACAAAGGCGAAGGCTGTGACTTCGTCGCCATCGACATCGAAGACGAAATCATCGACGCTATGATCGCAGCGAAAGCCCACGAAGGCGCAGACTTCGACGGCTGGACCACCGACCTGATCTGGGAGTAGGACATGTTCATCGAACAAGCTATTCAAAACAAAGAGGATTTTATCAGGCACTGGGTGGAAGAAATGAACACTAACACGAAACTTCTTCGGGACGCGCCTACCAGCATGAGGCTCATCAGAAGGATGAAAAATATCGCTAAAACACTGGAAGAGGAAGTCGAGAAGCTGAACAAGCTCTACAGAATGAGAGACGCGGGAGAAGAATATGTCTAATCCATTCAAGGAAGAATCCAAGGACCAGAAGATCGAGCGGGTCAGGAACGACATCAAAGGCTATCGCGAGAAGCTGGAGAAGATCGACAACCTTCTAAACGGTCCCCTCTATGACTCGCAGATCAAGGAGCTTCAAGAGCGCCGCAAGATCTGGAGCGGAGCGCTCGACAGGGCGCGAGGATTCCTTCACAAGCTCATAGGAGAGCAGTCATGACCATCTATGACCACAAGAGCCTAACGAGCCTCATGGAGGCTATAGAGCGGCAGCAAGAGACCATCTCTGAGACCGTCAGACTGCTGAACCAGAACGACACCGTCGCAACCATGGAGACGACTCTCTCCCCTCAAGACTTGCAGCACTTCAAAGACATGGCTCACTCCCTTGAAAGGGCGAAGATGTCCGTCACGAATCTCCAGTACTGGATATCGGAGGCGTGGATGTATAACAAGCTTGCAACTCCTCCGACATTCGACGACGTTCTCAAGCTCGCAATCGGGACCACCAAAGCCTTTCCGAAAAAAGTCGAAAAAATATCTTGACGCTATCTTACTATGAGTTATAATAGAGACATAACCACAAAGAAACGGAGAAAAAATGAAAACCGCATTCCCAATCACCCGCGACGGAAAAACAATCGGAGTCGCAACATTCAACAAGTCCGAGAAATGGATCGAGGTCTTCTTCCGACCAGATAGCGGACTCTCGTCCGAGAGCATGGATTTCACTGGAAACGTCACCCAGATGAGGAAGTTCATCAAGGACGTAGCTCCTCGCTCCAAGGTGACCCGAGGATGGGTCGAAAGATAAAAGTTTTGGTCAGGGACGGTTTATCGCTTGTCCGTCCTCTCCGTTGGTTTACACAATCAAAGCGACAGCGGGGTGAGAAGCCCCGCCTATTTTCACAGAGGAACAAATGGAAATCAAGACCACCAGAAAATTCAGACCAGCAGACGAAGACCTCCTCGGTCCAATGAGGAGAGCAGTCGCCGACCTGCTCGATCACCCAAAAGCGCTACAGGAAGACTATGCGCTCGCGGCTTGGCATAACTACGCAGACCAGACAAAGGGCGGAGACTACAAGGGATTTAACGCTGAGATGTGGCAGTTCTCAAAGAACCGAGCGATCACCATGCTCTCAGATAACAATGGACTGACATGGACCGAGATCCTCATCATCTCAAAGCTCATCTATCAGGCGCTGATTGGAATCAAGATAGCAGTCGGAACACCCGTATCCATACGCATCCCAGATCTCCGAAAGCATTCCGAGAAGATTCAAATCCATTGGATCGACTTCGTTCTCGCAGTTATGGTCGAGACAGGGAATGCAGTCAATATCCTTCCCGAGGTACTCGATGGAGCGAACGAGGCTGCATCCACACCGTATCAAAACGAGCTAATCAGGCTCATGCACTTCGTTTTCCAAAACACAATCAAGAGGGAGGAAGAAAATGCAGAAATGGATCATCCTTAGAGACATGAAGTTCGCGGCGCAGGAGGAAGGCAGGGAATACCAGTACGACATCCTAACGGCTGGGACCGTAGTCACGCAGATCGCGGACAACTCTCTCGATCATGGCGACAGGATGCAACTCCGAAAAGCGAGACAAAGGGCTAACGGGAAACGGGTTATCTTCTGCGAGTGGCGAGGGATATGGAGATACTGCACCGTCGGCGTAGATATCAAACCAGTCTCAAGAAACACCAACATTCCAAAACCGAGGCGACCACTATGAAAAAAGCTGAGGTCATCAAGCTCCCGCTCCTGTCCATACAGGAAGCAATTGGCTCTCCAAGGGTCTCCGCACTGCTGGAGCAGGGATACTCCATCTCTGCTGTGATACCAGTCGACGACGACGGAAATCCCACCCTGTTCCTAATCATGCAACCAGACCGAAACCCATTCTCTAAAGCCTTCGTTCTCGGCGCCGTAACCGCTCCCGCGCTAATCGTGGTAGCCTCCATCCTTCTCGGCTTCTTTCAGCAATGAACGGATCCAACCCGCGAAAACACACAGAAGAACAACGGTCAAAAGGAAACTCGCATAATAGGACAACGCGCCAGCCTCGGCGCTGTGGCACTCGGTACGCAATCCCCGAAGACTGCTCAACGGATACGACGGACAAGGCTCAATCCCTGCCAGCATATCCATCCGATGCCCACCCGTTACCCTTCAACGCGAAAGAGGTCCGAGAAACCTGCTTCCGCGCTACCTTCCCGCACTTCCCGCACTTCTGAGGCTTGTCGCTCTCCTTGTACGATAGAAGGCGCTCAAAGCGCTCCTTGCATGGTCTACATTCATACTCATACATTGGCATCATCTCCCCCTTATAAGAACCCAATAACAGAAAAACACCCACAAAACACCCACACCACAAGAAACACACACGACCAAACGCACACACACGCACGATAATTATGCCCCCTAAATCGACGATAATTAACCTTTACACTCCGAAAAGGCTATCAAAGCGAGGTATATGAAGGGCATTTTTTAATGTGGGGGTGTTGCAATTTGTGTTAAGGTGAGGTCGAGGATAGCTGTTTAAAGAGGCGAGGAGGGCGATTATGGGCAGTTCTAAGGATAACGAAGGGCATCCACTGGCAAAGATGAAAGGCGAGCGTGAGACGGCTCACAGAGCCTTTTTGTTATGGGCGATGCAGAACCCTAAAAAGCGGAATCAAAGAGCGACGGCGCGAGCGGTTGATCGATCCCCGTCAGTCGTCCGCGACTATAAAGAGCGATGGAACTGGGACGAGAGGGCGAAGGAGATAACATCGGACCAGCAGGCTCAGGCACTCTATCGCGAATTGTACTTCGACAAGATGGGATCCAAAGAGATCGCGATGATTGAGAAGAACATCCTCTCTCCGATCTCGGTGGTTGGAACTGTCCCCGCAGGAGTGGCGGCAGGAGTCGCGCAAGTGATGGAAGAGACGCAGAAGCCGAAGGGGGAAACGGTTTTCTCTCAGGAAGTAAAGCGGCGCCATATTGAATTGGTCGACTATGCGATAAGCTACATCCAGCAGCAGCTAAACGATGGAGATATCAAGTCGACGCTAAAGGATATCCCGACTCTTTTGAATCTGAGAAGGGAATTAACTGGCGAGGTTGATCCCGCGAAAGAAGGGACGCTCGTTATCGAAAGCGTGAGAGTAGCAGCAGCAAAGAAGGCAGGGACGGATCTCGTCGCGGCTATGCTGGAGGACTCGCGTGAATTAACCGCAATACTGGAGAGCCTGTCCTATAGGGGCAAGGC
>Ga0163180_10000096_pt1 | contig 42863 bp, 30 predicted proteins | sample AtlANTMetagenome_2_FD_109647 | JGI IMG/M metagenome (GOLD analysis project Ga0163180, IMG submission 109647) | Marine eukaryotic phytoplankton communities from the Atlantic Ocean - Atlantic ANT 4 Metagenome | ecosystem: Environmental > Aquatic > Marine > Oceanic | place: North Atlantic Ocean...
ATGAAGGAGTTCAATGATTGATGCGCCGAATCCATTCTTGAGGACGTGATCCTCAAAGGTGCAGATCACCTTGCAGCGCTTTGCAACATCGAGAATGAGTTCCTCATCGAGGGGTTTGATGAACCGTGGGTTAACCAGTGCTACGGAGTATCCTTGAGCCTCAAGTTCTTCTCCAGCTTCGACCGCAAGGTCGTGAACAAACCCAAGGCCGATGAGGGCTACATCACAGCCGTCCTTGACCAGTTCACCCTTTCCGATTTCCAGAAGACGGGGGTTTTCCTTGGGTTGAGCTCCTGTGCCCACGCCCCGCGGATAGCGGACGGCAATCGGCCCGTCATCATAGTGTGACATGGTCCAGAGCATGTCGGAGAACTCATCCTCGTCGATTGGTTGCATGTGGACCATGTTCGGAATATGGCGGAGGTAGCCTATGTCAAAAAGTCCGTGGTGAGTTGGTCCGTCGTCTCCTGAGAGACCTCCGCGGTCCATACAGAGGCGGACGGGGAGTTCCTGCAGGGCCATGTCATGAATGATCATGTCGTAGGCTCGCTGCATGAAGGTTGAGTAGATGGCGAGGAATGGCTTGAGTCCCTGGGATGCAAGGCCACACGCGAAGAGGGCAGCATGCTCTTCCGCAATGCCAACGTCAAAATAGCGTTCCGGGATCTCATCCTTGAAGATCTCCAGCTTGGTACCTCCGGGCATGGCGGCGGTAACAGCGACGATCTTGTCATCCTCCTTTGCGAAGTTTGTGACTGCGCGCCCGAAGACCTCGGAATACGTGGGAGTTCCACCGCCGCTGGTAGAGCCATCTAGGACATTGTAGGGGCCGAGTCCATGGAACTTGCCCGGCTTCTCAAGAGCTGGCTTATACCCACGTCCCTTCTCGGTGATTATGTGGAGGATCACTGGCTCCTCCTGCTCTTTCAGGTAATCGAATGTCCTGATGAGGAGGGGCAGGTTGTGGCCATCAAGAGGGCCGAAGTAACGCACGCCGAACTTTTCAAAAAGAACGTTGGGAAAGAGAAGGTTCTTGGCACTTCGTTCGATCTTATGGGCAAGCCTCCGCACACTCTGCCCGCCAACCCTTTCGACGAAATCGGCGGCCTTCTGGCGAACATCCGAATAGGCCTTGTTGGTCTGGAGGGCATTGAAGTATTTGGCAATGGCACCCACATTCTTGTCGATGGACCACTCGTTGTCGTTGAGGACCACGATGAAGCGCTTTGTGGTTGAGGCGATGTTGTTGAGAGCTTCCAGGGTAGGGCCACAGGTAAAGGCCGCGTCGCCGGCAATGGCAATCACGTGTTCATCACCGCCTTGGAGATCGCGGGCCGCGGCCATTCCGAGCGCGGCGGAAAGTGCGGTGCCGGCGTGTCCGGCGCCATAGCAATCGTGTGCTGATTCGCTGCGAAGGAGAAATCCATTGAGCCCTTCATACTGGCGGATGGATTCGATCCGGTCACCACGACCGGTCAGCATCTTATGGACGTAACCCTGGTGGGAGACATCCATGACGAACTTGTCAGAGGGAGTTTCGAATATCCGGTGGAGTGCAAGAGTGAGCTCCACGACTCCGAGGTTCGGGCCGAGATGACCACCGGTGCGCGAGAGTGTACGGATGAGGGTTTCACGGATTTCCCCTGCAAGCTGGTCGAGTTGACCATCGGTCAGGCTCTTCAGGTCGTCCGGACTCTTCAGGTTGGAAAGAAGAGAGGTTCCGGGGTCAGGCTGGGAACTAGAGGAGTCGGATGTCATCTTCGGGGAGTTCGGCGGCTGGACTGTCTCCGGGGCCCGGGGAATCCTCCTCTGCTTCCGGGTCAGGGGCCAGATTCTTTTCAGCGGAGTTTCCCACCTCAATCAACTCGATACGTTCCTTTGCTGCGGTCAGGACCTTCTCACAATGCCGGAGGAGCCCTGCTCCCTTTTCGTAGTGAGCCACCAATTCCTCCAGGGGTAGTTGATCATTCTCCATGGCTTCGACCATGGCCTCGAGTTTGCCCATGGCCTCCTCGAAAGTGCCTGTGCCGCCTTCCTTTGCCTTCTTCTTTGCAGCCATATCTTCCTGAGGGATAGTTACTGGGCGCTTGCTGTTGGTGATACCGACCAGAAGATCATGGGGGGGATGTTGAGAAAACGCATTGGGGTGGGGTAACGGGTGAGAATGGTCCTGAGTTCAGGATCCAGATTGGCAAGACTGCCGGGCCCAGTTCGTGTAGTGGCAGAGGCCCAGCCATCGAGAACCAGGGGGGCCCATTCGTTATACTCGATGTAGACTCCAGGCAATGTCCTGCGGCTGTGAGAATAGGGGGAAATCAGGAGGCCTGCAAAAGGTGAGTCCTGAGCTTTGGCGAGAATTTCAAGTTCATTGAAAACACTGACCTTGTTTGGAAGCCAGAGGGCAGTCCGGTCTGCATACCAGGCTACTGCCCAGGGTTGATCGGTAACTACGATTTCATCCTCTCGCACCTGGGAGGCCAGTCCTGTATTCAGCGCCGCGGGGTAGTAAGGTGGCCAGTGAGGAGTAACCGTTCCGGCCTTGCCGACTTCCCGGATCTGACGAGGGAGGTCGAGGACCATGGGGCCGGCGCTGATCAGGATCGCAGCCACGAAGTGGGCATTTCGCAGTGGAGGAATCTCGGTGATAATCTTGAGGCGGCTCCACAGGATGGCTATCAGGGCCAGGCCGTATCCGGCGAAAAGAGGAGCGAAAAGGATATGGAGCTGGTTGGGGTCGGTGCTAGCACCGTCCTTGAGTCCGAAAATAGCCATTCCTACAGCCCCAAAAAGCCACATGAGAAGGAGGCACCATCGAAAATTGGCAATGGATTTTCGTTTAAAGGGATGGAGCAGGGCCAGGAAGAAGAGAGGGGCAGTCAGAAGAGAACCGAGGTTGTTGAAGAGGTCTCCTGCCTGGAGAATGGTGGTTCTTACGATCTTGAAGGGAAGGTTCTGCAGCGGGAGGTAGGTATCCTGCAGGTTATAAGTTCGCATTACCGAGTCCTCGCTTGTACCCAGACCATTGAATACGGTCAGGATTGCGGTGCCTCCCATGCTCCCGCTGTATTGTTTGTTCTTGAGCAGTGGCAGGAGAGACACCAGGAGGACAAAACCAAGAGCTGCAAGCCCGGCTGCGCCCCGGGGGCGCAGGAAAAACCCAGCATAGATTGCAAATCCCAGAACGATCCAGATAGCCAGCCAGTGGGTGAGAACCAGGAGACTCAGGAAAGCGGCAGAAATGAGGGCGGGTAAAAGGGCGATTCGACCTTCTGTAGTGGCCTCGACTGCGCGATAGGCGAAAAAGCATGCACAGGAAAAGAGGAGGAGCATGAACATCTGGGGCAATCCTGTCTGGGAAAACTTCCAGTTAAGATCGCAGAGCAGCATGAGCAGGGCGGTAACTCCTCCGATCTTGGGGTCGAAGATGCGGGAGATGAGCAGATAGTTCACCCCGATGGCGATGAGAAAACAGATCACCGAGGTAGCAGCGATAACCCTGTCAAGTTTGTAGACCGTATCGTTTTCAGTCATTCGCCATTTGTCGGCGTCATCACCACCAACAAGATTCAGCGCCCAGCTCAGGAGAACCGGGTGAAGGGGTGCATGATAGGTGTCGCGATTAGCGTCCTTGATGACTGGGTTCCCCTCCTGGAGTTCGTCGTTCTGCCAGATTGAGACCGGTCGCAGAACCTTGGTGGTGAAACTGTTGTCCCGTGCGATCTCACGTGCGATCTGGGCCTGATCCATGCCCTTGGGAGAGTCCAGTCCCCGGAAGGTTACCAGAAGATAGAGGAGCGAAAGACCAATGAGGAGAATGAAGAAGAGAACGCGGCGGATGATGATGCCGGCATTTATGGGGGTAGGGGCTTCTGCGGTACTCATGTTGCGGATGTGGAATCAGAGTGAGTCCGAACTGCTGGGGAGATCTTTCAGTTTGCGTTGCAGGGTACGTCGACTGATACCCAGAAGACCCGCCGCCTTTGTGCGATTCCCGTTTGTATAGCGCAGGGCACCCCGGATGGCGTTCATTTCGAGGTCATGCAAGTTAAATTCGCCCTGAGGCGCAAGGTCCTTTTCTGCAGTGCCGGATGGATCTGTCATTTCTGCAGTGCTGGAGAGAATGTTGTCGTCGAGGAAGCGGGGGAGATGTCGTTCCCCAATGCTCTCATCGTTGGACATCACAACCCCATGCTCGATAGCAGTTCTCAGTTCCCTCACGTTTCCCGGCCAGGAATAGAGACGGAGGAGGTCCAGCGCCCTGTCACTTAGAGGCTTGAGAGCCCGTCCATTTTCCTCGGAAAATTCACGAAGAAATGAACTGGCAAGGAGGACGATGTCTTCTGCACGTTCCCGCAGGGGAGGCATTCTGATGTTGACGACATTGAGCCGGAAGAAGAGATCTTCCCGGAATTGTTCTTCAGTCACCATTTGACGGAGGTTCCTGTTAGTTGCCGCGATCACTCTGACATCAACCGCAATGGGATTGTTTGACCCAACCCGCTCGATCGTCCGCTCGGAGAGAGCGCGGAGGAGCTTGACCTGGGTAGAAGTATCTATTTCACCGATTTCATCGAGGAAAAGGGTTCCGCCGTCGGCCTGTTCGAAGCGGCCAATACGCCTCTGGTGGGCGCTCGTGAAGGCCCCTTTTTCGTGACCAAATAATTCAGACTCGAGTAACTGGGGGGAGAGGGCGGCGCAGTTGACTATCACCAACTTGTCTGCAGGGCGTCCGCTCAGGTCGTGTAATGCGTGGGCCACAAGCTCCTTCCCCGTTCCGGATTCTCCTTCGATGAGAATCGTGGCACGCGTTGGAGCGACCTGGGTCACCATCTCCCCGATCTTCATCATGGCCTGGGATTTCCCGATGAGTCGCTCAAGGCCTGCGCTCTGGCTGGAGGCCTTTTTCTGAAGTTCATGATTTTCCGAGGTGAGACGTCTGTTCTCGCTCTCGATTTCACGACCTCGCGCTGCACGGGCTACAAGAAGTTCGACTTCTTCAAGATTGAGCGGCTTGGTTACGAAATGCCAGGCACCTCTCCTCATCGCCTCCACTGCGGTATCAACCGATCCGTAGGCGGTCATCATGATGGAAACTGGTGGTTTAGGCAGGGTGAGGGCCTCATCGAGGAGATCCATGCCTGAGTCCGCCCCGAGCCTCAGATCAGTGAGAAGGACATCGACGGGTTCGCTCTTGAGAACCTGTTGAGCCTCCCGGGCGTCGGCTGCGACATATACTTCGAAACGCTCATCAAGAGCCTGGCGCAGGCCATCTCGAGTGGGCTTTTCGTCATCGACGATCAGGACTACAGGGGTCATGGGGGCGAGAGTGGGAAGTCAGCTGGTTGTGGGTGACAGTCGTTTCAAACCTCGATCACCGGTTCGGGCCTTGGGGAGGAGTCCTCGATGAGCCGGACACGTTTTTCGACCAGAGGGAAGTAGAGCTGGACCGTGGTCCCCTTGCCTTCCTCGCTCTCCACTTTGATTTCCCCGCCATGCTCGCGCACGATGCGGCGGACGATAAGAAGACCGAGTCCGGTTCCGGACTGGCGGCTGGAGCGGAAGGGTTCGAAGAGAGAGCCCATTATTTCAGGTGAAATACCAGAACCGGTGTCCTGGACGGATACGATGACCTCGTATTCAGTGCTCCGGGAGTTGAGATGCACCTCACCTCCTGACCCGGGCAAGGCCTGGTAGGCGTTCTTAAGGAGGTTGAAAAGAGCCTGTTTCAGTTGATCGCTATCGAGGAGAAGGGAGGGAAGCTGGTCTTCAAGATTGAGATGGACCCTCACATTGCGCTCCTCCAATTCAGGTGCAAGCAGGGTAAGGGTCTCCTCGATGATATTGTTGAGATTGCGGGGCTTACGGAGAGGGTTGGCGGGTCGAATGGCATGGAGAAATTCCTTGAGAAGGCTGTCGAGTCTCTGGATTTCGTTCCGTGCCGTGGAAAGGTGCTCATCAAGTTTCTCCTGGTCTCCCGGAGGCAGGTCACTGATCTTACGCTCCAGGAGTTGAAGGTGAATACCGAGTGAATTGAGGGGGTTTCCGATTTCGTGAGCAACTCCGGCGGCAAGCAGGGTAAGGGCATTGACCTTTTCACTTTCGATGGCTTCCTCTGTTTCCCGTCGGGATTGCGTAATGTCACGGACCAGCATGACATAACCGAGAAGTTCCTCATTTCCATCCACATCTTCCACGAGGGGTGAAAGGTAGAAATTGAGGAAGCGGTTTTCAGGATAGAATACTTCCAGGTCACGGTTGACGGTCTGGCGCCCAGGTCCCGCCAGGGATTTCCAGTCCAATCCGCGGACAAGGCTCTCAAGGGGTTGCCCCACTGAATCCTCATTCTGCAGTCCAAAAAAACCGCAGGCCGCGCCATTGAGAAAGGTGACGGCCCCGTCCGGATCCAGAATAAGGACCCCTTCCTGAAGGGCATCGAAGACGTTTTCGAGGAACCCTCTTTCCCGGACCAGACGGTCGACCAAGCTTTGCACCTGACGAGGGCTTAAGCGATCCAGTCGAGCGATGAGTTTCTCTATGAATCCACTGTTCAAGGGCTCTTTCCTGATTGCTGGTTCCGTGCTCTCGGGTATTGAGGAGTAATGAGTGAAGTCCAGATAGTGCTATGCACTTTCCCAGACCCCTCCCGGGCGCGTCATATTGGCACACTTCTTGTAGAAAAGCAACTGGCGGCCTGTGTGAATCTGATTCCAGGGGTAGAATCGATATTCAGCTGGAAAGGAAGGATTTCAAAGGAGCAGGAGGTCCTCGCGGTTTTCAAGACCACGGGGGACCGTCTTGAGGAATTGGAGCGATTGATGGAGGAGCACCACCCCTATGATCTGCCGGAACTGCTGATCCTTCCCGTCGGGGGGAGTGAGTCCTACCTCAACTGGGTTCGGTCTGTAACCTGTGCTTGAGATTGGAAAGTGCTGTTTTCGGTAGGAGGCTTTGCAAACGTAATCCGATTGGTTACTGGTCAGTATCGCCTCATGTATCGCTTTATTAAGATTGTCCTAGGTGTGCTGCTTACAGGCTCCTTTTGCGGGAAGTGTGCTGAAGTGCAATGGACTGCACGTGGAAGTGTCACCCTTGTTCGTGGTGAAGACTTCCTTCAAATCGCGACGACTGGAGCCCCAGTGTCTATTGAACTGAGTTATGACAACGCCAGTGAGGGCGAGATTTTCAGACAGATCTTCGATTTCAGTGATCAGCTGTTCTGGCAGCAGGAGGAATATTATAACCAGATTAATCTGCATCTTTCGATAACGATCGGCAATAACACTTGGCAAGGAATACTTGGCTCAGGGTCGAGCGGTTCCCCATACAGTCTCGAGATTCAGGACGTAAAGCTGGCCGGGGATACGGCGGACTTTTTCAGGGTAACGGTTGCGAAAGAAGATGGGGGAAGTTTCCCGGTTTTCCCCGGAGGGGATATCCCTGGAGTGAATCCAAGCATGAGGGTAGAATTCCGTGATGAGTCGACAGGTGGTGGAGAGGCTCCTGACTATCTGGATTCTACTGATCTCGCATGCGTATCCCAGAGTGTCACCCGGATCACGGAAGCACTGGGATTTGTTTCCAACGGTCTGGGGCAGGTTATCCGCTTTACGGTTGATCCGACAACAATCCGGGCGCGGTTGAGTGCCCTGGAGGAAATTGAACTTAGAAAAGTTGTCTACGATCCTGAATTTGACGAAGTCCTGCTCACGTGGGCCAGTATCCCGGGTAAATTCTATATAATCCAATACCTTGCTGAAGACCTGTGCTGGAGGGAGAAGAGTTCCACCCTCGCGGTTAGTTCGGAAACGACCTGGTCTGTGCTGCCGTTGAGGGAGACTGAACTCTATCGTGTAATAGAGGAGGAATAGAGCGGGCTGAGTCAGGCACGGGTGCAGCCTTGTTGCTGGAACAGGTCAGTTGCTGATGCGGAATCCATTGGTGTTTTCGAGGGGGGCAATCTCTTCGGACTGAACCTCCTTGATGAAGTGAGAAATCGCGCTTTCTTCCGTAATTTCCGAGAGATACTCCTCGATCTCCTGAGCTTCACCCATGATTTCCATTTTTACCGTGCCATCGGGCATGTTTTTGACAGATCCAACCACGTCGAAACCAGTGGCGATTTCTCTCGTGGAATAACGGAACCCTACGCCTTGGACCCGGCCGGAAAAGATGACTCTCTTGGCGATCATGTACCCGAAAGGTAAGCGAGAACCGGTTTTCTTGTCGATCGTGCAGAAGACTGTTTATTTACCTGTCCCTTGATTCGCTCAGCAGTTCCCTGATGGTATCGAGGGTCTGGCTGTCAGCACAGTTGATCATCGTGGTGGTTTTTTCCCGGGTAAACACGGAAATGTGGCGTTCGGGGATGCCAGGCGGATCATTACGTCGGGAGAGAATCTCAGATGCACGGGTAGCTGCTGCTTCGGTTTCCCATCGACATACCCACAGGAGGTGATCCCCACTGGCATTTGCGAAGAGGCGGTAACGGTCTCCGCGCCACAGAAGAGCAAGGGCCTGAGCCTGCTCGTAGCTCTCCAGCCACTCGATGAGGGTCTGGATCTGGAGTGAGCCAAGAGACTCTTCCAACTGGTTAGCCTGACTGGGTAACGGAGGGGGAAGAGTCACCGGCACAATTGCGGAAGGATCTCCCCCGAGTAATTCAAAGGTGCTCCGGGGAGGGTCCTCAATGAGGTCCGGCAGGGTTCGTGACCGGGTCCGGAGGCGGGTCTCCAGAAAAATACGGGCCATGCCCCGCTCCTGTGGGAGTTCTCCAAGGGCTGCAAGGTAGATGGGAAGGCTTGCCAGGAGAGATTCTCTTTCGGTGATAAGAGCAGTTGGCAATGCGAAGGACTCGCGCGATTCTTCCCGTAGCCTGGCTTTAATTGACTCCGCAATGGCGGAATACAGGCCAGACTGGGCGATCCATTCGTCGTCGCTCAGCCGGCCGATGACTATCGGGGCGTGCTGGTGCAGAAGCAGGCGGGCCAGAAGGCCATGAAGGATGACACGATCCTCAACCTCTTCTTCATCAAAATCGCGGGCAATGAGGAGATCCCCTTCGCGTTCATCCAGCCAACCCCGTAGCCCGATCGATTGTAGAGCGGACAGCCCCTTCTCCATGGGCTGTCTCGAAAATTCATGGAAGCCCATCAGTTCGAGGGCACGTGAACGGCGGGCCAGGCCTCCAGGGCCAAACTGGGCGGCTAGATTCTCACGGACCCTGTCGAGCCATATGTCCATTGGGACGCGACGAACTTCAGGCGCCGCCTTAAAGCGGAGGCCAAGGGTTTCCTCCACATAGGATTCAGCGCTGAGACCGCTTTGCTCCCGGCTTGCTTCCTTTGATGGAGGGTCAGGCCTGAGTAGTGCCAGAAGGAGACCTCCTGCAATCGCAGCTATCAGGAGGGAGATAAGTGTGGCGGCGCCCTTCATGAAGGCTGGGCGAACGGGGCCTTATGGTTTGAATGGGTTGTCGCGTGGAAAGGTTCCCCGCGTACCGAATACTTCCTCGGCTTTTTTACCCTCCTTGAAGGTGTAGACTTCAGGGGTGGTCGAATTTCCCTGCGCGTCGTAGTTGTAATACATCACGCGAATGGGCGTTTCCTTGCCCGTCTGGGGGTCAGTGCGCAGGGCCCTCGCGTCAAACATTCTTTCGGCTTGTAGTCGGCCGGTGCTCTTGCTGTATCCGTAGGAGACCTTGTAGAGGAGGGCTTCCTTTCCGTCATAGATTTTACATGCGAGGGGGTCCCTCTGGGCATTCAGTCGGTAGACCACGATCATCTTGACGGCGCCGTTGGTTCCCCAGGTCCGTTTGACCAGGGTCCGATCGTCGGGACTTCGCCGGAAGACGGTTCGAGACCCGTCCTGGTGGCGTTTGATTCGGACGTTGGGGCCCTCTTTCTCCCACTTCTCCTGAAACTTGTCCGGGAAGGATTTTTTCCTGTCCTGCTGGCTCAACCCGGGTCCGAGGCCCAGGACCAGAATGGACAGAGCGAGTCCGGTCACCCGGCGAAGGGGGGAGTTTTGCATGGACTGGAAAAATAGCTCTCAGTGATTGTAATGGCAATGGTGAATCGGGCGCCCACAGGTGGCGATTTATCCTGATGAACTACAACAGGAAGGATTTTTGGTGCCATAGCGGTGCTTTTTGGTTTGGTTTGGTCAGGAACGGTGACTTGGCAGACTGGCAGTGGGACTACCCTTGCCCTCGATCGGGGCGTGATCATGGGGATTCTGAATGTGACCCCTGACTCTTTTTCGGATGGGGGCTGCTACGAGGATATGAATCATGCGCTTGACCGTGCCCGGGTCATGATAGGGCAGGGAGCAGGTGTTATTGATGTTGGTGGCGAGTCCACCCGCCCCGGTGCGGGCCCGGTTGGCGCAGACGAGGAATTGAGGCGGACCATTCCTGTTATCGAGGCTTTGAGGGCGGAATGGGACGGACTCATTTCGATTGATACCAGTAAGGCGGAGGTGGCCAGGACGGCCCTGGTTGCTGGAGCAGATATCGTAAATGATGTCTCGGGCCTGCGAGGCGATGACGGAATGATCGAGGTTTGTGGCGAGTCGGGCTGTGGGATTGTGATCATGCACATGCAGGGGAAGCCACGGACCATGCAGTCCAATCCTCATTATGATAATGTGGTAACCGATGTCCGGGATTTCTTCGAGGAGCGTTACACGACCCTCGTCTCCTCGGGAATTAATGCCGAGTGCCTGTGTTTTGATCCGGGTATTGGATTCGGCAAGACCTTGGAACATAACCTATCCCTTCTGGCTCATCTTGATGCACTGGTAATACATCGTCGGCCTCTGGTTGTAGGGGTATCCCGAAAGAGCTTTATCGGCAGGATCCTGGGTGATGACTCACCTGGTCTCCGGGACTGGCCTACCGTGGCCCTTACAGCTGCTACCCGCCTGCAGGGCGCATTAATCCACCGGGTTCACGAGGTAAGGGACAATCGCGATGCGCTTCTTATGGCAGAAGCGGTGCTCTCCGGGCGGTAGGGTATTGAGGGAAGGAGACAGGGCAGGGGGAACTTTACTTGTTCCAGTAGATCACCACGTTCCGGGTGGCCCGCCCGCAGGCGATGATGTCCAGTTTTCCATCCTTGTTGAGGTCAGCAATCTTGAGGTCCTCACAGGCCATCTTGTTGTCATCGAGAAGGTGAGTCTTCCATGTGCCTTCCTTGTCTCTGGCGTAAAGTTTGATGCCGACTTTCCCTTCCTTGTCCGGGTTACGCCAGCCCGCGATGACCTGGAGAGAGCCGGTTCCAAGGACGTCAGCGTATTCCAGGGCATGCCCCTGAGCGAGACTATCATCCAAGAGCGTGCGCTGCCATCTGGTCTTTCCACCCTTGCCCCCCTCAACCTCGTAGACTGCTACGGTGTTGCCGTGGAGAGGTTCGATACAGGCATATGTATTTTTCTGGGAAAGGGCCTGCTCTCCATAGACTCCGAAAGGATTGGCCTTCCCGATACGAATTTCCCCGGCCCCGCCATTCATGTCCGGGAGGGTGAGGTCGGAAGATTGCCACTTCCCCTCCGCATGCCAGATCGCCATGGCCCCTTCAGCGCCGGCGATAACGACAGAATCGCCCGAGTCCCCCTCTGTCACCGAGTCGAAATTATGAGTCTTATGGAGTTCGTTATTGATGACAGCCGTTTTCCAGTTGCCACCAGCAGAAGGAGCGGACGGGGGAAAGTAGGCGGTGACATTGACGCCTTTTCCCTGGCCCCCGCGGTTTCCCCGGCCATGCAGGGGGAGGACCACGAGAGCATATTTCTTTTGACCGGTGTCCACCCAGCGCATGCGGTGGGTTGTGGGGTCATGGGGGAGTTGAACGGGTTGCACCTTGCCGAGGGACCCCAGGTAATGAATGGACCCCGATTGTTCCTCGCTGTCGGTGTTGCCTGGATTCCAGTTTCCGCCCACTGCGACCTCGACCTTGCCGTCTCCATCGATATCCCGTGCCGCGATACAGACGTTGTCGCGCAGTTGGTTACGTTTCTCGCCTTTATGAAAAGTATGGAAGAGGTGTTTCTTCCAGGATGGATTCTCATACCAGAGGAAGTCACGTTTGTCCGCGAGGAGGATGTCCAGGTCCCCATCGCCGTCGACATCCCCGATGGCGAGGCCATAGCCAATGGCAATCTGGGGATCGATAGTCTGGGGTTCAAATTTGACTTCAGCAGAGAGCAGGAGAGTGCTGCATAGTCCAAAGGAGAAGACGGTGGCAAGTGGCAGGATGTTCATGGGCAGGGCTTCGCTTGCAGTGTTTGGAATGAACCTAGAGAGGAAAGGACGATGGGGAAAGCCCTCACTCGCAATATCTATCTTCGATCCGCGCACGTGAGGAGAGACCTCCTGAAGAATCGGGAAATGCCTCCGTTAGACGATTACCATTGCCTGAACAAGTCTTCAGGTTAATATCAGGTGGAGGTAGTGTTAGAATTCCTGCAAGAGCACTGGCGAAGCGCGGTGGAGATCCTGATTCTCTGGGTCTTCATCTATTATCTTTATCGGACTTTCAGGGCCACCCGCGGTGCTCGCATTCTCGTTGGCCTGGCCACGATCTTCGTGGTTCTCACTCTGGTTTCCCAGATTCTCCAGTTGGAAGTCATGCAGTTCATCATTACCAGGGTTGCAGTGGTTGCAGCCCTGGCTCTCCTGATCATTTTCCAGCCCGAATTAAGAATGGCTCTGGCGCGGTTGGGGAGCTCCCGGCTGTGGTCCTTCAACATTACCCAGCAGGAAGAGTTCCTGAGCACCCTGTCAGATGCGGTATGGCAGCTTTCCAAGAAGCGCTATGGTGCCCTTTTTGCAATTGAGCGTAATATAGGCCTGAAAGATCACATCGAAACAGGAGTGCAGATCAAAGGGAGCCTGAGCCCTGAGCTGGCGCTTACTATTTTTCATCCCAAGACGGCCCTCCATGACGGAGGGGTGGTTCTCTCCGGGGAGCGGATTGTGGCTGCAGCCTGTGTGTTTGCAGTAAGTCAGTCCGAGATTGGAGATCGCTCGATGGGGTTGCGGCACCGTGCCGCGATCGGGCTTACGGAAGAGAGCGATGCGGTGACCATCGTCGTGAGCGAGGAAACCGGAGCCGTCTCCCTGTGCATGGACGGGGAAATTGAAAGAAATCTGAAGGAGGATGAATTCCGCGAGCGGCTGGAAGAAATTTTCCTCAGCGATAGAGAAGCTGATAGTGATGAAGAAGAATCTGCTGAAGAGCTTGTTCCTGAACAACTGGATACCCAAGATAGTTTCGCTTCTGCTGGCGATCGCTCTCTGGTTTCTGATTAATGGTTATCAGGAGAATGACGAACGCCAGGAGCAACCTGTGGGTTCCCGGAAATGATACAGAACTACCGGACCGGGAAATTCTCGCTCAGCCTTAGATTTACCCATTACTGTCATGGCTAACGCCTTCCTTGTGACCGGTACTGATACCGGGGTTGGAAAGACCTATGTGACCTGCGAACTGGTTCGAGTACTCCGGAAAGCGGGAGTAGACGCAGTGGGCTACAAGTCGGTATGCTGCGGTGAACGCAGTGATGCTGAACTGCTACTGGCCGCTTCGGATAACGCAGAGTCGATTGAGGCCATCAATCCTGTCTGGTACCAGGCTCCAGTCACTCCTGCCGTGGCAGCCGAACTTGAGAGCAAGCCGGTCAGTCTTGGGGAGATCCGGGCTCATGCGGAGTTCCTCGCAGAGCGGCACGAAGTGCTTCTGATGGAGGGTGTCGGGGGTTGGGAGGTTCCCATGACAGGAAAGGAAACCTTTGCCGATCTGGCTCAGGCCCTTGGTTGGCCGGTAATACTGGTCGTTGCCAATCGCCTGGGGGCCCTTAATCACGCTCTTCTCACCGAGCGCGCCATCCGTGGTCGTGGTCTCGAGATTGCCGGGGTGATTCTCAATCACCTCACCGAGGATCATGACATCGCCATGACGACTAACCGGGTGATTCTGAACGAGTTTCTCACGGTTTCCATTTCCTGCCTTGAGAATGGAGATGGGCTTGATGGAAGTTCTCTTGTTGAGGCGTTGCTGCAGACACGGGAGAGTGAGGAGATCATTGGCTGAGAACGATCCACGGATCCAGGCACAGCTTTCCACCTTTGACTTTTTGTTCTGTCTCGGCACCCTTTTAGGTATGAACGCGCCCCCGCCGGCCCCGGATTCCACTGGTCACTTTGGCCAATATGGAGGGATGTTTGTACCCGAGACCTTGATGGCTCCCCTGCAGGAGCTGGCAGAGGAATATGAGCGGGCACGGGGTGATGGGGAATTCCAGGAGGAACTCAAGTCCCTCCTCTCGGACTACTGTGGTCGCCCCACTCCGCTTTACCATGCCCAACGCTGGAGTGAGATGATGGGAGGGGCAAAGGTCTACCTCAAACGGGAGGACCTTCTTCACACGGGAGCGCACAAGATCAACAATGCCATTGGGCACGCGCTCATGGCCAGGAGGCTGGGAAAGAAGCGGATTATCGCAGAAACCGGTGCCGGGCAGCACGGGGTAGCTACTGCCACGGTCTGCGCCAGGTTCGGACTCGACTGTACCGTCTACATGGGACAGGTCGACATGGAGAGGCAGGCGCCCAATGTTCAGCGGATGGAGTTGCTGGGAGCGAAGGTGGTGCCTGTCACCGCCGGTCAGGCCACCCTCAAGGAGGCGGTGAGCGAGGCAATGCGCGACTGGACCGCAACAGTGGAGAATACCCATTATATCCTGGGATCCGCCCTTGGCTCCCATCCATTTCCCATGATGGTCAGGGATTTTCACCGGGTGATCGGTGAGGAGGCCCGGGAGCAGGTCCTGGCCAGGGAAGGCCGGCTTCCGGACCTGCTGGTGGCCTGTGTAGGTGGGGGGTCCAACGCAATCGGGCTTTTTCATCCTTTTCTTGGTGACACGGATGTCCGGATGGTAGGGGTGGAAGCCGGGGGAGAGGGAATTCTGCCGAGGAAGCATGCCGCTCGTTTCCAAGGGGGCAAGCTGGGTGTCCTGCAGGGAACCAAGACCTGGCTCCTGGCTGATGATGATGGACAGATTGAACTGACTCACTCCGTGAGTGCCGGGCTGGACTACGCAGCGGTAGGTCCCGAGCATGCCTTTCTCCAGGAGCTTGGAAGGGTTGAGTATACTTATGCGACTGACGGGGAGGCGCTTGCGGCCTTCAAGGCGCTTTCTGAAACGGAGGGGATCATTCCCGCTCTGGAGAGCGCTCATGCCATCGCCTACGTGGCGAAGGTGGCGCCTCAACTGCCAGCGGGCGATGTGATTGTGGTCAACCTGTCTGGAAGGGGTGACAAGGACATGGAACAGGCCTGCCGTTTCCTCAGGGAACAGTAAACGGCTGATATTATTTCTGGCGGGCGTCCTCGATTACTTTTTCCACCAGTTGGGATTCCGCTCCCAGGATTCCCGGGGCGGAGCCTCGGTCGGGTGGTCTCCCGCGGTTTCCATGTCGTCCTTGCCGGAGGGGGAGTCGTCCTTTTCAAGAAAGTCTGTCTCTGAATTGTGGGGTGATGAGCCGCTGCGGGCCATGACGAAAAGAATGGTTGAGATCATTCCGAGGGCGAAGCTGAGCAGGGCTACCATGCAAAAGGGCAGAATATCCCCGGCGGAAAGAGCGAGAAGAGCGGGCTCAGTCATGGCGGCCTGAAGCCTAGGACAGCCGGGCCCCGGGGCAATCACCATGTGCCCCGAAGGTGCCGGAGAGTGTATTTGGGAGTAGCCTGTCCCACAGGGAACTGGAATAACTCCCCCGCAGTCGGCTTTTTCCAGATTTTTGGCTCAGGAAAGTCCCTCTGACGCATTGACAAATGAAGGTCTGCCGCTAGTCTCCGCCCCCCTCGCTGGCGTTCGCAGCCCCAGAATTGCCCGAAAACCATGAGCAAGCGCACCTATCAACCCTCCAAACGCGTTCGGAAGCGTCAACACGGTTTCCGGTCCCGGATGTCGTCCAAGGCGGGGCGGGGTATTCTCAAGCGTCGCCGGCAGAAGGGTCGCAAGCGTCTTTTGCCCAAGGGGACCGAGTTGCCCTACAAGCGTCACACCGTCCAGCACGGTAAATAACGGTCCGTCCGGACAGAGAGTCCGCAACGGGGCCACGCCTGCCCTGACATCATGCGATTGCCGCGCCGATTAAGTATGACGCGGCGGGAGGAATTTGCCGCCGTCAGGAAGCGGGGAGAATCACTCGCGACGCGTAATTTCGTAATGGCGACGTTGCCGCATGATGAGCTGGAACATCTCAAGTTCGGGCTGATCACGTCGCGGAAGGCCTCCCGGAAGGCGGTGACGAGAAACCGGATCCGTCGTCGTCTGCGGGCGATCCTCGTCAGGCACGGAGAGAAGCTTGAATCGGGCCGCTATCTTGTCATTGTTGTCCGTCGCAAGGCGGCCGATGCGAGCTTCCGGGAACTTGAGGAAGATTGGCTTCGACTGGCGGGGCGACTTGGTATTCTGAACGAGTCCGAAAGCCGGCAGGCCGACTCGGCATAATCGTTAAAACAAGGACCAGATGAAGTGGGTCATCAAGGCAACCATCCGTGGCTACCAGAAGTCCCTGCGGCCAATCCTGCATGTTTTTTCGGGCGGGGGGAGCTGCCGTTACGATCCGAGTTGCTCAAACTATTTTCTCGAGGCAGTGGAAAGGCACGGGTCATTGAAGGGGAGCTTGCTCGGAATTCGCCGGATTTTGCGCTGTCATCCGTGGGGCGGCTTTGGTTATGACCCCGTTCCATCGAAGGGAAGCCATCCGGCCAAAGGCTGCAGGGATCATTCCCCCGTGCCCGACCGTTCTTCCGTTCTCGACTCTGAACCACACCTCAAGTAGCAAAGGACCCTCGTTGTGGATCGCAAGGCTTGGATTGTTATTATTTTGTGCTGCCTCGGCTTGGCAGTGAATCTGCATTACGGCAGGAAAAATCGTGAGTCCCTGGTTGAGCAGGAGCGTAAGCGGCAGGCCGAGCAGGTGACGAATGAGAAGGAAGGGGGTGGAGGAGCGCAAACTCAGTCCGGCAAACAAGGGGAGGACAGGGAGCAGGCGGAGGCTGCTGATCCCGGAAACCCTGCCCCGGTTTCCCCCGCTCCTGAACCCGATCCGGTGGTTCAGGAGGAAACGCCAACGTTGACGAGTGAAGATGCTGTTTTTACTTTCACCAATTTCGGTGGAGGGCTCAAGCACGCTGCGATGCGCGGACAGTATGCGGTCCAGGATAAGGGTAATTTGGTAATCTTGAACAAGGATGAACCTCATCCGGTTGGGCGCCTGACCAGCGGGGTGGACGAGTATCTTGATGTCGTCTATCGTCACGAGAAGGAGCGTGATACGGAAAACAGTATCTCCTTCATCGGGCAGACTAATGGGGGTCTCATCATCAGGAAGAGGTGGACCCTGGCAGAGGAAGGCGTGGCAGGTCAGTCCTACCGGCTCAGGCTTGATCTGGATTTTGAGAATCAAGGCGAGGGTCCGGTTGAGTTGAGTGATTATGGACTCTTCGCTGGCTCGGCCGCTCCACTCTGGGAGGGTGAATGGGATCGCCACATCACTCTCTTTTATCAGAAAGACGGGGACTATAAGAAGAGGCGGGTCATCAAATTCAAGAAAGGGAAGAAGCCCGCATTCAAGGGTGATGGGGGCATTCTTGGGTTTGCAGGAGTGAGTAACCAGTTCTTTGCCACCATCATCGAGCCTGAGACCGCTTACGATGCCTGGGTCTGGGGAAATCGCCGGGCTGTGCCGTTGCCCGAGATTGCGGGTGGCGGGTCCGGGGAAGCTATTCGGATGGGGATGAGCCTGCCGAAGGAGAAGTTGAGCCCTCAGGGAGATAACACGGAGTCTCTCACCTTTGATCTTTATCTCGGCCCCAAGAACAACCTTCTGCTGCGCGAGACCAGCGAGGATTACGGGGAGGTCATGAATTATGGGATGTTCGGCCTGATCAGCAAGTTCCTGAACTGGCTCTTGAATATACTGTTCGCGATGATCTCCGGCCTCTCCGACTCCTGGGGATGGGGTTATTCCATTGTAGCGCTGACCATCATTATCAGGGCAGCGATGTGGCCCCTGCAGAATAAGTCGACCCGGGCCATGAAGCGGATGTCGAAACTGCAGCCGGAGATAAAGGAGCTTCGCGAGAAGTATGCCGATGATCCCAACCGGATGAACCAGGAGATGATGAAGATGTACCGGGAGTATGGAATCAACCCCTTGGGCGGTTGCCTTCCCCTGCTGGTGCAGATCCCCATCTTTTTCGGGTTCTATATCATGCTCCAGTATGCTGTTGAGTTGCGGCAAGAGCCCTTCCTCTGGGTGGAGGATCTCGCCCTGCCGGATACGGTGGCGACCCTGCCCTTTGCCCTGCCCTTTCTTGGCGACGGGGTCAACCTCCTGCCCATTGTGATGGCGGTCACCATGGTGCTGCAGATGGCTCTCACGCCCAAGACCGGGGACAAGATGCAGCGGCGCCTCTTCATGATGATGCCGATCATCTTTTTCTTCTTCTGCTATAACTTTGCCTCCGCCCTCGCCCTCTACTGGACCACCTCCAATATCTTTGCGATCGTGCAGATGCTGATCACCCGGCGACTGCCCGAGCCGGAGCTCAAGAAAAAGGGTGGGGCACAGAAGAAGGGATTCTTCCAGCGCCTCCAGGAGCGTGCGGAGGTCGCCCAGAAGGCGCAGAAGGAGATGCGGGCGCAGCAGATGGGAGGGCAGGGGCCGAAAAAGACGAAAAAGAGAGGGCCGCGTACGGGAGGTTAAGCCTGCTGCACCAATCCCAGGCGAAGTTGATACCCGGCTTGACCGGGGCGTTCCTCCTTCTAAGCTGCAGCCATGGAAGCCCTCTCGGAAGCGCATCAGATTCTTGAGTCCATGGTTACCCAGCTTGGGTTTGAGGTGACGATTGAGGAGGAGCAAACAGAGGAAGGAGCCTGCCTGCAGGTTCTTACTGAAGAGGGGGGTCTTCTTATCGGCAAGCACGGGGACCGCCTTGATGATCTCCAGTATCTGGTCAACAGGATCCTGCAGAAGAAGATGCAGGACCCTCCGCGTGTCCGGGTCGACTGTGACCATTTTCGGGTGCGACAGGAGGAGAAGCTTATTGATACCGCCCAGGAGCTGGCGGCCAAGGCCAAGGAGAGTGGGAAGGCGATGAAAATGCGCCCTCTCAATGCCTATCACCGCCGGATCGTGCATAATGCCCTGATTGATGATGATGAGGTCGAGACCGTTTCTCCAAGGAGCGATGAACGGTTGAAGCGAATCCTGATTCGGCCAGTCTCCTGAAGGCCGGAGGCCGATCTGTCGTGGGACAGAGCAGGCGGAAAGGCCACAGCTCCCCCAACTAAAATGGAAACCCATCGCCTCGTTCTCCCCGAGGATCTCAATCATTACGGGTTCCTCTTCGGTGGGCGCCTTCTGCGCTGGATTGACGAAGCCAGCTGGATTGCTGCCAGCCTTGATTTTCCGTCCTGCCGGTTCGTGACCATCGCAATGGATGAGGTGGTCTTCCGCCATAGTGTCCGGGAGGGAACAATTATCTCCATTCGCTCGGAGCAGCGGAAGGTGGGGACGACCTCGGTGACCTATGAGGTGACCGTATGCCTTGGTAAGGTGGGAGATGGCGACCCCATATTCACCACCCGGGTTACCTTCGTGAACGTGGACGAGCGTGGTGAGAAGGTTCCGATCGGGGAGTGAGTGATGGCTGAATCGCAGGAAGTGGACATTACTCTTGGGGTTGACAAGGGCGATGACCAGGAGGCTTGGCGCCGGAGGGTGGCCCGCAGATTGAGGATTCCGCCGGTGCGGGTGGCTAGCCTGGAACTTCTCAAGAAGTCGATTGATGCGCGAAAGGTTCCTGTCCAGTACCGGTTGCGTCTCCGGGTTGGAATCGACGAGTCCCTCCCGCCTGGCAAAGTGGAGGTCCCTTCCTTTTCCCGTCTGTGCGAGGATGCTGACCGGGTTGTGATTGTTGGTTGCGGGCCGGCGGGGATCTTCGCGGCGCTTCGCTGCATCCAGCTGGGGTTGCGCCCGGTCATCCTGGAGCGGGGCAAGGATGCGTCCGCCCGTCGCTTCGACCTTGCCCCCATTCTCCGGGAGGGGCGGGTAATCGAGGATTCGAATTACTGTTTCGGGGAGGGAGGAGCGGGGACCTTTTCCGATGGGAAGCTCTACACCCGGGCGACCAAGCGTGGTCCGGTGCGGGAGATCTACGAGACGCTGGTTGCCCACGGGGCTCCTGCCGGGATCCTTACCGAGGCCCATCCCCATATCGGGTCCAATCTGCTCCCGAATGTGGTGAAGTCCCTGCGGGGGACGATTCTAGAATTCGGTGGGGAGGTGCATTTTGAGAGCAAGGTGTCGGATCTTATCCTCAACGAACCGGGGACGCGCCTTGAGGGGGTCATTACCGGGGATGGGCGTGAATTTCGTGGAAAAAGCGTGATCCTCGCGACCGGGCATTCGGCCCGGGACATGCATCTGCTCCTGCTACGTCACAAGGTTCGCCTGGAGCAGAAACCCTTCGCAATGGGTGTGCGTATCGAGCATCCGCAGGCGCTGATAGACAGTATCCAGTATCACCTCGGGCAGGATGGGGAGCGTCCGGGATCCCTTCCAGCTGCGCGCTATCGGCTGGCAACCACGGTAAAAGGGCGCAGTGTCCATTCATTCTGCATGTGCCCGGGAGGATTCATTGTCCCCTGCGCCACGGAGAACGAGGAGGTGGTGGTTAACGGGATGTCGCTTTCACGGAGGGATTCACCTTATGCCAACAGTGGGATCGTGGTGGGGATTGATCCCGAAGATACCGGGCCCTGGCAAGCTGAGCATGGAATACTCGCAGGGGTGGCCCTGCAGCGGGAGGTTGAATGCTCCGCGAAGAAGGCTGGAGGAGGAGGGCAGGTTGCACCTGCGCAAAGGCTCGTGGACTTTCTGGAGGAACGAGAATCGCAGGATCTGCCCGGAACAAGTTATTTCCCCGGGGTATGTTCTGCCCGGCTGGAGAAACTCCTGCCCGGCTTCATGGGAGCCTCATTGCGGAAAGGGTTGCTTAAATTTGCCAGGTCGATGAAGGGCTATCTCAGTGAGGAGGCCCTTCTCGTTGGTTTCGAGACCCGTAGCAGTTCCCCAGTCCGCATTCCACGAGACCCGTCAACCCTTCAGCATCCGGACGTTGCAGGGCTCCTGCCCTGTGGTGAAGGCGCGGGCTACGCCGGGGGAATCGTCTCGGCTGCCCTTGATGGCCGGAAATGTGCAGAGGCGATTGCGGAGCTTGTGAGATAGCTCAATCAGGATGAGGAGGCTATCGCGAGAGATGCGAGGTGTGCCCGAGCCACCTTGATGCAGTTTCTGAAGAAGAGAAGTTCCTGCCCTACCTTTCCGACGCTTGCACTGCCCTCCATGATGGAGACGAGGAAGTCAGCTTCGGCGGCCGGGTCGAGATCGGGGCGGACGAGTGCGGTTGCCTGCCCTCTCTTCAAGGCATCTGCGATGGAATTGCGCCAGACCGAGTAGATATCATCAAGGCGTTTTCGAAATCCCTCGTCGAGGGGAGACATCTCCGATGCGAAGTTGCAGACAGGGCTGCCGTTGAAGAGGAATCCGGTATCGGGCTCTTCTGCCTCGAGGCGTTTGAGAAATCGCCTGAGGATGCCTTGCAGCGCTTTGAGCGGATCTTCAGCTCCCTGCAGCGGTTCGACCCACCAGTTCCTGACTGCAGGGGTGAGCAGTTCGTCCAGGACGGCATAGCCCAACTCATTCTTACCTGCGAAGTGATGGAACAGGGCCCCCTTGGTAATGTCAGCCGCGCTTACGATCCGGTTGATACTCCCTCCCTGGAATCCATGCCGATAGAATTCGCGGTAACTGGCTTCCAATACCTTACGTCGGGTCCGTTTTGGATCGCGCACGCGGGGCATGTCCCGAACGTTACATACCTGCTGGAATGTTGCAAGCGGGGCCTTGGTTGGAATTGATGAACCTCCAGGCAGGCAAGGTAGCCGGGAGAAGGGGTCGGTCTACCTTGGTCCGGGTGGCATCTTCTCATGCAGGAAGCGGGTCATGGTCTCATAAAGATGGCGCCGTGCATTCTTTCCCTCCTTGATCGAGTGTGTTCCGCGTGGGTAGGTCATCATCGAGAAGGTCTTGTTGTGCTCGATGAGTTTGTCGACCAGCTTCAGGTAGGTCTGATAGTGGCAGTTGTCGTCTACTGCCCCATGGATGAGAAGGAGATTGCCTTTGAGGTTTTGAGCGAAGTTTATGGGAGATCCCTCGTGGAATGCCTTCCGGTTTTCCACGGGCAGTCCCATATATCGCTCCTGATAGATGGTATCGTAGTGTTTCTGGTCGGGGACAGATGCCACCGCGATGGCCGTCTGATAGAGATCGGGAAACTTGAAGATGGCATTCAAGCTCATTGAGCCTCCGCCGCTCCATCCCCAGGAGCCCACTCGTGCTGGATCAATCCAGGGGCGTTCGCGGAGTACGGCCCTGACAGCTGCGGCTTGGTCGCTTGGAGGAAGAATCCCTATTTTACGATAGGCTTCCCGGCGCCAGGACCGGCCGAGTGGAGAACGGCTACCCCGGTTGTCAAAGCTCATGATGATATAACCCTGCTGGGCCAGCATGTGATGCCAGAGTCCACCCCAGCTGTCCCGGACTACCTGCCCGGCTGGTTCTCCGTAGACGTAGACCAGAAGAGGATACTTGTGTCCGGGCTTGAGCTCTGGAGGTCTGATGCATCGGGCAGGCAGGTGAATGCCATCCTCAATTTCGACTTGAAAAAACTCGACTGGGGCGAGTTTGAGGGACGCAACCTTCCGGTGCAGGTCCGCATTATCCTCCAGGGTTCGGATGACGCGGTGGTCTGGCAGGCTGATGAGCCGGGTGACTGATGGGGTATCCGCGTCCGAACGGGTCCAGACCGCGAAATCTCCAGTGGGGGATATGCGATAAGAGTGCGTACCGCGGGTTTCATTTTCCGGAGTCAGACGGGTTACTTTCCTGCCATCAAGGTCGACGCGGAAGAGGTAGCGTTGTGCGGGGTTGTCCGGGGAGGCGAGAAAGTAAGCCCAGTTGCCTCTGTTGTCGATGCGCTGAAGATCGATATCGAACGATCCCGGAGTGAGCTTGGTTGTCTTCTGGCCATCACGGGAGATGAGGTAAAGTTGCTCCCACCCGTCCCGCTCACTGGTCCAGGTAAAGCTCGTGCCCTCCGGATTCCATCTCAGGTCGTTGTTCATGACCACCCAGGCAGGGTCGTGTTCCCTGAGGATAGTCTTAACCGTTCCGTCCTGTCGTTGCGCCAGCATGACGAGCTTGGTGTCCTGAGCCCGGTTCAATTGCTGGAGAACGAGTTCGGCGGAATGGTCCGGTCCGGCCCATTCCATGCGTGCAAGATAGTGCTCGCGAGGATCACCCGGGACCTGGAGCCAGGTGGTCCTGCCCGTTTCGATTTCAACCACCCCTGCACGACAGGAAGCGTTTTTCTGGCCAGCCTTGGGATATCCGAACCTTGTTACCCTCGGGTAACGGCCCGAGACGTGGTCGAGGATGGTTTGCTGGCGGACACCGCTCTCGTCAAACTGCCAGTAGGCAATGGCGCTGCTGTCTGGGCTCCACCGGAATCCATCGCGGATTCCGAGTTCCTCTTCATATACCCAGTCGAAGCGGCCATTGAAGATGTGTTTTGAGTCGCTTGCCGTAAGGGTCCGGATCGTGTGATCTGAAAGGGACTCGATGTGAATATCCGGTCCGCGGACATAGGCTACGTGCTTCTGGTCCGGACTGATCTTGGCGAACATCAGGGAGGAGGGGGCGGCATCCTTTCCCCCGAGTTTCCCGAGGGTCTTTCTGGTGCGGTCGAGAATCCAGTAGTCCCCACGTGAATTGCGGCGCCAGACCCGCTTTGAATTGGTGTAGAGAAGCAGGAGGGAGAGATCCGGAGAAAAGGAGTAGCCGTCGATATCCATCGGGGTTTCGGCATCTCCGGCTACCAGATGCTCAGCAGAAATAAGGAGTTCGGGATCGTTTTCCTGGTCTGCTGATGCCAGCCAGATCTCCTGCTTGCCCTCGTATTTTCCCTCCTTGGCTTTTTTGATGAAAGTATAGCGCTTTCCATCCTCCAGCCACTGGAGGGTAAAGCGCTTCTCCTTGAATTCCTCCGAATCGTGGATGCGATCAAGGGTGAGGATGGAGGATTGAGGTAGTCGATCGGCATTGGTGATGACGACACTGGTCAGGAGCAGGATTACCGGGAATAGCTTTCTCCATGGAATAATACGGTTGTTCATGACGAATGGAGGAATGGGGCGGAATGAAGGAAAGTTCCGGTCGAACGTAATGGATTTTGAAGAGGGGAGGAATTTTATCTCTCCATGGCCTCAGGGTATTGAGCTTCGCATCAGGCGATTATTTTTTGCCGCAGGTTTCCCCGGGGTCGTCCAGAGGATATGTCTTCTCCCGACAATAAGAGCAGACATCCCGAATATCACGAGGCACCCTTTCCGGGTCGATGAAATTTCTCATTTCGTTACTCCTGTTCCAAGGGGTCATGATGTCAAGCAGCCTGGGTGAAAGTGGATTCATTCACCCGGGACTGCTGCATAGCAGTTCGGACCTGGAGCGGATCCGAGTGGCAGTGGACTCAAAAAAAGGTCCGATCTTTGACGGGTTTCAGGTTCTGGAGAACAGCCCCTATTCCAAGGAAGACTACAGGATGAGGGGCCCCTTTCCCAAGTGGGGCCGGGCTCCCAATATCCGCAAGGGAGAAACTGAAAGTGATGCCCTCGCGGCCTACCAGAACGCCCTGATGTGGGCCATTACCGGAAAAAAAGGGCATGCGAAAAAGGCGATTCAAATTCTGAACTCGTGGACTTCCGCCCTGAAGAAGGTGGGGGGGATTGATGGAGTGCTGGCGGCGGGGTTACAGGGCTTCATGTTCGTGAACGCAGCTGAATTGCTGCGTCATACGGACTCAGGATGGAGCAAGTTGGAAGCAAGACGTTGTGGGCAATGGTTTCTCGACGTCTGGGATCCCACCATTGAACACTACGCTTACTTCGCTAATGGGAACTGGGAGACCGCTGCCCTGCAGACCCGTATGGCTATTGCAGTTTATTGTGATGAAAGGAGGATGTTTGAGGAGACGGTTCGCTATGCTGTTGCAGGAGCAGGAAATGGAAGCATTCCACACATGATCGTCTACCCGAGTGGCCAGTGTCAGGAAGCCACCCGGGCTCAGCATTATGTCCAACTGGGGATCGGTCTGCTGGCGTGTGCTGCCGAGGTTGCGTGGAACCAGGGGGTCGATCTCTATGGGTGGCAGGACAATCGAATTCTCAGGGGCTATGAATATACTGCCCGGTATGGGCTGGGTGAGGAGGTCCCCTTTCGCCATTATCTCGACCGGACCGGGAAGTATGGCCGTGGAGGTAGATATCATGACTACACCGAAATCTCCCCGGTCAGCCGTGGGAATTTCTACCCGATATTTGAGAGAATTTTCAATCATTACCGGAAGCGCCGGGGGATTCCGGCGCCCTATTCGAAGCGGGTGGTTCAGATGAAGGAGCCAGAGGGATTCAATAATGACCATATCGGTCTGGGGACCCTCAGTCACAGGCGTGAGTCCCCTCCTCGTAAGGTGGCGTTGAATCCTCCCGGGACCCCATCAGGATTCGTTGCCAGAAGCGTGCCCGGAGGGATTCGGATTTCATGGGTGGGTTCTGTCGATCCTGTCGGTTGTATAGATGCGGGTAGTTATGAGGTGGGGCGCTCTGCCAGTTCCGGAGGACCATATGAACCTGTGGCTTCATCCCTCGGGGTGGCAGAATTCCTCGATGCGGACGTAAAAAAAGGGGAACTGTATTATTATTCCGTGACCGCTGAAAACGCAGCTGGCTCCAGCGCCCCTTCCGCGGAGATTTCTGCCAGTGCGGGACTACCCGGTCCTTGGTCCTCCGCGGATGTGGGGAAGACCTCCATCCCCGGGTATGCCGAATACGACGGCAAGGCCTTCTCGTTGGAAGGCGAGGGAAAGGATATTGGCGGGAGGTCTGATGAATTTCATTACCTTCATGCCCGGATGAAGGGAGATGGAATGATTACTGCGAGAATAAGGCGCCCGATGAGTTCACAATGGACAAAGCCGGGAGTCATGATGCGCAAGGACCTCGAGGAGGGCTCCCCCCATGTCTCGGTCCTGCTGCAACCGCATTGGAGCGGAGCGCTTGTATCGCGTGGGGAGAGAGGAGGAGAGACCATGCTTGGAAGGGTGGAGCCGCTGGGTGAACAGTATGTTATCAAGAAGAACCGCCTCAGTGCGCCTTACTGGGTGAGGTTGAAGCGGGTTAAGGATACCTTCAGCGGCTACATGTCACACGACGGCACAGCCTGGCAGGAACTGGGGTCTGTCGAACTGGAAATGGGACCAGTGATCCACGTTGGAATGCCGGCCTGCTCCCAGTTGGAAGATGTGACCACCACGGTCACCTATGACCGGGTCAGCATTCCGTCATGGAGCATGCCGGGCAGCTAAAAGGTGAGTCCTGCTCAATCGTGCCTGAATTGTTCCGCGAAGCGCCAGTTGGTAGTGTAGTCACGGGTGAGTGGAATGTCTGAAATTTCAGCCCGGACCATCTCCACGGGAATGCGATTGCCCCGTAGAATACGATCGTGGAATTCACGAGGACTCATCTTGCCGGAGGCTACCAGTTCCCGATGGAGAACATGAAACTGCATGCCTCCCAGCATATAGGCGCACTGGTACAGGACAGGGGTTCCCGGGGCCAGGGAGCGTCGCACTTCTCCCTCGGCATGAGTTCTTTCGTGCCCGACGATCCTGACCAGCATGTCCACACACTCCTGCGGGGTATATTGGCCAAGGTGGTATCCCAGAGAGAAGATGATGCGGACGCAACGGTGCATACGCCAGAAGAGAAATCCCATCTTGTCTTCCGGGGTTTTTGGGAATCCGAGATCCCAGAGCAGCATTTCCCAGTAGAGAGCCCAACCCTCTGTCCAGAATACCGTTCGGTACATTCCCCGATGGGTATTATAACGCGAGGTCATGAAATCCTGAAGGTGATGTCCTGGGATGAGTTCGTGGTGAACAGTGGCGGCTGAGAAGTGGGGGTTGTTGCCACGCATGCTCATGAGTTTGTCAGCATGGTCCATGTCCTGATGGGGGTAGGAGACACTGATAGTCGATCCGCCGGTAAAGAACGGGTTGAAGCGCTGGCGTCCCGGGGACATCATTCCTACTCGCCAACTGTCCTTGGCGAGTTGAGGGATGGTTACCAATGAGTTTTTCTCAAGATAGGCAATCGCTTCCAGGGCGAGGCGGCGAATGACAGCGGACTGTTCCCCGGGAGGAACATGCTGTTTCTTCACATGTTCCAGAGCAGCCGCGACATCATCGCCGAACCCAAGTTCAGCAGATACTTTCTTCTGCTGCATGATGCACCAGTCCAGTTCCCGTTTCCCAAGTTTGACCAGTTCATCGGCGGAGTATGGAATCATTTCCCTTTCAAGAAGGGTAATCAGGTGTTCCTTTCCGACGGGGGGGGCATGGTTCTCCCCATTGAACCCCTCTTTCCTGGGCCTTGAGACGGCCTTGGGTTTTCGTTTAGGGTCGGGTTTGAACATGTCCGCATATGTTCCAAGTGAGGTGGACAGTTTCTTGCTTGGAGCGGCAATCCACCAGGTAAGAAGAGGGTCGTAGCCCCGATAGTAGTTAAACCAGTTGTCGACAACCCGCTGCAGTTCACGGCAGGCCTCCTCAGCGGTCTTGAAGTTTTTCTCCGCGGCCTCGTCGAGGCCTTCCTCCTGCTGTTGTTTCCTGCTGTTGAGCACCAGAGCTTCTATTTTTCTCCGGGTGGTGTCTACGGAGCGGGACAGGGTTTCCAGTTGGGGGGCAAGTTTCTGAGGGTCGTATTTGGTCTGGGATCTACGCTTGTATTCGAGGGCGGTGATCTTTTCGACGAAGGGGACAAGAGTAGCAATAGACCTGAGGTGAGAGGCTTCCCCGGCAAACTGGTCCTGGTCCCGTTCGAGGCGTTGGCGGAACAGGATGTAGTCTACCTGCCCCGATCGGTTCATTTTATTGAAATCCATTCCAAGGAGGACGCGGTGCCAGTCCTCAAAGAATTTTTCCATTCCAGTAAGCCTCCGCTCCTCCAGTCGGGAAGGGAATTCGCGTTGGAAGGTATCGCGGTCCCTGGGATACCGGTCGAGCAGGTCGCGGAAATCGTTGGTATGGGAGGTTACGATCTCACGGCCACCCGGGGGAGTGTAGCGTGGTCCCTCAGTGGAGACCTGGGCCTGCAGTAAAGAAGCTCCGAGAAGTGGAAGGATCAGAAAAAGAAGGCCTATGGAATATGCTCTCATGATTAGATCTACTGCGGGATGTTGTAATTCGGAGGTTCAATTCCGAGGAGATGTTTGCGGAAGAAATCCTTCCGTCGACGGTCACCATGGCGTCCTCCTCCTCCGTGTCCGCCATTGGGAACGACAATAAGGTCGAAATCCTTGTTGGCTTGGATCAGGGCATCAGCCAGTCGCATGGTGGACTCAGGGGGAACGTTGTTGTCCATTTCACCCACGATGAGAAGGAGTCTTCCCTGCAGGCGGTGGGCATTGTCGATATTGGAAGATTCAGCGTAATGCGGTCCTACGGGATATCCCATCCATTGCTCATTCCAGGAGGCCTTGTCCATCCGGTTGTCGTGGCAACCGCATGATGAAACGGCAACCTTGTAGAAGTCCGGATGGAATAGAAGAGCTCCGGTTGAACTCTGCCCCCCTGCGGATCCCCCGTAGATGCCGACCCGGGTAATGTCATACCATGTATTTCCCCGGGCATAGGCCTTGTGCCACAGGATCCGATCAGGGAATCCGGCGTCCTTCAGGTTCTGCCAGCAGACATCGTGGAAGGCCTTGGAGCGGTTGGCGGTGCCCATTCCGTCCACCTTGATCACGACAAACCCCATTTCTGTCCACGCCGAGTAACGTCGACCGGGACTCCAGCGCTTGGGTACATAGGAGTCATGGGGGCCGGCATACATGTCCTCCAGCACTGGATATTTTCTGGAGGGATCGAAATTCGCCGGCTTGCAGACAATGCCCCAGATCCCGGTCTTGCCATCCCTTCCCTTTGCAGAAAAGACCTCCGGAGGCTGCCATCCGGTGGCTATCAGTTCTCTGATATCGGTTTCCTCCAATTTACATACAAGTGCACCATCGGAGACACGTCTTAGTTCGTGGACAGGTGCGCGATCGATGCGGGAATAGGTGTCGATGATGAATTGACGGTCGGGAGAATACCGGATTTCGTGATCACCGTTACCCATCGTGAGAGCAGTAAATCCACTTCCATCGAAGTTGACGCGGTAGAAGTGGATGAGATAGGGGTCCTGGTCCTTGTGCATGCCGCTTGCGCGGAACCAGATCTGGCGGTTTTTCTCGTCAACCTTGTCGACGTATCGAACCACAAACTCTCCCCCGGTAACGGCTTTCATGGCGCCGGAGGCGATGTCGACGAGATAGATGTGTCGGTGGCCATCCTTCTCTGAGAAGTAGAGAATCTCCCGGGAGTTCTGGAGCCAATTGACCTTGGCCATCCCGAGCCTCAGGGCATGTTCGGTCCAGATGAACGTTTTCGACTTTTCATCGATGATGTTGCGATGCTTCCCGCTGAAGGTGTCTACTTCAATGATGCGGAAGCGCTGGTGTCCGCGATCAATCTTTTCGTAACGAAAATAGCGACCATCTTCCGTCCATCGCAGGCGAGGGCCACGAAAATCTATGAGGTCAACCTCAGGTTTTCTGTGCTCGCGCCTGGCCAGATCAAACCAGTTGAGTTCGTGCAGGGTAAATTTGTCGCCAGGCAGGGCATAACGACGGGAATGCAGTTTAGCTCGTCCTCCTTCCCGGGGAGAAGTTTGTACCATGTGAACCTCGCCTACTTCCCCTGGTTGAACCCGGAATGAGATGAGGTTGTTGGAATTAGGAGCCCAGAAGGGCGCCTCGTAACGGTTCTTTTCCGTTCCATCCGTGGAGAGCTGTATTTCCTTGCTGCCTTCCTCGTTGGAACGGACCCAGAGGTTGTGATCCTTGACGTAGGCCCGCCACTTTTTATCCGGGGATATGTCACGAGCGGGGCGGTAGGGTTTGCGGTCGGGGGGAGATTGACTTGTTTTCTTCTCGCCGGGCTCGGGGATGGCTTCAGGTTTCTGGACTTCTTCCAGTTTGTAGGTTCCCAGACTGCAGCTGTGCCATTTCCCATTGCTGCGGAATGTTACGGTGTGAGCCTTGAGGTCAAATCTCAGGTCTTCAAGGGGAAGTTGGGTAGCCTTGTGTTCACCGCCGCCTGCTTCCCTGAGCGCGGTTGCCATTTTTTCGTGATCGAAGGCTCGTTCCCGCAGGCCCTTTTTGAGGTCGACGAGTATGAACTCACGCGCTCCTTTGGCGAGGTCGTTACGATACCACATCCATGCACCATCAGGATCCCAGTGCGGATTAATACGGTTCTTGTAGATATTGGCATCCGCTACCGGGATGACGCCAAGGAGGAAGGCCAGAATGACGCTGACAGGATGAATTTTCATGTGCTCTGAGCAGTTTCCTCAAAAATATGGCCTTCTTACAATCACACAGTCCTGTCACGGAGCGACAATTGCAGTTTGTCAGGAGCCAGGTCTGGCCTGGTCCTTACATGAATACGGGACTGGGGATGGGAGGTCACTCTCCCCGCAACCGGGCAAAGAAGGGGCCTCCCTGAGAGTTCACGGGGCTCTTAAGGCGTACCGTTACCGTGGCTGTGCCGTTACCATTTTCCGACTGCGTCAGAAGTTCGGTAAGGTCGGGATCAGAAGACCAGGTCACGAGATCTGCCGAGAGTTCGACGGTCAGGGATCCCAGGGCCTCCATATTTTTCTGGTAGGTAATGACGAGATAATCGTCGATCTCGCCATCTACCTCGAGGTTCTCCATGCTGATCTCCAGTTCCGGCGCGGAATTGGGGGATCCGGGATCTGAACCGTAGAGGAATTCCATGAAATTACTGACTGTATCGAGGTCATCGTCATCGGAAGCACCGCCCTGAATATTCCTTCTGGCGGCCCAGGTGGCATAGTCAGTTCCTTCAGCTTCAATCGTTCCCGGGGATCCGCCGATGGTAGTGCTGGCCCTCCAACTGGCAGCCTGTCCGTGGTCCGGACCCTCAAGAGGGTTGACCAGAACGAGGCTTGGGCCAGTTCCATCGGGTGAGGTGGGCCAGGGGGCTTGATCGTTGAAGGTGAAGCTGAGGATGGGTTCCAGGTTCGCGTCCGAGATGCTGAGGGTTTCGCCATCGTTGCTAAGGCGCCCTGTGTATTCAAACCATTGGATGCCGTTGAGGGAGCCGTAGCGAGCTTCGTAAGCCAGTTTGTTCCGCAGGAGGAGAAGGCGGGCTCCGGGGGAAAGGATAGTGTTCTCGGGGAAGGAGAAATTGATACCTGCACCGAATCGTACCCCGGTGAGATCTATTGCCAGCGACCCAATATTAAGAAGCTCGAGGAACTCATAATCATCCCGGTCGTTGCTCACGGATGACTCTGCCACTGTGGCAGGATTGGCGGGATGGTAATGCATTTCTGCGATGACGAGATTCCCAGGGCCTGCAGGTTCGGTATCAATGCTGAAGAGAGCTTCGTTCAGCGCACTCCATTCTCCGGTGTCATTATTATAGGCACGAGCCCGGAGCTTGGCTGGTTCGCTCAGGAAGAAGGGGTTTGAAATGTTGTCTCCGCCTCCTCCGCCTCCGGCCGTGGTCTCGCCACGGAGAACCATGTCCATGCGCATGTCAGAACTGGTTCCGCTCCCCTGGTGAACCTCGACAGCTACCTTATTGGTGCCGGATCGGAAGGAACTGACAGGGATGGTGTAATCAGACCATGCATCTTCGTTGCTGGTAGTGCTGCTGGCATACTGATCGTAGCTGGCATTGGATGGAAGGTTCGGGGTGCGGACAATCTCGGATCCGTTAAGGTAGACCGCGGCCGCATCGTCGTACTTGAGACGGAGGGTAAACCGCAGGAATTGAGCTGGATCCTGGATGGTCACCGTGGTGCGGAAATAGGTGGTGGCATATTTGTTGCTGCTGCTTGGGCCGAAAGAAAGGGTCGTGCCAGAGCCCTCGCCATCCGACCCGTAGCCAAGTTCTGAGGGGCCTTCTGACCAGGAAGAGTCGTCGAATCCGCTCTGACGCCAACCCGTGCCCTGGTTGCTTCCGTTATCGAGGTATTTCCAGACATGCCCGGTGGTAATGAAGGTTTGTGGAGGGTCGACCTGGTTGCCGCCGCCGAAGGAGGCGAGGCTGGCGGTTGGGTTGGGAATTCCCCCGGGTAGCCGGGGATCACTCCCGTCAAGGGTGTAGTAGATGGTGTCAGCATCGGTTGACATCGTAATGGGGGTGGTCGGCAGAACGGAGCCCCCGTACTGACTGAAGACAGGAGCAATGATATCCGGATACATGCCACTGGACCGGAAGCGCCCGATCATCGTGTTCGTAAGCCCTCTGAAGTGGTTGCTTGTCAGGTTCTGCTGGTAATTGAGCCAGTCCTGATATTCGCGAAAGCGGTCTCCCCAGCGCGCGGACTCCGCGATAAAGCCCGGTCGGGCTTCATCGACGCGCTTTTGAAGGCGTTCGATATTCTTGGCGGGAGTCAATGCGCCATCGTTGAAAAAGTGCTTATGGATTCGGTCTGCGACCAGCATGTCGAAGTCCGTGTTGCCACTGCCGAGCCTGTTCATCAGGTCCAGGGGGCCGGATTGGTTCACTGAGCGACTCGTACTTCGCAGGAAGCCATCGGCGTCCTTCATCTGGAAGCGGAAGGGTTGCCCCTGAGCCTTGGATCCAAGCAGCCTGACTTCACTTTCAGAATTGCCGCTCACCCACAACAGCATGAAGTCGATGAGGTTGGCGACATCAATGTTGTTGTCGTTGTTTGCCCATGGATTGGGTCCTGATGCGAGTGTTTTCGCCTCATTCCAGAAGACGCCGTCACCATCGTAGACTTTCTCGTCGGCGCGGAAGCCGTCATTAAGGTTGACCACGTCATAGTCTGCCTTGGGGCCTCCCAGATAACTCGAAGCCATGTCAGCATTCCAGCGCTCACGAAGGTGGTACTGTCCCCAGTAACTACCGTTCAGGTAGACGTGTACGAAGCGTCCGTGCGGGGCAAGGTTGCCCATATCGAGCATGGAGTCGTCCGTGAACCTGTTGGACATGTAAGCACCGCGCGAGCGCATATCGTGGGACCCGCTGCGCAGGTCCATGATGTCAAAGCGGTCGGTTGGAGGGTAGACCTTGTACTCAAAGCCATCGAAGAGAGGGTATTCGACCTTGGTAGCTCCATATTGCGATCGGAATCCGATGCGGAAGCTCTTCTTCGGGAAATTGGTATAATACCCTCCGAAGTGCTTCAGGCCTGCGTTTTCCTGGAATCCGGGTCTGCCGTCGGGAAAGATCATCTCAACGGAGGTAGGAGACTCGCTGCGTATATTACTGCCACCCTCATTCTGGAACGGACCGGGATTGTCGGTCACGATCGAGACGGTAGGCACGGCCTTGAGGGAGTCGATCATCTGGGGGCCAAGGGTTGCTGACCGGGTGACGGAAGTGCGCATGCGTGATTGATTGACCACGTCCTCGGGAAAGAGGTAGGTCTGGGTGTCGATATTGGTGGGCCTTAATCCGGGCAGGTGAGCCATGGCGCGCACTATGGTTGTCCCGGTGATCCGGATGGGAGCTGTGTAGACCCGGCCACTTGTGGGGTTGGGGGGGCTTCCGTCCAGGGTGTAACGAATCTCAGCCCTCTCGGTGGAGGAGGTGATCTCCAGGTCAAAGGATTCCTCGAAGAACCCGCGGTCTATATTAAACGTAGTGTCACCGACAAAACCGTCGAAAGTGTCGCCATTGAAGGTACGAGGTGAGGGTATGGCCAGGTAACCGGGGCCTCCGAGCGATGGATTGGTTATTCTTGTGCCACGAAGTTCTGCGGTGATCAGCATGTCTGAGCTGGTGATGCCGTCATTAAGGCCGTGAATAGCGAGGACGTTTGTTCCTGTTGTCAGCCTGTTCGCGAAGGAGGTGATATTCCAGTCCTGGAAGTTTACCGCCTCGCCATCTGAGTGATTTCCTGTTGCCTCGGAGTTCCACGTTAACCCTCCGGGCGCGTTGGCATCGGCAACCAGAGTGTCATTGAGGTAGGCGACAAACCCGTCATCGTATTTCATCCTCAGGGTGAGGTTGGTGACCGTTGATGGGTCGCTGACCTCGAAGGGGACCCGGATATAAACCGATGTGTTTACGCCATTGAAATCGTTGCCGAGGTCGCCATTCGCTCCAAACTCCGGGGCATAAGTATCGTTCTCATCGTAGCCAATTCCCATCTGGGCTGTTTGCCATCCGGAATCGTCAAAATCCTGCAGGCTCCAGTCTCCACCGAGTGAGTCATCGGAGGGAATGATGACCCTGGCCTGCTGTGTCGGGCCGATGAATATGGTGGGGGTCAGTCCACCTCCCTGCATGAGGCCATAGGAGGAATCCTCAAACTGTTCAGGAACAGGGTTTTGCTCGGTGCCGAATTCCGCGAGGATTGAAGTGCCGTCCGGTTGGACAAGGGCCAGGTATTCTCCGTCGTTGGAAAGCTTGAAGTTTGTATGAAGTTCCGATTCAGGATCACGACGATCCTTGCCCGAGGCAAATACGAGGAGGAAGCCGTTCTCGGCGATCTCGACTGCAGGGAAACTCCACATGGTAAGTGTGTCTGCCGTGTCAGTGAGGAAGTAGCCCTCCAGGTTCACAGGATCAGTGCCGGAGTTGAAGATCTCTATCCAGTCAGAAGCATCACCATCCTCATCCTCGATAGTTGTCCTGTTGTCTGCCATGAACTCCGTAATATAGAGTCGGGCAGTTGCAGACGGGACTCCAAGGAGCCAGATGGCCAGAAGATAGAGGGCCAGGATAGGATGGCGAAGGGGCATCATGAATTTATCAGTGGGGTGGGGGTTCGCAAGTATACGGATTGGGGGGACGATGGCATCCAAAATATGTGCTTTAAGAATGATCCCCGATGCCCGGATCAACGGGTTCCGGTGATCCTGCAGGTGCGGGGCCTACTACAGTTGGGGGGCGGTTCTCCCGATTCAATTCAGGATCAGGAAATAATCTCCCGGATGACCCGCGATTTTTCCACTCCAGTGAGGCGTTGATCCAGTCCCTGGAAAGGAAAGGTCAGGCGGCGGTGGTCTGCCCCGAGGAGATGCAGCATGGTGGCGTGAAGATCTCTCACGTTAACGGGGTCTTCTACCACGTTGTAACTGAAATCATCGGTTTTTCCATAGTGGACACCTCCCTTGATGCCGCCTCCCGCAAGCCATCCTGAGAAGCATCGGGGGTGGTGGTCGCGTCCGTAATTGTCACGGGCAATATTGCCCTGGCCGAAGACGGTTCGTCCAAACTCTCCGGCAAAGACCACGAGGGTGTCCTCAAGGAGTCCACGGCTCTTGAGATCGGTGAGGAGGGCGGCCGTGGGTTGGTCAACGTCCCTGCACTGTCCCCGCATGTTAGCAGGAAGGTTTGTATGATGATCCCATCCCCGATGGAAAAGCTGAACGAAGCGGACGTTACGTTCAGCCATGCGCCGGGCGAGGAGGCAGTTCCGCGCATAGGATCCCGGTTTGGTTACTTCCGGTCCGTACATTTCGAGGATGTGCTTCGGTTCTTCCGAGATGTCCGCCAGTTCGGGTACGGATTTCTGCATGCGGAATGCCATTTCCTGCTGAGCGATGGTGGTCTGGATCTCGGGGTCTCCGATTTCCTCCTGATGCTTGGCGTTGATCTTGCCGAGGGTATCGAGCATCCGTCGTCTCACATCAGGATCAATTCCCTGGGGGTTTGAGAGGAAGAGGACGGGGTCCCCGACATTCTGGAAGGAGGTGCCCTGGTGCCGGGAAGGAAGAAAGCCGCTTCCCCACAAACGCGCATAGAGAGCCTGAACGTTTACCCGCCCACTCCAGAACGCAGAAGGGACCACGACGAAATCGGGAAGGTCCTTGTTCAGGGAGCCCAGTCCGTAACTCAGCCAGGCACCCATGCTGTGTTATCCGGGAATCTCGGAACCAGTACAAAAGGAGGTTTTGCCTGGATCGTGATTGATTGCGTTGGTGTTGAAGGAGTGAATCAGGCAGAGGTCATCCGCAACCTTTGAGAGGTTTGGAAGGAGTTCGCTCATCCAGATTCCGCTCTTACCCTGCTGGGAAAAATTGAACATAGTGGGGGCTACCAGTTGCTGGCGGCCCCGGGTCATGGTGGTGACTCTCTGGCCCTTGGTGACAGATTTTGGTAATTCCGTCTTGAAGAGTTTGTGCAGGTCGGGCTTGTGATCGAAGAGGTCGACCTGGCTGGGGGCTCCGGCCATGAAGAGAAAAATGATGCGCTTGGCCTTCGCGGGATGATGAATCCCGTCAGAGGCCGCAAGGCCTGCGCGGGGAAGAAGGGATGCGAGGGCAGTGGTTCCGAGACCCATTCCCGAATTGAGAAGGAACGAGCGGCGAGACTGCTGGTCGATGGTAGAGGAAAGGAGGTCAGTCATGATTCCGTGGTGTGGCGCTGCAGGGCATCTCGATATTTACCGGAGCTTCCTACTGCCGGGTCTTGGTGATATCCAGGTTGTAAAGGGTGTTGACCAGGACAGTCCATGCTGCGAGACGGGCGCGTTCGTCGGCGGTCTTAAGTGATTCTCCGGCACAGAGCTTTTCAGCCAGTTCCGGGTTCTCCAGGTAGCTCTCCTCAAGATCCTTGACCAGGAGGGAGAGGAGCGCCCGCTCCCCGGGATCGGGAAGGCGGGAGGTGATCGTCTCATATATCTCAGCGAGAGGATCACCGGGGCGGGGCCCCTCCCGGAAGATGACCTGATGGGCTAGCTTACGTGCGGCCTTGAGATACTCACCTTCATTGAGCAGCAGGAGGGCCTGAGACGGGGTGTTGGTGCGTTCGCGACGAGCAACGCAGGCATCCCTGATAGGAGCGTTCAGGATTGTCATCTGAGGGGGAGGCATCCCGCGCTTCCAGTAGGTGTAAACACTACGGCGGTAGATGGATTCACCGCTGTCGGCCTTGAAGCGCTCTCCGATCATGGTAACGGCCTTCCAGAGTCCGTCAGGTTGGGGAGGCTTCACGCTCTTTCCATACATGGTATTCGAGAGCAGGCCGCTGGTAGTCAGAATCTGGTCCCGGATCATCTCGGCGTCCATACGGTAACGGGACCCCCTGGACAGCAGGCGGTTCTCGGGATCTTTTTTGAATTCGCCGGGATCGGCAGTCGATGATTGGCGGTAGGCTCGGGACATGACCATGGCCTTCATCATGGCCTTGATATCCCATCCTGAGTCGATAAAGGCGACAGACAGGTGGTCCAGAAGCTCAGGATGGCTGGGGACTTCACCTTGGGCGCCAAGGTCCTCCGAGGTCCTGACCAGTCCTACTCCGAAAAGCTGCTGCCAGAGGCGGTTGACGGCCACCCGCGCGGTAAGTGGATTCTCCCGGGAGACAAACCATTCGGCCAGGTCCATACGTGATGCGGTGGCCCCTTTTTTTCTGAGCGGAGGCAGGAAAGCGGGCGTATCGCGGGTTACCTTTTCTCCCGGGTCGTCGTAGCGGCCACGCTTCATGATATGGGTCTCACGAATTTCCCCCCGTTCCTTCATGACCATGGCCTTGACCATGGTCTTGTCGAGTTGGGCCCGGCGACGGGACAGAGGGTTTTTCTGCGCCACCAGTTCCCTGGCGGCTTGCATGAGCGGTTTTTTCTTCTCAGGATCTTTCTCCGCTAGCGCAATTTTCTTGGCCTCTTCCACCCTTGGGTTGAGAAGTGCCAGCTTGGCATCCAGGTCTTTCAGTTCCGCCTGCTCCTCTGTTGTGCCCAGTTGTTTAAAGGGTGGCTGCAGTCCTCCTTGTTCCCCGCGGCTGGTCTCCGGATTGGCGTCGATATTGTTGAAGAAAGCGAAGAGGGAGTAAAAGTCCTTCTGGGTAAGAGGATCGTACTTGTGGTCATGACAGGTGGCGCACTGCACGGTTAACCCCATGAAGGCAGTCCCTACCGCGGTTACCCGATCAGTTACATTCTTGAAGAAGCTTTCCTCAGGAAGAGCAGTGCCGCTGTCGATGATAAGGTGGAGGCGATGAAACCCGGAGGCTGCCAGTTGGTCGCTATCGGGATTGTCATAGAGATCGCCAGCCAGCTGGTAGCGGAGAAAATCGTCATAGGAGAGGTTCTCGTTGAAAGCCCTGATGACCCAGTCACGATAAGCAATATTGTTCCGGTAAAAGTCCTTGTGCATCCCGTTAGTGTCGGCAAAGCGGACAAGATCGAGCCAGTATCGCGCCATGTGTTCACCGTACTGTTCCCGGGAAAGAAGGAGGTCCACCAGTTTCTCATAGGCGTCGGGGCTTTCGTCGCCAAGGAATGAACGAACCTCGGTACGGGTTGGGGGGAGGCCCGTGAGATCAAAGGTCAGTCGGCGAATCAAAGTACGCCGGTCGGCTTCCGGGGAAGGTTCCAGCTGTTTCTGTTCAAGCTCATGGAGGACGTGAAGGTCGATCACCTGCTTGCTCCAGTCCCGGTTGCTGGTCTCGGGAACCGCAGGATTTTCGGGCGGCACGAAGGCCCAGAACTGTTCGTAGGGTGCTCCGGCGAGAATCCATTGCCTGATGATGTCCTGTTCCTCCTTGCTGAGAGGCTTCTTGTGCGCGTCTGCCGGGGGCATGAGTTCGTCCCGGTCCGTGGTTGTGATACGATGCCAGAGTTCACTCTCCTCAAGGGATCCTGGTTTTACGGCAGTGATTCCCTCATGGCTTCGGTAGGCTCCCTCGGGGCCGCCGCTCTGGTCCAACCGGAGACTGGCCTTACGTTCATGTTCATCCGGTCCGTGGCAGGCAAAACAACGGTCGGAGAGCAGGGGACGGACATGGAGGTTGAATGAGATCTCGCGAGCAGAAGCCAGGGGACAGGCCGGGACAGCTACAGCGACAGCGAGGATGATGTTGTTCCACCGGGTCATCAGGTGAGAGAATAGGAAGAAGGTCGCGGGTGGTCACGGAAAGAAAGAGGTGAGATGACCTCATCTGGTTCCAGGCCTGCGCGGGTTCCGGAGTTGCTCGAATGCAGGGTATGCCCGGGCAGGTAATATCTGGTGGGGCAAGGACCCAGAGACCAAGCGAGGTTCTGAAAGCCGGAGGGCAGTAACAAGAGGGTATAAAGGGGGCGGGCGATCTGTTCCTTGTGAGGAAATCGTGTCTTGGCAGAAATTCGGGGAATCTTGAATTCCTGCTGGAGACCAATTGTTTTACAGGCGATTTATACGGGCCCTGCGGGTGTTGTTCGCTGGGTTGGTGATTGGCAGGGGAGGAAGAGGTTGTTCTATTTCGATGCTTATGATCCGACTGATCCTTCTTCTGTCTCTTATCGGTTTGATAGTCTCGTGTGCAGGCAGTGACGCCGGGATCCGCCAACCTGGCCAGCTACGGGGCCTTCCGACCCGGGTAGCCTTCGGGTCCTGTGGGCACCAGGACAAGCCCCAGCCGATTCTCGATACGGTGGTGAAGCAGAAGCCGGATCTCTTTGTCTACCTCGGTGATAATATATACGGGGATACCGAGTCCATGCCTCTGCTGGCGGCCAAGTATCAGAAGTTGGGAGCAAAGCCTGGATTCCAGGCTTTGCGCAGGAGCGTGGCGGTGGTGGCCACGTGGGATGATCATGACTACGGCCGCAATGATGCTGGAAAGGAATATCCGAAGAAGGAGGAATCGAAGGAGGTTTTCCTGGATTTCTGGGGAGAACCTGTTGCGAGTGAGCGTCGTCGCCGGAAGGGGATCTACACGCACTATGACTTCGAGGAGAAGGGACGGAGAATGCAATTGATTCTGCTCGATTCACGGACCTTCCGGGACGCCCTTATGAATGCTGGTGAGGATGCCCGTTTCAAGAACGAGTATCGCCCTGATCCTGATCCGCAGAAGACCTTGCTGGGGCCTGCCCAGTGGCAGTGGCTTGAGGAGAGACTTCGCGAGCCTGCCGACCTTCGGATTATCGCATCCAGTATCCAGTTCAGCCATGAGTACAATGGCTGGGAGTCCTGGACAAATCTTCCTGCCCAGCAGAAGAAGATGGTTGATCTGATTGCCGCCACTCGTGCGAATGGCGTGATTTTTATCTCCGGAGATGTGCACTGGGGAGAGATCTCGCGGCGGCCAACCGGGTCGACGTATCCGATTCATGATGTCACCTCAAGCGGCCTGACGGAGACGTGGCCAACTCTTGAGCCCAATCGTTATCGTTTGGGCGGGGCCTACCGGAAGGCGAACTTCGGCATGATCACAATCGACTGGAATCAGCCGGACCCGACCGTGACAATGCAGGTTCGAGGGATGGATGGCGCCTCCCAGGTTGAGAAGGTGGTCAGGATCTCAGACCTGAGTTTTCCGGAGGATTCACTGGATGAATCCAACTGAGAAAGCTGTTACAAGGGGATAAAATAAAAGGCGGCGAACCCGGAGGAGTTCGCCGCCTTGAGAGTTGTGGTCAGACAGGTCAGGGAGCCGCAGCCTCCACCATGACGTTATCAATGGTAAACCCACTGAAGGCATCAGCGCTGCCATCGCTGACAAAGTTGAATTCGATCCGGGCATTCTCGCCAATCACCTCAGCTGGAACCGGAATGCTGATACTGGTGTAATCCGTATCAAAGATGGTCATGTCCAAGGCGGTGGCAGCTCCCAGTTGGACATCGTCACCTACCCGACGGAAGAGGACGGTAGCAGTGTCTGCAAATCCATCGGCATCCCGGAAGGCCTCGAAGGTCAGTTCGGCACCGGGCAGGCCGCTGAAGTCGAGGGCCGGTGAGAAGAGGGAAATGTCTGAGTCTGGTCCGTAGTCCCCAAGGTTTGTGGACCACGCACTACTCGAGTCCTCAGCGCCTGTGATCGGACCAGTACTTCCGGAGGGCGTGCCAAGCTCCCAGAGGGTATTGCTGCTGGCGTCGTTAACGACGGCGACCCAGTCCCCAGCGCCGGACTCGAAATCATCCTCAAAGAAGGCAGGGAGGCCTTCTTCACGTATTGCGAGGAACCCCGTGCCATCGTAGGGAGCAGGGAAATCCACGCTTGCCCGTCCCGATGGATCAGCGGGGATGTCCTGGAATCCCTCAAGTTCCGCCCACGACTCACGTGGGGAGTTCAGGTCGGGGCTGACGAGGATGTCATATTGCCTTGCGGGCTGGGTATTGAATTCAGCCCGGATCCAAGGGGTATCTCCAGGCCCGTTCGGGTCGGCGAGGATCACCTCCAGTCCAAGCGGGTCTAGGCCCGGACCGCCGATGAGATCCCCGAGACTTTGTCCCTTGGTGCCGGCAAGGTAGATGGCCTGAATCTGCTCGGTGGTCAGGGCACGTCTCCAGATCGCAACGTCATCGATTCCGCCGTTCCACTGGCGATTTCTTGCTCCCGGGTTCTCTCCAATCATCAGAGGCAGACCGGGATCGGAAGCGAGGGCGCCGCTGAGAGTGGTGGAAACAGCTTCGACGCCGTCGATGTAGAGCGCGCGTACGTTGGCTACCCCGTTGGAAGTTCCCACGAAGTGGTGCCACTCACCATCATCAATGGGGAACTCTCCGGCGTTAGCATGGATGTCATTACTGCCGCCCTGCCACGCCATGGTCGGGTTTTCTCCCCAGCGATGGAATCGCCAGTTGGCCCCTTCTCCACGGCCCACCCCGATCTGCCAACTGGTAGTGAAGGCGTCGACGCGGCCCCACCATTGCACGGTGATTTCCTGGGTAGGACCGGCGATGTCCCCATCGATATCCGGGCTGAAGGGAGTTTCCGCATGGCCGCCGCCCTGACCAGGGCCGAAATAGCCACCGCCTCCGAAGAGTCCTTCATCGTAAGAGCCCGGGTGGGGAGAGATGAATTCCAGGTCATCAGCAGCCGTACTGGCGGATTCGTCGATGAGGTGCGCCTGATCAAGCAGGTTTTCATCGAAGTTGTAATACACGGTCAGGTCCGTGGTTAGGTCGCCAGCCTGGGGTTCCTCCGGAACATTTGGATCCCGGTTCGGATTGTTGGCTTCATCAAAATCATTGATGAGGTCGTTGTCGGAATCTGTATTCAATGGGTCGGTGCCGGTATCATTGGCGTCGACGAAGATGCCGGTATTAGTCTCTGCGCCGTCTCTCAGACCATCGCCATCGGTATCCGCGTTACGGGGATCGGTCTCATTGGCAATCTCATCTCCGTCACTGGCGCCATCATCATCGCTATCATCACTCGTGGGATCCAATCCGGCGTTAAATTCCTCAAGTTCGGTGAGTCCGTCGTTGTCGAAGTCTCCGGCTCCTGAGAGCTGGGTCAGGTCGTTGATCGCGTCCCAGGCGGTCTCCCATGCATCCGGGAGATCATCGCCATCGTCGTCTGTGGTATCTACCCCGAAGGCATAGACCGGGGGGCTGCCGGCGTCGGTGTCGCCAATGGCCACGATCCCGTTGATGCCGGGACCGCTGATACCGACGTCGGTCCAGTCGCCTCCGCCCTGCTCGCCGAATACGTTGTCAAAGGGGAAGATGCCGGGGGCACTGATGGTGAATGCGGTTACCTGATTCTGAGGACAGCAGTTGTGCTGTGCGGTAACCTGCCCATCGGCGGTATCCATGATGAAGAAGTTGGTATCATCGGCGCCGATGTGGATGTTGTAGGTTCCAGGGGCGAAGGTCGACATGTCAAGGTAGCCGTTGTAGCGGACGG
>Ga0163180_10000097_pt1 | contig 42815 bp, 28 predicted proteins | sample AtlANTMetagenome_2_FD_109647 | JGI IMG/M metagenome (GOLD analysis project Ga0163180, IMG submission 109647) | Marine eukaryotic phytoplankton communities from the Atlantic Ocean - Atlantic ANT 4 Metagenome | ecosystem: Environmental > Aquatic > Marine > Oceanic | place: North Atlantic Ocean...
CTCTTCACCGCGCTCCCAACGCCACCGATGCCCCGCCGGCATCGTGACCGAACGCACCGTGCCATCCGGCTCGACCTCCATTCGGTAGACACGCCCACCCGGAGACGTCACATCCATCCGACCACCATAGGTCCCAATCCGAGTTTCCAATCCTCGGGGGTCCACCCAGCCCGTCAACACCCACTCATCGTCCCGCTGCCGATAGTGACTCGTCACCAACCGTCCCACAGGATCGGTCAACGTCACCTTTCGAACCGGCCCAGACTCCAGAGCACGCCACTGATGCGACCTCCCCAAACCATCCGTCCAACTCAGTCCGTTCGCCCACTGCAACGAGATCGACCGGGTGCCCGGCCCATTGATGGTCCACACCCGACCCTCGTCGTCATAGCGCACGCCCATCCGACCGCCGTTGGCCCATACCACCGCACTCAGACGCCCGTCATCGTCGTACTGGAAACTGTGATTCGCACCCAAAGTCGCCGTAGCCGAAATCAACTGCTCCCCGTCCATCCGGTGACCCTGAGCCGGCTCCTCAGGATTCAATGGTTCGCCGGCGATACTCCACTGGCCATCCGACCAGCGCCTCAACCGACCGTCGCGCTCGTCAACCTCCACCACCAGTTCGCCACTGACCGGATCGACCACCGCCACCAATGCCGTCGCATCGTCCGGCGTGAGCGTCCCCACCCACTGCGGACCACTCGGGCCCAACACGGCCGGGGGCAACGCAAACGCTACCCCTGCAAGGAGCCAAAGCATCGCGACCTACGGCTTACCGAAGAGAATCAAGCCACCCCACAGCGCAGGGTCATCCAGGTCCACTCCCGTCAGCGAATCGCTAAACAGACGGTTCCGTCCCTCGCTCATCGCCCTCACCGGTGGCCGCTCTTGGTTCATCGAATCGTAGATGTTGCCGATGTAGCGCACCCGAGTCCGGTCATGCACATCCCAGCCCGCCAACAGCACCCATCGCGCACCCGCATCCAAGAAGGCCCGGGCTCGATGAAGTTGCTGATCCTTGGTCGTCCGCGCCGTGATCACCACCATCTCCGCGTGGAGCGGCGTGTTGCGAACCTCATCCAAACTCAAAGCGCCATCCGCCATCTGAAAACCACCGCCCATCGCTGGCGGCATCTCCGCAATGTGAATGTAGCGAGCATTCGCTGTCTTGCCCTTCCAGGACTCCAGAGTCGCATCCTTACCAATCCGGACATCGTTAAAGCCCGACTGGAAGTAGCGTCGACATACCGTCAACTCGTCCGGATCCTCAAAGTTCGTGAGCTCGGTCTCCGACGGAGCCGCCTGCTCACCACCAAAGGCGAGGAAGTCCAGCTTGTAGGTGTCGGGGGTGACCTCTCTCAACTCACGATGAAGCGCACCCACCGTGGGCGATGACGCCATCTGACGAATGTCCGCCAGCCAACGCAAACCCTCAGCCTGCTCCGGCAAAGTGGTAAAGGGCAAACTCACCAAATCAGGTGGACCGACAATCACGTAGCGGCCCACACCGGTGAGCTCCGCCACAAAAGGATCGATGGTCTTGGTTCGCAACTGATGGCCTGCACTGTGATTCGTTTTCGTTTTCGGATCTTGCGCAGAATCCGCCATGGCTTGACGGTACTTGGCCGCCAGACCAAAAATCTCCCGCGATGACCCCAGGTTCTTGATGGCATTGCCCTCGCGTGACACCGCCACACCCTGCACTTGGCCATGCGCCGCTCGATACGAAATCACGGCACCCCGACGCATATCGGACACCAGGTCCTGAGCCGTAGAACCCTTGGTCGGCAATACGACTTTGAACGCCTCGGATGTCTTCGCAGCCTCGGCCTCCGCCGCCGCTACCGCATCGGTCGACGCCGTCGGGTAGTCACCCCCCGACAACTGCCAGTTCAACACGTCCGCCCGCGCCTTCGCCACGGCGGCCAACAAGGCCTCACGGGCTTCGTCACTCACACCATAAAGCTGGCGCATGCCCTGCGATAGGTCCAGACGCGTCTTGTCCGTTCGGTGTCCAATGTCATGCGCGGATAGCGCCAAACCCGCGGCCATCTCGCCGCCGATCTGACCCAAGAGCGCAACGTCCGTCTCTATATCCACACCCTGCGAACCATCGACGACAGTCCCCAGGTCCAATCGACCCATGCGATGCAAAGGAAGCTTCCCGAGTGCTGCCGGGAATTGTCCGTCGTGACCTTCCAATCGACCCGACGCAGCCGCAGCGCGCCCACGAGCCCAATGAAGCAATCCAGCCACCCCTTCGCCTTCGACTTTGGGCGGCATGGCGTTCTTGCTCATCGCCGACCAAATGGCAGCCGCAGGGCCCGAAGCCCCGGCACCCGCAGCAGGAGCACCCCCCAGCACCGAGCGCACAGCCAACTCTCCAGCCAATGCAGGGCCGGCCCCAAATAGCTTGGAAATATCGCGCCGCAGCGCGGTCGCACCGCGTCGATCACCCACACGCAAATGGCTCTCTTTCGCCAACCGGGTGGCCAAGCTCAACGCAGGAATACCCGAGCTATCGGCACCGCTAATCGCCTTGTCATGCCACTTGTTCGCGTTGGCACGGTCCGTCCATGCCGCGTAGCCATAGACCAGCGCAGCCGCCTGGCCATCCAAACCACTGGGTGGGAATTGAAGGCGAGCTGTCTCCATGTCTCCCTTACCGAGAGCAGACAACGCTTTCAGAGCATCCTTATTCGGTCCGCGCGCTGCCACAGAGGCCGCATCCAGCGCGTCCGTACGCCCTAAAGCCCAAGCCGCCAATCCTTCCGTCCAGGCCGCGTTCTGATGATGCGCAGAGGTCGCGTCGGCGTTGGCCGCCCGGACCGCACTCGCCACAGTATGCGCTTGCGCAGGGTCCCCAGACAACAACGCGGCATCGGCCACGGCCAAACTGGCCACCGTACCATCCACTTCTGCGGCTTCGGCCAACACCTTACTCTGGGTCGCCACGTTCAGCGCTCCAGCAAAGTCACTGCTCCGCTTCAATGCAGACACAGCATGATGGGTCGCCCGATTAATTTGGTCAAGATTACCTTCGGCCATCGCCAAACCATGTGCCGTTGACGCCCATCTCGCCCGATCTGAATCGGCCACATCGCGACGCACACCCGAGTTTGCCTGGTCCAACTGGCCCAGTAATCCAATCAACTTGGCCCGAGTATCGGCTCTGCCAGCCAACGCATCATACGCCGCTGACGCGACACCTTTGTCGCCCCACGCCGAGCCACGCTCCGCCCGGAATCGATCCGCACGCCAGCCCTTCACATCGGCCGCTTTCGCCGCATACCGACGCGCACGATTTCCGTCTGGACTGGTGGCCCACTTCACGAAGGCATCCGTGGCTTCTGGCAGCTCTTGCCCTTCAGCCAAGGCCGCACCATCCACAACACTGCGCGCAATCAATACCGCCGCATCGCCCGTACCGGCACCATTGGCCGCCAATGCACCCGCTAAAGCGCCAGCGGCGTCCCCGGCGTTGAGCTTGGCTTCGAGCGTCACAAGCGCATCCGTCCCCGCTGGGGCCGATGCACCCGCCAATATCGCCGCCTCGACCAATCGAGCACCCAAGGCGGGGTCATTTAAAGCTTGGGCTGCAGCCAACGCCTTGTCCGCATGACCACCCACCAATAAATCGTGAGCGGCCTCAGCAGCTGTGCGTTCCGGCTTAGCCGGACCTTCACTATCCGGATCGGCATCCGCCGCACCGGTATCGGCCGCCTCCACCACCTGCTCGGGTGGCGGCGGGGGCGCTTCATCTTCACAACCCAGAATCAAGCCAAAGGCGAAAACCAAACGACGCATGCGCATCCTCCACGGTTGAAGGTCTACCACATGTTCCGCCCCACTTGCTGTTCACGCGCGCGCGTTACGCGTACGAGGCCGTTGTGGAGAGACTGCTAACGACCCCTCTATTCAGTCGCAGCGTCGGGCACCGTCTTTGAAGCAGGTGTAGTTCTTGGGACCCGTCAGTACCGCAGAAACCGAATGCTTTACACCCCCCCGGTATCCTTCGACCTTGCAAGGGCCCTTTCCGGCGCGAACGATGTGTACCACACTGGTTCCTTCTGCCGTCCCACCCTTGTGACATCGAACCACCATCCGCTCTACAGCGGGGTCGCCGGAACGGAATGTCACCGTGAACTCCGTGGGTACCGGAGGCTCTGCTTTCGGCTTGGTCGACGGGGCTTTGCGCTTGGGCCTGGGTGGAGGCGGCTCAGCCGATGCAGGGGGAGCGGGCTCCTTCGCATCTTCGGACGCTTCTTTAGTGTCCTCGGCTGCGGTCTCGGCAGCGTCCTCGGCAGCGTCCTCGGCAGCGGCCTCGGCGGTATCATCAGCAGCGTCATCGACATCGTCCTCGGCCGTGCCCGCAGGAGCCTCCCCAGTATCCAAAGCCTCTTCTGCCAATTCTTCAGCCGCCGTCTTGGTTGTGGCCTCCGGTAAATTCGTCGCTGGCGCAGGCGGGATGGGCTGAGCCACGCCTACACGCGAATCCACCACCATCGGTTCCACCACATACTGCCCCACGCCTACAGCCAAGACCAACCCACACACCAAGCCCCACAGAAGCGGACGAAAGCGGATGGGCCCCGCTTCTTCCTGTAGCTCGACTTCCCAGGTGTCCTCGTCCTGATCGATATGAACATTCAGGATGGGCTCGGGTAGCGGCTGGCCTATGTTGGTGACTTCCAGATTCGCGACATCCGTCTCAGAAGTGGGGACACTATCGAGGGATTGTCCGCCCAAATACGGTGTCGACTCGTTGGGATCGGCCTCGTAGGGTTGCAGCGTCTTCGGATTCACCGAGGGCCGGCCCACCATCGTCGCGACCTCGCGAGGCGCCCGCTTGCGAACAGGAGGCGGCGCAAAACTACTGCTGTCTTCCGACGGATCGATGTGACGCCGCATCCGTGCGGTGTCTGGATCCGGAAACCCTTGTTCCTGCTGCGTCAACAAATTGGGAATGGTCGTGGTGGCCCATGTCCGTAAGCCCGCACTTCGAAGTTGCTGTGCAGCAGAGAACAACGCATCCTCTATGGCCGACAACTCTGGCCGCTCTTCTGGATCAAAGGACAGCGCGCTCCGAATCAACTCCGTTAACGCTTCGGGTACGGCCTCACCGGGACGCGCCAACACGCGAATCATCGCCCGTCGAATCACCGCATCCTGACGTGGAGCTTCCACCCCCGCTTCCGCTGGGCGCTCGCCGCCCAAGAGATGAACCAACAAAGCACCCATTCCATACGCAGCACGTTGGTCCGGCGTACCTGGATGAGCAGGAGCATAGCCGGTCGGCGCTGTCTGCTGCACCAACTGGTCCTTAGCCAACGAAAACCCAGCCACCCGAACCGCACCCACGGCATCAATCAAAATTTCCGAAGGTGCCGCCCCCAAGTGCAGAACACACGTCCCGGGTCCTTGAATGCCATCACCCTGGGTCAACGCCGCACGAATGCCCTGCAATGCGCGACCCACAATCTCAATGGCAGCCTTCGCTGGAAAAAACTCGCCCCGAGTATTCGCCACATCCAGTGCGCGCGCCACACTGACAGCCTGCGCCCCCTCGTACACCCAAGCCACACTGCCATCGACGCGGGTCACATGCAGGAGACGCATCACGCTGGGGTGATCGATGCGCCCCATCACTCGACCTTCTTGCTTGAGCAGAGCAAATCCATCGTCGTCGACCAGAAGATCGGGTCGGGTGCGAATCAGCACCCAGATGGCCTCACCATCTGGACGGATCAAACGCCCCTGGCGCACAGGTTCCGCCCATGCGCTCCAGTCTCCAATGATTTTAACGCGGTCTTTTCCCACGACGAGTCACCTCTTCTCAGCAGCCTGAGTAGGCGCCGAGCATATCCCAGCCTAAACGCCAGTGGAGCGCCACTCCGTTACAACAAGGTGAACCCTGCATTGTCGCTCCTTTTGAGTGACGGGGTGACAAAGGACTCGTGGCCACTTCTCGAATGGATTAGACCGTGGCACACTGAAGGTCGGATTCCCGCTTTCCAGGGTGGTCGGAACTTATGGGCGACGAAAGCAAGAACGAAGAGGAAGACGCACAAAAAGGTGCGAAGGGCCGTTCTGCGCCCAGCTTCAACTTCACTGACGAAGACGCCAAAAAGGACGCCAAGCCCGTGGGAACCGCCGCAGAGCCGGAGGTGCTCGATGCGGATCGCCAACCGACCGGCCAACCCAAAGCCATGGTCCGCTCAGGCAGTCTCCCAGGCAAATCGGATCTTCTTCAAGCCTATCTGACCGAAATCCGACATCACCCGATCCTTGATCGCGAGGAAGAAAAAGACCTGGCGATGCAGTACCTGGAGACCCAGGACCAAACGGCAGCCAAGCGACTGGTGACATCCAACCTGCGCCTCGTGGTGAAACTGGCCTTCCAGTACCATCGCCAATGGTCCAGCGTTCTCGATCTCATACAAGAAGGCAATATGGGGCTGGTCGAAGCCCTGTCTCGCTACGATCCATACCGAGGCATCCGGTTCTCCAGCTACGCGCAGTACTGGATACGAGCCATGATTCTCCGATACCTGATGGACAACTATCGAATGGTGCGCTTGGGCTCGACTCGACACGGTCGGAAACTCTTCTTCCAGCTCAACAAAGAAAAGAAACGCCTTGAGGCCATGGGCATCAAACCCACATCTCGAGCCCTCTCCGAAGCCCTCGACGTCCCCGAAGAAGAAGTCATCAACGTCGACCAGCATATGCGCGCACCGGCCATGTCCCTGCACGCCCCTGCTGCGGGAGAAGAAGGCCGAGAGCTGTCCGAAGTCATTCCCGACAAGGTCGCCGTGGGACCAGAAACTCAGGCCGCCCGCGACGAGCTTGGAAGCCAAGTGGCCACTCAACTCAGCAGCTTTGCCGAAACCCTTCGTGACGACCGCGAACGAGAAATCTGGACCGATCGGCTAGTCGCCGAAGACCCCGTCAGTCTTGCAGTGCTGGGAGAGCGATACGGCGTCAGTAAAGAACGCATCCGACAAATCGAAGCCCGGATTCGAAAACGCTTAAAGCTTCACCTTCAACAGACACTTGGCGAAGAGTTGGATTTCGAATTCGACGTTCCGCGGAACGACTAAACCGTTCGCTTTAGACCAAACGGCCGTGGAACCGACTGGCATTACGGACCAAAACCGTTGTGGGCAGTTCGTCCAATAACTGCATGAGGCTTTCCGCGTAAGCCTGTTCCATCCCCACCTCAGGCACAGCCATACCTAAAAACACCAAGTCGGCATCCTTCGATGCATCACGAATGACATCTCTGGGAGTTTGCCCCTCGGGTTTTATGATCACCTCCAGCCGCACATCCATGCGAAGGTCTGGAAGCATGTTTTCATAGGCCTCACGAACATCTGCGGCCGACGCTTCATCATCCGTCACCGACTTCAAGACGACCTGATTACTCCGCCACCCCGGGGCCAAATTGAGCAGGTGCGCCAACAACAACATCATGTCCCCGTTGTTTTCCTTGCCCTTCCACCACACCACGATCTCCTGATTGCCCTTCGCACGGCTACCCTTGACCGGTCGGCAGATCATCGACGACTTCTCCAACGCCGTCATGCGTCGCACCAGACCCATCAATCGGGCCAAGCGTTCTTCATCCTCACCGGGCCAACCGAACATCACCATATTGGATGTCAGACCCGCCATACCATTCGCTTGCGCCACAGTGATCATGCCCGATTCCAGGTCGGTCACCGCCGCCGTTTCCGCAAATGCCGTGATGCCGTTGGCGTGTAAAAGGTCTCGATTGCGATCGGCTATCGCGGCAGCCTGATCGTGCTCCTCGATATCGCCAATCAACAAAGTGCTCACCGTCACAATCCCCCGCTCTTGGCTGAAATGATTCGCCATGCGAACCATCCCCAAGTTGCGCTGAAGATCCGCCACGAACACCAAAATATGAGGGCGCCAGTTGCGCGGGTCGTGCTTGGATTGGTTGAGTCGAAGCATCGCAAAACGAGCCAAGGCAAACCACATCCCACTGCGGAGATCACCCCAAGTGGTGCGCAAGGCCCGGCGGCTCAACACCCACCAAATGCCGGCCTCGATCAAAATGGCGACCAAACAGGCCACCGGATGAATCGAGAACATGGCAATAAAGCAACCCAAACACCCGACCATCGACAGCCACCACGGCACCTTGATGCTCGGGCGAAAAGCCGGGTCCGCCACCAAAGACTCCAATCCAGCCGCCAGATTGAGCATGCCGTAAGTCGTCAAAAAGAACATGGTGACGACCGTGGCCACCGCATTCAAATCCCCGAGGGACACCGCGACCAAGGCGACGATTCCGGAGAACCACAGGGCAAACATCGGCTCGCCCTTTTTACTGTCCAACCGACCAAAATGACTCGGCACCAAGTTGTCATCGGCCAAAGCTTGAAGGGTTCGCGGCGCCGCCAGAATAGACCCAATAGCGCTGGACAAAATGGCTCCCCATAAGCCACCCATCACCAACGGAGCGGGCGCGATCTTGGTCCAGATCATGGGGTCATTCTGGAGTTGTTCCGGTGTTGCAGCGTTGGCCAACACCACGGGTACGATCAAGTACACCAAAAAGCCGATCACCACCGAGAAAAATACGCCTCTCGGGATGGAACGCTCGGGGTCACGCAGATCACCCGACAGACCCAAACCGGCCAATATTCCGGTGACCGCCGGGAAGAACACCGCGAAGACCTCCCAAAAGCCGGCCGACTGCTCACCGCCAAACATAGGGACTTGGGAACCTGTAAAGCTCGTCCCTGACACCAAGGCCGCAATCGATACACCGATCAACACCATGATCGGCAACTGCATTCGAAGCGCCCACACCGTGCTCTTAACGGCCAACAAAACGACCAAAATCACGATCACGGCCGCCAGAATTTGTACCGGCGCACCCGGCCAAACAATCCGGATACTCTCCGCCAATCCGAACGAATACAAGGTCAGACTCAGCGCCTGAGACAGGTACAAGGGAATACCCAACGCGCCACCGAGCTCCAGCCCCATACTCCGGGAGATCAACCAATACGCACCGCCACCCCCGACCCGCATACTGGTGGCCAAGGCAGACAATGAGTAGGACGTGGTGATGGTGATCACATGCGCCAAGACGACGATAATCAACGTGCCTGCAAGACCGGCATTGGCCACAACCCAGCCCACACGCAGGTAAAGAATAACGCCCAATATAGTGAGCATGGTGGGGGTCACGACACCCAAGAAGGTACCAAGCCCCAAGCCGTTACTGTTATTGCCCTCGTCTGTACTCAAACCCTCTCCAGAGGCGGAGACCTAATCCCTCGGAACCCGAGGACTTTAGCGCAAGTGAACCATCTCGTACGGCAACGGATATGATTTCGGAATGAGAATTACACGCCGCCACCTTCTTGCACTCTCCGCGGGTACCACCGCAGCCGCTGCGTTGGTGGCGGGCGGAGTGGCCACACAGTGGTGGAACCAACCCGCAGACGCGCCCTTCTCAGTCCTCGAATCGGAGGAAGCCAAATTTCTTCGCTCCTGGGCTGGCACTGCCTATCCCGCCACCAAAACGATCCCCCTAGCAGGGCAAAGTGCAGGCTTAGATCATTTTTTCGATCACATGCTCAAAACCATGCCCAGCGACAGCGCGAAGCTCTTGAGACTCCTGATCCACGCCTTGGACAACGCCACTTACCCCACGGATGGCGCCGCCTTTTCTGAGCTCACAACAGACCGTCAAAAACAGGTGTTCGACAGTTGGATTCATAGCGATCTCGATCCCTTCCGCAGCGCAACCCAATCTTTGGTGCTCTTGATCGGTATGGGGTGGTCCACGCACCCCGAGGTAGCACCTCATATGAAACAACTCCACAGCTGCGGGTACGGCCGATGAGTCTACCCTCCCCCGAAAACCTTCTTTTCCCTGCTGTCCAAGCCGATGGGTACGAGGCTGTGGGGAAAGGCCGCAAACTCACCGCAGATGTGGTGATCGTGGGAACGGGTCCCGGAGGGGCCAGCGTGGCCCGCGTGCTGGCTGAAGGCGGAGCCAAAGTCGTGCTTATTGAAGACGGGCCCGCCCAAAGCCGTTTCCGGCCCAACCAGGCCCACACGATGCGCTACCACATGCAAGAAGGCGGAATGATCATTGCGCAAGGCAGCGGCTATCTGTCCATCGCCGCCGGCCGGGGCGTGGGCGGCGGAACCTTGATCAATTCGGCCCTCAGTTTTCAACCGGCCCCCGACGTGCTGGACGAGTGGGCAGAACGCCTGCAAGACCCGGGTTGGGGAGCAGACGCGCTCACTCCCATCTACGACGAAGTCGCCCGCCTCATCGGAGTCGCCGACACCCAACCCTGGTTTGCCGGCGAAAACAACCGATTGATCGTTCGTGGGATTGAAGCACTGGGGCTGGACGGAGGGCTCGCCCCACGCAGCACGCCCCGGTGTGTCGGGTGTGGCATCTGCAACTTCGGCTGTCCTACAGATGGTAAAGCCAGCATGAATCTCACGCTCTTACCGCGTGCGGTCGATAACGGAGCCCTCATCCAAGCCGACACCTTGGTCACCGAAATACTGACCGAAGGCCATCGCGCCGTAGGAGTCCGCGGCATGGCCCGCCACCCCGACACTCGTGAGCCCGTTGGACCCGTCGAAGTCCGAGCCGACCGGGTGATTCTGTCCGCTGGGGCACTGGGTACACCCCGACTGCTTTGGCATAGCGGCCTTGCAAAGGGAATGGGCCCCGTGGGTCATGGGCTGCACGTGCATCCCGGCTCAGCAGTCTTTGGGCTCTGTGACCACGAGGTCAATCTCTGGCGAGGGGCGACCCAAGGCGCCTATTTCCACCATCCAGACCTTCCCGGCGTTCTTCCCCACGGTTTCTCAGCCCCTCCCGAAGTGTGCCTGATGGCCATGAATGCCGTCGGGGATCGGCTGGAAGAAGGACTCGAGATGCTGCCGCACCTGACCGGCATGGTGGTCATGATCTCAGACAAAGGCGAAGGGACCGTTCGGGCGACAAAAGAAGGTCGAGCGAAGGTGACCTATCATTTTGCCGATAACGACATCGAACGGATCAAACTCGGGATGCGCGAAACGGCAAGAGTCCTCTTGGCCGGTGGAGCGCGAGAAGTGTTCGTCCCCGTCTACGGGGTGGGCCGCCATCGCGATGCCGACAGCCTGTACGAGGACCTTCGCCCGGCACAAATCACAGACTTCACGCTATACGCGAGTCACCCCATGAGCACCTGCCGCATGGGGATAGATCCGAAAACAAGTGTGATATCGCCCAGTGGCGAGGCCCATGGCCTTCCCGGGCTGTACATCGCCGATGCCAGCATTTTTCCCACAAGCCTTGGCGTCAATCCACAGTTGACTACACTCACAGTAGGCACGGCCTTGGGCAGACGGATGTTGAACGCATGAGAGCACTCGAAACCGGTACTAAACTTCGTGCCTACACGCTCGAACACCGTATCGGGCGAGGCGCTGAAGGCGATGTCTGGTTTGCGAGAAATATGCGGGGCCAAGCCGTCGCCCTAAAAGCCAGGCCCAACACCGACGACCGAGACGCTCAGCGCTTTCGTGCTGAGTTCGCCAGACTCCGTACCCTCCGCATTCCGGGCGTTGTTCACGTCCTCGATGCCGGAGCAGACCAGGGCTACCTCTTTTTTACGATGGAGGTCGCCGAAGGCGTACCCTTCGATCGATTCGTCGAGCCGATCACAGACCCACAAGAGCGGATGGAATCCGTCTGCCGCGCCGGCGCACAAGTCGCCCGAGCCCTGGCCAGTATTCATCGGATTGGATTGGCCCATCGCGACATCAAACCGGCCAATATTCATGTGACTGGCAGAGGCGACTCCATTGCCGCCATTGTTCTCGACTTCGGTACCCACCACTTTGGGCATGTTTTGGACCAGACCGGCGCGCTGCGCGGTACGCCGGCCTACATGTCTCCGGAACAACGTTTGGGCATGCCCCACGACCATCGAGTGGACCTCTACAGTCTGGGAACCGTGCTCTACGAAGCGTTGATGGGCACACCCGCCAAACAACTCCGACCAGGAATGCGCTGCCCTTCACTCGTCGGTGCCGGCCCGCACATTCCACTCCCGCTGGCCGATCTCATCGACCGCATGCTGGACCTGGACCCGGCGGACAGACCGTCCGCAGAAGAAGTCGAAGCCGTCCTGCGCTCTATCGCCATGAACATCCGCCTGCCCTTGGCCGCATGGCCCAAACCCGTGTTCACTGAAGAGCACGTGGACGTGCTGTTGAATGGGAGTCGACTTGTGGTCGGTGGTCTCGGAGACGGGCTCAGCCGTTTCATCGCATCCGCCCGAAGCGCTTGGTACCGAAAAGGCTACCCATCCGTCATGGGCCGATGCAACCCATCCCGACCTTATGGGCCATGGGCGACCATCCTCAGCCAGCTGTTCCAACAACGAACTGTCCAACAGCGCACCGAACTCGCCGGGGCCGACCTGGCAACGCTGCACGGCATCTGGCCCGAAATGCCGGTTCCCTGCTCAAAACCCGACGTCTCGATTCCCGATGCAACCCGTGCGGGCCTGGCGTTGGCCAACGTCCTTAATCGCTGTGCTCCCATCGCTGTCGTACTGCATCATCTCGACGACGCAGACCCCGGAACCCTCGCATCTCTATCCGTCGTCATGGCCAATCTCGACGCTCGCAACCGAATCTGGCTCACCGCCAAATCCATTATCGAGGGCATCCGCACGGCGGCAGCTCCCACCTGGACAGAGGAAACCCATCAGGCCAGTTGGCTCGAACTTATCGGCGACCGTTCGTCCATGCCCCACTCCACGCCATCGGGAAAAGAGTTCCTCCTCCAAGCATGGACCCTGTTGGCTGAGGAGCGGGGCCACACCCCGATCCCCTCCCCCATGCCCACCAGCTTGACCCGCTTGAGCGTCCTCTCGGAACCCTTCCCTCAAGCCGTTGCCGTCCAGGTCGCACCCGACCTCGATATCTGGATCGACTCCGGCCATATCGAAGTGGTGTCCCCCGCGAGCGGAGGCGCATCCGCACGATTGCGTTTTGCGTCCGGCGCGACCCGGGCGCTGGCTGGCGCGGAGATCGAAGACGTCCCCCAAGCCCACCAACTCGCAGCCGTGGCCTGGGAACGATTCCCCGAAGCCGACGAAGCCATCCGACGTCGAGCGATTCACTTACTCTACGCCAATAAGGCGACCCCAGAGGACATCGGTTCCGTCATCAAACTCGAAGTCATCCGGGAACGTCCGCTCCATATTCGACGGTGGCTCGATCTTTTGTGGCTCCACCTCGACAAGGATCAAGTGGAAATCGCCCGGAATGACTTCGATCTCCGGTACGCACACCTTCTTGCTCAGTTGCACATCTCTCCGACCACCATCGAACTGGCCGATGTTCGAGAGCTATCGGTTCATGCGGACAATTCCATACGCAGGGGGCTCGCTGCACACTTTAAGCTCGCCCATGCCATTCGGTCTGGAGATGGTGCGAAGGTCGTGGATGATGCCCGAAGATGGGCCCGAACTTTCTCCGAACCCCACCCTGTCTTAGCCGCGAGAATGTACCGTGAAATCGCCCTGGCGGACCTCCGTTCGGGTCGCCATGACGACGCGATGACAGCCAGCAGGAGCGCACTATTTCTGGCCCGTAAGGAAGCGGTACAGCTGGATGACGAAGACACCACCGAAATCGAGTCCACGGTACCGATTCATCCCATGCGACTGACCCAACCGGAAATCGATGCCGCCACCACCTATTCGGCCGCTCTCGTTTATGCCGGGCGTTCGGAAGAGGCCCTGAACTTATGCCAAACGATGGCTCAACGTTGTCGTCAGATGGGGCGCAGCCGAGGAGAAGCGGCCTTTCTTATCAACGGCGCTATCGCCGCGTTGCGTATCGGACAGCGCACCCGAGCCATCGATGGTATCGCTCAAGCATCCAGCCTTCAGCACACTCACGGCGATGCCGGTGTATTTGCCAATTTGGCCGTCACCGCTGCACGACTGGCCGTGGAACGCGCCGACTTGGCCGCTTCTCCTCTGTTGCTCGATGAAGCCATTACAGCAGCCCAAGGCCTTGGCGACTCCGATCTCCTGGGTGAAGCTTGGTCCGTCGCCCTCGATAAGGCGGCATTAACAGGCAACGTCATCGAAGCCCGAAGGGCGCTGATGGCCTACGGCGATGATGGTGTCTGGTCAGCCCGAGACCACTTTCCGGCCGCCTTGGCCCGTTGGCAATGGACTCGAGGCAGTTTGGAAGAGGCGCTCTTAGCTACGGATGAACCCCGGACGGGCTTCGGAGGGGCGTGCGTCTCTGCAGAGCGCGCGCGGCTGTTATTGCTCACCGGCAATTCCGAAGCCGCTATTGCGTCGGCATCCGCTCTCCTTCGTACGGCCAGAAAGCTCGGATGGTCTGACCTGGAGAAATTTTCGGATTTAGTGCTTGGCGCCGCTCGCCGGGTGGACGATGCCGCCTACCAACCCCTAATTGTGGCCTCTCGCCACAGCCGCTGGGTCCATCTGTATCTGGGTGCACTCCATCTCGACGCCATCCGACGTCGCGGCCGCGGAGAGAACGTGATGCCACAACTGCGTCATCTCCGTTCGAGAGCGTCAGACCTTGGTCACCGTATGTATGAAGCCCTCGCCAACCCAAAGGGATGGTAGCCTTCTTCCGACAACGAGAGAGTATTGAGCGACGACAATCCCCAGCAGAGTTTCGGCAAGTACCAAGTCATCGAGCGAATTTCGACCGGAGGCATGGCGGAAGTCTATAAAGCAAAGCTGGAAGGCTTAGGCGGCTTTCAACGCTTTTTTGCCGTCAAGCGCGTCGCTCCCGATCAGGCGAACAACAAAGAGTTCGTCGATATGTTGGTCGAAGAAGCAAAAATCGCTGGGTTGTTGAGCCACGCCAACATCGTCCAAATCGTCGATTTGGGTCAGTCCGATGACCAGCCTTACATCGCGATGGAATACGTTAACGGACCGAATTTGGGCTTGGTTCTGCAACGCGCAAAGCAACGTGGAACGACCATTCCGATTCCCCATAGCGTCTTCATCTGTCTCGAGATTTTGAAAGCCCTGGAATACGCTCATAATCGCCAGGTCATGCGAGGAGGGCGGCCCGTACCGCTCGACATTATCCACCGAGATGTGTGCCCATCGAACATCCTATTGAGTCTCAAGGGCGAGGTGAAACTGTCCGACTTTGGCATCGCCAAAGCCAGCGTACGCAGCCTGGACACGGTCACCGGCGTCGTGAAGGGCCGGTTCGACTACCTCAGTCCAGAGCAGACACGAGGCGAAGACGTCACGCAACGCTCGGACCTCTTCGCTTTGGGCGTGCTCTTGTACGAATTGATTGCAGGCCGACACCCCTTTCAGCAGGCTCAAGAGGCCAAGACGCTCGAAGCCATCAAAAAGGCCTCGTACGTCCCTGCGGTCGCCTTCAACCCTGAAGTCCCTCCCGCCATCGACAGGCTTCTGGGGCAAACGTTGACTTCCGACCCTGGGAAGCGCTTCGCCTCAGCCACGGCTCTCAAGGACGCGCTCGACAGGTTTTTCCATGAGGCCGGCTACATCTTTTCCCATGCCACCTTGGCCACCTACCTCCGTGGCCTATTCCCAGAAATGGGCGACCTCAATCGGGATGACGACACCGAGGCAGATGAAGATCTTGAAACGCGGCCGTTTCTCAAAGGAGAGCGCCCCGTATCCGCGGTTGCCGGGCGAGTGGACACCGAAGAGATGCCCACCGGAGAAAAACCCATCCACCCACGGCCAACGCTATCGATAGACCCCGATCAGGTCGACAAACCATTGACCACCCTGGACACCAGCCTCAGTGGCTTTTTTGGTCCCTTGGACGATGAAAACACGATTGTCGGCAACAAAAAGCAAGACAAGAACGACTTCACAGAACTCGACACCGTGATTCGCCCTGTCATCGAAACCCCTTCCGAGGCGCCCACCCGATCGAACGGGCCCGAGACGCGCATTTCGGGGGCCGCCACACAAACCGGTGATAACCCCGTCATCCGTCAGCGGAGGGAACGCAGTAAACAAAGACGACCGGGCCGCGGCCGATCCCATCCGGCCATCCGGCGAGCACAAGTGATCAGCCTGGCCATCGGTGTCGTCATTGTTGTGGTCGCTCTGCTCGTCGGTTTCCTTCTCGGTAACCGTGCCGCCAGACTCACTCAGTCCACGACTCCTGCCGTATCGATACCCTCCGATCCCCGACTGGAGGTCCATCTTCCCGAAGGGGCCACCCTGTCCATCGATGGTCGGGAAGTCACCGGAACCTCGCCGCACACTGTGACGTTGACTCCGGAACAAAGCTACACCGTCACAATCTCACGGGTGGGTTTCTTCCCGGTAGAAACGGTTGTGAAGCTGCGAAAGAATGACATCCGTGTCCTCACCATCGAAAGCGCAAAGCAATACAAGAAACGCTAGGTCACGGGACGCGCGCGAGCCGACGCGATAGCGTTCATCGATGAACGATACAGACCAACCTTCCGAACAGGGCCCTAAAGGACCCGCGGACCTGATACTCGCCGCTGTTCAAGCCCTCCGTATGAAGCAGTGGATCAAGAATCTACTGCTGTTCGCTGCGCTCATCTTCGCACTCAAATTCAATGACGCGGCGATGGTTTGGCGCGCCATTCTCGGATTCATCACCTTTTGTCTCCTGTCGAGTGCCGGATACCTCTACAACGATTCCAGAGACAAAGAGGCGGATGCAAAGCACCCCCGCAAGTGCAAACGGCCCATCGCATCCGGCCGCCTCCCGATTCCCATGGCCTACGTGGAAATGGTCCTGCTATTGGCCGTCGGCTTTTCAATCGCATGGACGCTATCGCCCATGTTTATGATCGTAGCAGCGCTGTACCTCTGCACCACATTGTCGTACACCTTCTACTTTAAACATCATGTGATTCTGGATGTGATGTTCATCTCTGCGGGTTTTCTGTGGCGAGCCGCAGCAGGAGCCGTGGCCATTGATGTGGCCATCAGCCCTTGGCTTCTCACATGCACGGCCTTTCTCACCCTATTCATCGGTTTCAATAAACGCCGTTCGGAGTTGGGTTTGATGGCGGGGAAAGGAAACGCCACCCGCAAGAACCTGATGCACTACACACCCGAACTTTTGGTGGAATTTCAGGCCATCACCACATCGGGAACCATCATCAGCTATGCGCTGTATACCGTGCTGGGCGAACACTCGGACTGGCTCTTAATGACCCTACCCTATGTGCTCTACGGCATCTTCAGGTACATCTTTTTGGTCAACAACCTGGATGAAGGCGAAGAGCCGGCTGACACCCTCTTACGTGACAAGCCATTGCTCGCGACTGTCGTGCTCTATGGCGTCACCGTCGTCGGGATTTTATACGTGACCCGGATCGGCGTCTAAACAGTGCCATACACCCGGCCCACCAGAGCCCACCTACCGCACCGATAGTCGAACAGCCTCCCGACTTTTCTCGCTGGGGTGACGGTATCGAGGTCTCGTCCTCCATATCGATCACACCGCCCGTATCGACGGGAGGGTCATCTTCTGGCTCACCAGTATCGATGGCGGGTACACCTGTGTCGACAATTCCCGTATCCGGCGAACCGGAATCGACTCCTGGGTCCACTCCGAGAGAAAATGCCACATCCAAGGGTTCTAAGTCGGGATTGGTCACGATCAGCGTGACCTCTCCAGACCCGTCGGGAATATCAATGCTGTCCCAGAACACCTGATAGTCACCGTCCCGAATCACGGTCCCAATCCCTTCAGCCAACGAGAGGGTTCCGCTGACGTCGCCAAGGTTAAGGTATTGAGCCCCCAGATGTCCCTCGATGGTGCCCGGTGTGGTGTCCAGCGTCGGGTACTCAAAGTACAGAGAATCACTCAACTGTTCACTGAAGTATGCACCTACGAATTGGGCCCACGTCTCCGAAGCCGACTCCTCGGTCACACGGGCAATTTCGGACAACCATGAGCCGCCCAGATGGTCCATCCAAATCGACTGAAATCCGGAGCGGCCTATCGTGCGCTCAGCGAGGAACATATTGAGCATATACATGGCGTATTCATGCCCGTAGTCGACCGTATCGTACGCCAGGGTCGTGTCCGCCACATAGTAGGTCGACAACCAAGCACTTTGGTGCGTTCCAGGCCGAACATACTCCTGCATCCACGTCGACGATGCTTCCCAATACCACCATTCCTCTGGTCCCCCCGCATACCAATCTCGCAGGGCAAATTGAATGGTGTGACTGAACTCGTGATGCACCACGCCTTCGAAATAGGCCGGGTGCTCAGCGTAGTCCGGATTGATGTAGATGATGGGCACCCTGGCTACAGAGTCCGAACTTGACAGGTAGGTCGCCAAACCCGCCGCTTCTAATGTGGGGTCTAAATACACCAAAAGCCGGTACGTCCCGCTCGTTGGGGGAGCTATCCAGCCTTCATCCTCCAAAAACACAGCCCACGCCTCCTCAGCGTTAGCGGCCACCCAGGAGGCCACAGACTCTGGAATCGTCGGTTCGTCCCACTGCACCGTGAAGTTATCGGTGTCGTACACATAGGTCGACGGCACAAAGGGATAGGCCTTTTCCGTCATCGGCGGAAGCGGCGTTTCGATTCCCGATAGAGCCATGGGCTCATGCAAGACCAACGGTGGACCACCGCCACTCACCGCAGCAAACCAAGCGGGCAACAAACAAGAGTGCATGCCTCAATATGCAGGATTTTTAGACTCAGTCTCAACCGTTTTCAGTGTATCGATCAACGTTTCGGCGTTCGCATGCACAGCCAAAGCCCCACTGAGCCGGGCTCGAAGCCCCCCTTCCCAGGCACCCGGCACATGAATCCATGGTGGGTCTGTGGAGCGAAGATCTTCAATTTCCTCAATGGGCTCGTGAACGACAAAAGGAACCGTTTGAGCCGACGCCACCAACCCCCAAGCGCGATGAGCCCAAATCGCTCTGGCCTCTTTTTCACGGACGACCCGCCCCACAGCACCCACCAAATCGTCGACCCATGTGCGACCCATTCCCACCGCTTCAGTCCAAGCCGCCTCGCCGGCAGGCACATTCACATCGCAGACTTGCCAACCCAGCGCGCGCAGCGAATCGGCATCCACGGCGCCCAGGGTCAAAACAACCGGCCCGTCGCCTTGGCATGACACACGAGCCACAACGTCCTCTCTGGGCTCTGGCGTCCACTGGAGCGTTCGATACACGGGCAGTTCCGCAATCGTCATCGAATCCAACGGAATGCTTCCCGTGGTGAGATCGAAGTTGGGGACCTGTTCCACAGCCGGTCCACTCGGTAAATCCAAGTGGGTTTCAAACCATTCCAACGCCCGCCTCTGCATCGCCAGCGTATAGGAATGAGGTCCCTCCTCCACCACAAACTCAGCCGTCGATGGCAACCCTGCGGGTCGACTCTGCTGCACCTCCGACATCCACAAGGTGGGCGCATCCCACTGCCCCATCAGGTGCGGATCCGGCCCGGGGTGTCCCGGAATATGGTCGCATGCACAGCCACTGGCTGCCGCCTCTCTGGGCATCCGCGGAAACGAGGCCATCGCAGCCGTCTGAACCCTTTCATCCATCCATCCCAAATAAAAAGCTTGAACCGCCCCACCCGATGCACCTGTCGCGCCAAATCGCTGGACACCGAGTGACTCCAAAACGTCAACACCTCGCCTGAGAATATCGATTTGCAGCGCCAACGCACTGGTCCCACGAGAAACCAGAATCCCGCGATTATGGGCCCCTTCCGTAAAGTGGATTTGCCGTCCAGGAATGGCCCACTCTTCTACTCCAGGGGTATCCACCGCCAACACATGAGCCCCTCGGGCGGCCAGCCGGTGAGCGATTTCTTGCGACTCTGCTCCGGACTTGCCTTGACCATAGTGGCCATGGGCGACGACTACCCCCACGCCAGAAGGTTCATCGGGCACCCATAGTGCTGCACTGACGTCGAAGCCTGGCGACAATCGGAATCGAACCGGACGAACATGGGCATGAACGGCGCGAAACGGCGCCGCCATTTCTCGTAAATCAGGACTACCTGTACGAAAGTTTCCTGTCAGGGAATGCCGAAGAGCACTCCGGTCTTCCAGCACTGGCTTTTCCTGTAACAACGAGCCGCAGGCAATGAGGAGCATAAAAATCACCCTCAAGACCTAACTGACTCCACTCCGAGCGCCCGTCCCCCCCGTTGACACCAACAAATCGCGGCACTACCAATTATCCTACGAAACCGATGGCATGGGAGTGTTCGGATGCGTGTTGTCTGCGAAAATTGCGGCGCCACATACAAGATTCCTGAATCGAAGCTGACCAAGGAAGTCAACAAAGCGACATGTCGGAAGTGTGGGTTCCGGATGATGATCCGCCGACCTGCGGCTGCCGCCACCGTCGAGACTTCGTCGGCAGTCACCGAAGATGCTGAAGAGGCCGCCACCCAGGTCACGGCGAATCCTCTGGAACAGCAGGGGTCGGAACGGGAGCTACTGGAAGCCGAGACCCGAATTCAAAAGCAAATCGTTGAAGAATGGTCGGACGAGGCCCCCACACAAGTGCAGGCTGACCCTCTGGCCTCCGAGTCCGGAACCCCTCGAAAAGGGGCACAGAAGAGCCCTGCCAGCACAGCCAACAAGGCTCCAGGAGATATGCTTTTGGCGCTCGGGGCCACCTTTGGGGCGGCCGCAGGCCCGATGCTTCTGGCCACCAATACCGGTGATGTCGCGATTCAACGCATGGTTGGCCTTCTGGTCGGCTTGTGGGGTGCACTCACCTGCCTCTTCTTGCTGATTACTGGAAACCTTTGGCGCCAGCAGGGCAACATTCCCATCTCTGTGGCGCTGGCGACGGTCTTGAGTCTGGGCGGCACCGCTTTTGTTGAAGTGGCGATGTACGAGTCTTTTTCTGCGCCGGTCACAGTCCAAGCACCACCCGCCGAGCCCGTCGTACCCGTAGCGCCCTCTCCGGAAGAAGAGTTGGCCGAGGATGCGGACTCAGGAACGCCTGCTGTGGCGGATGCGGCCGAAATCCCGGAGCCGACGGACGAACCCTCGACTGAAGAGGTACCGCCACCGGAAGAACCCGAAGAACTGCCTCCGGTGGACCCAGAAGAAGATCTGGATGAACCCGACATGGAAGAGATTCCTCCGACGGCCACCACCCGCTCCGAAGCGGAGGAGCGTCGGCGTCGAGAAATGGAAGATGCGGCAGCGCGGGCAAAAGCCGATCGCGAAGCCCGGGACGCTGAACGTGCGAGAAAAGACCGAGAGGCCGAGGCCGAACGTAAATCCAGCGAACCGCCCAAGATGAAAAGCCTTCCTCTGACTGTCGTCGACACCATGATCCGATCGAATATGAGTGTAAAACGATGCTTCTTCAGCGAGAAAGAAGCCAGTGGTAGTCTTCCGGCTCGCGTCAATGTCCGGTTCACCGTCATGCCCACAGGACGGATCAGTTCTGCTCGAGTGACTACGGCAGAGTACAAAGGATCCACCTTGGACTCCTGCTTGGGCCGTGCGTTCAAGGCTATCGTTTTCCCGGCGTTTGAAGGTGATCCTCTCAGTATGACGTACCCCTTTATTCTCTGAACTTAGAGCAGTTGTCACACATCGGTCGCCAAATGAGGGTGGCAGAGCAGTTCATGGAGCGGTTAGCCGGCGTGCGCCCGAGGGGGAAGCATGTCCGCTGCACCAATTCGAAACATCGCCATTATTGCCCATGTTGACCATGGGAAAACTACCTTAGTCGACCATATGTTGCGGCAAGGTGGCTCATTCAAAGCTCACGAAGAGGTTTCCGACCGCGTCATGGATTCTATGGATCTAGAGCGCGAACGGGGAATCACCATTCTTTCGAAGCCCACAGGCGTCAAATGGGGAGACACGAAAATCAACATCGTGGACACCCCCGGACACGCCGACTTTGGGGCCGAGGTTGAACGCGTACTTCGTATGGTCGAAGGCGTATTGCTGCTGGTCGACGCCGCGGAAGGGCCGCTTCCACAGACGCGCTTCGTATTGGGCAAGGCCCTTGAGGCCAATCTCGAAGTCATGGTCTGCATCAACAAAATCGACCGTCCCGATGCACGAGCCGAAGAGGTTCTCGACGAGATCTACGGCCTGTTCATCGATTTGGATGCTGACGATGAACAGATCGAATTCCCCGTCTTTTATGCGTGCGCACGAGACGGATACGCTCATACAGAGAACAAGCAGGAACCGGGCGACTTGTCCGTCCTGTTCGATGCCATCATCAATCATATTCCCGCACCGAAAGGCGACCCAGACGGCGTGCCTCAAGTGCTGATCACGCAGCTTGGCCATGACCCCTACCTGGGACGCCTGGCGATTGGCCGTGTGGTCAATGGGACCCTGAACCGGAACCAAGAGTACGGTCTTGCCCAAGAAGAGGGCACCAAGAAAATCAAGGTGGTTCAACTGTCGACCTTCGAAGGCTTGGAACGGGTTCAAACCGAATCCGCATCCGTTGGAGAAATCATCGCGATTGCAGGCATCGCCGAGCTCGAGATTGGCGACACCGTCACCGACTTGGTCGCCCCAGAGCCGCTGACTCGACCTTCCGTGGATGAGCCGACCATCGGCATCACCTTTCACGCCAACACAGGACCGTACTCCGCACAAGACGGTAAAAAGGTCACTGCCCGCGAAATCCGTGAACGCTTGGAGCATGAAGCCCAGCACAACGTGGCAATCCGGCTTGAAGAAGGCGGGGCCCCTGATGCAGTTCGTGTTCTTGGACGTGGCGAACTGCAGATGGCCGTACTTATCGAGCAGATGCGGCGTGAAGGCTACGAGCTGTGCGTATCCAAACCCGAGGTGCGGATCATTGAAAAAGATGGCCAGAAGCACGAACCGTACGAGCTGGCCACCCTCGACTTCCCAGAAGTCGCCATGGGTGCTGTCTCTGAAAAGATGAACCAACGAAAGGGTCGGATGATCAACATGCGCCAGGGCGGTTCTGGCCGCACGGTAGTCGAATACCGAATCCCCACGCGCGGCCTGATTGGTTTCCGGGGTGAATACCTGACGGAAACCCGTGGCGAAGGCATTCTGAACACCATCTTCGACGGCTTCGATGAGTTTGCTGGTCATATCGAATACCGCAAGCGGGGCTCCCTGGTTGCAGATCGGAAAGGGGTCACTACCGCGTACGCTCTGTTCACTCTCCAGCAGCGTGGGCAAATGTTCGTTGGGATTCAGGTCAACGTGTACGAAGGAATGATCGTGGGGGCTTCGGCGCGTGAAAATGACATGAACATCAACCCATGCAAGCCCAAACAACTGAACAACATTCGCTCTGCCGGCGCCGATGAGAAGCTGATCTTAGCGCCTCCGGTCATCATGACCTTGGAGAAAGCGCTCGAGTACATTTCCGAAGACGAGCTGGTGGAAATTACACCCAACCACATCCGGCTCCGTAAGAAGACGCTGGCCGCCAATATGCGCAGTGTAGTTCGAGGCGAAAAGAAGAAGAAGGACAAGCAGCCACGCGGCTGAGCGCTACCCCACCTGACCACGCTGACGCAATGCGTGGTCGAGTAAAACAAGCGCCATCATCGCCTCTACGATGGGTACCGCCCGGGGTACGACACACGGGTCGTGTCTCCCTCGGGGTTTGACCGTGGTCTCTTCACCTTGATTGTCCACAGTGTCCTGCTCGATGAACACAGTGGCCACCGGCTTAAAAGCCACCCGGATCTCAATCGGCATCCCGTTGCTGATACCGCCCTGAATGCCTCCCGAGTAGTTGGTTCGAGTCCTCACGCCATCATCTGTCGATTCGAAAACATCGTTGTGAGTCGAACCGCGCATCATGGTCCCCGCAAAACCTGAGCCCAGTTCAAAGCCCTTTGACGCCGGGAGAGACAACATCGCCTTGGCCAAATCGGCTTCCAATTTATCAAATACAGGGTCTCCCCAGCCTGCCGGAACACCGGTGGCCACGGCCCGAAGCACGCCCCCAATCGTATCGCCGTTTTTCCGCACTTCCCTGACGAGAGCTTCCATTTCCTCGGCCACTCCAGGGTCGGGGCAACGCATGATGTTGGCCTCTACGGCTTCATGGGTGACATCGCCCGACTCGATATCCGTATGAATCGACCCCACAGCCTGTACCCAAGCTTGGACGTTGACCCCAAAAAGGGCGCGTAAAACCTGCTTAGCAATCGCTCCTGCGGCGACACGTGAGACGGTCTCGCGCGCACTGGCTCGACCCCCACCCTGCCAGTTCCGAACGCCGTATTTGGCTTCAGTCGTAAAGTCCGCATGAGATGGGCGGAACTTGTCCTTAAACGGCTCATAAGCCGATGCATCGGCATCCTTGTTCCGAACCATGAGCCCGATGGCCGTACCCAGTGTTCGGCCCTCAAACACCCCACTCAGAATTTCGACTTGATCCGGTTCTCGCCGGGCAGAAACGATGGCCGACTGACCGGGTCGACGCCGATCGAGTTCATATTGGATCGCATCCCGATCCAACTCGATGCCGGGTGGGCACCCTTCAATCACCGCACCCATAGCGCCGCCATGGCTTTCGCCAAAGGTTGTGACGCGGAACATTCGACCGAAGCCGGAACCCATACTGCCTCTCCGGTCCCCAGCCTATTACACTTTGAGCAAGGAGGTCCAAATGCAGTCGATCGATGTGTTGATCGTGACTCATCACGCGGGTGATTTACTGCGGGCGTGCCTCCAGGGTATTCGTGCCCAAACCCACCCCGCCTCTCGGGTGGTGGTGGTGGTGTCCTCCCATGCTGAAGTGGACGTTCTGAAGGATGTTGAGGTGCTGCGCACACCCACGCCCACGGACTTCGCTCCAGCAGCCAACCTGGGTCTCGCGGCGATGGGCAACCGACCCACCGTCCTATTGAATGACGACACCGTGCCCGACCCGGGCTTCTTGTCTGCTTTGGCGTCGGCCATCGATAAAGAGGGCATTTACCAACCCGCCATTCTGCTTCCGGACGGGCGCATCGACAACACAGGGCACTGGTTGTTTTGGGATGGGTTTAATGTCGCGCGTGAACGGGGTCAGCGTCAGACACAAGACCGCGAAACATGCGGAGCATTTTCCGGTGCCGCAGTGCTATTCACACCCGCCGTACTCGCCACAGTGGGCCATTTCGATGCGGATTTCGGCGCATTCGGAGAAGACCTCGACTTATCGCTTCGGGCGATTCGCCATGGATTTCCCATCCTTCATGCACCTCAGGCCAAAATCACCCACCAGCTTGGCGCCACCTATGGCCGTTCCACACCTCGAAAAATCTTCCTGATCGAGCGCAATCGAACGGCAGCAGCCATTCGTAGCCTTCCATTTTCAGCAGTCGCGGCCATGCCAGCCACCACAGGGATTCGATTGGCGCTGATGGGAGCCAGTGCTCTAAAGGGCGAAGGTCTGGGCCACTCTGCGGGCCTGAGGGGTGCTGCAGCAGCGATCGCCGGCATGGTCGCCGGAACCCTATCGGCCCCAAAAGCGTGGTCCAAACGTCGAGGCGACAAACCCAAATGGACCGCCTCAGATGCAGAGATGTGGCATCACCTCAACCGTGAACGTGCACCTTGGAATAAGTTGGCGGGTGAAGCGCTTAGCGAGCAATCACCGCGCCACGCCACTGACCCGCGATCTCCGCCAGTTGGTTCATGAGCTCCATCGGCCCATAAGCCAGAGTGGGCCGAACCACTCCGGGTAAGGCCGCCACCGCCGCTCCCAAATGAGGGATAGCCGGGGCATTACCCATCGCGACCAACTCTTTATGAATGTCGCGGTTTCGTACAAACAGTGTTTTCGGGTGGCGTGTATGCGAATGTAAAACGGGAGCAGCGGGCACATAGGCGACTCGGCGTCCTCGCGACCACCAAGCGTCTTCCGCGATGGGGCGCGGCGGCACCGGAAATCGCCTCAGAGTCTCTGTCCGATAAAGGGTGGCGACATGGTCCGTCTGTTCCATGGGCACCACTTTGTGCCCCGGCGGGGTCCATTTTCGGAGGCGAGCAGCGGTCACAGCATCGGCATCCGGCCATGGGATCTGACGAGCCACTGCGGCTTCCCAGCCACCGGTCTCCAGCGCCTCTACCAAGGTGCGGATGCATCCTTGCCCCAAAGGCATCGCATCGTCGACTGTAAACAAGACGTATTCCGTCTCTACATCGTCGATGGCACGCGCTCGAGTCGGACCATGCCCCTCCCATTTCGCGCGCACCACCCGAGCCCCCGGCACATCATGCGGGCCGTCCCCATTCGAGAAGACTCGAATATCGATGTCGACATCTTGGGACTGAAGCGCCTTGATGCCAATGGGCATGCCCCGATTACAGGGAATGATCGCGGTGACCTGGGCATCACAGCCCGATTGAGCCGGAGGCGCCGAATAGAGATCGGCCGCATTCGCAAATTTAGGATCCTCAAAGATCAAGGAATCGCACAACGGCGCGATCTCATCAATCCGCAAGTTTCGCCGAGCTCGATGCCCTCTATCGGAGACCCGTGCAACAGTCAGATGAATCGGCTGATCACGACGGATCATATTCGCCAATTCGCTGCGCTCGTCTTTGCTCCAAGTCGTGATTCGCACGGTTCCCCCACCCTCACAATACCGCACCCCTCGCGCGTGGGTTACTCTGTGTTGTTGTAATGTCAAGAGTTATGCTAAAGTGAATCCGAGGTAAAAACGCTCAAGCGGGCCCACTGTAGTCCGTTGCGATCCTGAGTACTTCAAGGACATCCATCATGGCCGGTTCACAGCGAACCATCACCCCGCTCCTCACCATCCAGGCCGCCACCCTGGTGCTGGCGACCGGTGCAGCCATCGCCTGGACCATCACGGAGCTTCGAGACTGGCACAGTCAGGTCGATGTCCCTCACCGAACGGTACGGGACATTGAGTCGCATGTCCAAGCCGCCATCATCGCCCCATACAACTACCTGGGGACCCAAGATGCCCGCGCAAGAATGCAAGCGAACAAGGCCAATGCGAAAGCGCAGGCCAGCCTTTCCGTTCTGGGAAACTTGCTCCCCGCGGTTCATAACGAAGTGGAATCAACACGCTCATCGCTACTCGTTCTGGAAGACGCCAGCGCGCAACTCTGGGACGGCCATGCCGCCGTCAACGATGCGGAACAAACCAGTGGAGCGCCCTTGTCGACCCACCTGTTGGACGAAGCCACAGATGACGTTCAGCGAAATCTGGTCGCGCTATCCAACACAGTCTCTCAACATACCTCTGAGCACCAAATTTCGAATCGGATCGGCGTCCTGGGCCTGTGGGGCGCAGCGATCGGCGTCTACCTATTTACCAGTTTCGGTGCCCGACGCCGGTTCATAAGAAATCAGGCGGCAAAGGAACAAGAACTCACCCACGCCATCGATAGCGCGGTGGGGGCACTGCATGCCGCTCATTCCGGAAAGCCCGTCCCGGCCATCCCGGATCATCCCCTGGTCAATGATTTCAAGGTGACGATTCACCAAGTCGCCGACACCTTGTCGGACCTGCATCAAACCAACAAACGGATCCGCCGCCAATTCACCTTCCGGCACGAGCTGGTGGATGCCTTGGACCTGGCTGAATCCGAAAGTGAGGTCATTCGAACCGCCCACCGAGCGGCGCGGGTGGCCTTCCCCGAGAAGATTTTTCAACTCCTTGTGGCCAACACCGATGAAGGCACTATCGCACCCATCGATGACACCGCCCCGGTAGCCTGCACTGTCAATTGTATCGAGAGTTGCCCCGCCGCTCGTAAAGCCGATGTCCTGCACCACCATCCCGACATGGGACTCAGTCGATGCCCTCGCATCCAAGACGAAGACACCATCGTCACCTGCTCACCCATCAGTGTGAATGGTCAAGCCGTCGGTGTCGTTCAACTGATGGGCACCCCCCTGGATGATGGCCAAGAAGAATTGCTTGAAGCCCTATCCACCGCGGTAGGCGTCCGAACCGGCGTCGTACGAAACTTGGCCGAGAGAGAACTCGCCGCTGGAACCGACCCGCTGACAGGCCTGGCCAATCGGCGCGCCATGGACGAACACATGCGACGTCTCGATGTAGCTGAAGTCCCCTATACGGTGATCGTGGCCGATCTCGACCACTTCAAGTCCATCAACGATACACATGGCCATGAAGTCGGCGACCGATGCCTCCAAATATTCGCAGACATTCTCAAAGAGGCCTGTCGAGACACAGACATCGCCTGCCGCCCAGGTGGGGAAGAGTTTGCGCTCATCCTGTCCGGCGCCGGCACAGACGCAGGAATGGCTGTCGCATCGCGAATTCAGGCCATGCTTGCCCAAGAGAGCCGACGTCAGGGGCCCATCTTTACTGCATCCATCGGTATCGCCTCTCGCCCCACTCATGGCGACCGTTCAGAAGAGATTCTTCGTTCCGCCGATGTGGCCCTATACGACGCCAAGGACCAAGGACGGGACCGCTGTATTGTGGCCGAAATCCCCATGAGCCTCGAAGTCATGGGAACCACAGCCTGACACTCAAAGCCGGGCCGAAACCTTCAACCTGATTGAATCGTCTGCGCCGCCCAGTACTGACCGCCCCCATTCTTTTTGGCTCTCTGCAAGGCCTGCTCGCTTCTCGCATAGAGACTCTCGGCAGACTCCTTCCCATCCCAAGTCGCCAACCCAATCGAGATGCTCACCTTAAAGGTCTTTTGCTGGTGCGTGAAGATCATCCGAGCCACTTTTCGGCCCAAACGTTTGGCCGCAGTCGTCGCTTCTCGGGTCCCCGCATCCGGCAGCAACGCAGCGAAATCATCCCCACCTAAACGCGCTACAAAATCTTCATTTCGGAGCTGCTGCACAATGGTCAACGCCACCGTCCGGAGAACATCGTCTCCCGACGATTGATGGTAATCCTCGTTCACTCGATTCATGCCATCCACATTCACACGCATACACGTCAATAAGCCTCCGGAGTGACGCGCCTCCACCAAGGCCAGGGGTAAGGCATCCAAAAATGCATTTCGATCCGCCACTTGAGTCAATGCGTCCAAAGAAACGCTGAGCCCCTGCACACCGACATCACTGTTCTGCCCACGGAAGCTATGGTGCAGTTCACGCACCCGAGCTACGCCATGATCGACTCGCATACGCGCTTTGGCTGCCGAGGCTTCAATGCTTTTAAGGGCGACCAATGCCTCCTCTTTATCCGCCGCAAAGCTCGCCGGATCGGACATTCCTTCCAGCATCACCCGTACCGCACTGATCTCCTGCTCCATGCTGGCCGTGACCTCAAGCGCCTGACCCAGAGTACTCTCGAGTGTCGATATCAAGGACAGCACCGCTTCATCGGCCTGAGCCTGCCGAAACCGTGCAGCCTGGGCCGACTTATCGATTTCCTTGGCGCTGACCTCTATGAGTCGTGCATCCCCATTACGAACCCTCAAGGGAACAGACTCCTCCAATTTGATGATGGCCTGGGTCAGCTCTTTGTCGTGGATGCTGACCCGCTGCATCGCGGCCACCAAGGCGCGTGCCGCATCGGAAAAATCCGCAGAGCCGGCGCCAACCGCCGTTCCTCGCATCGCTTTTATGGCGGCGTGGGTCTGACGGATCAGTCCCGTTGGAGCAGGAAAGGCATCCAGCCGATCCGCCAACTCTCGGATGCGCTGCGCTTCCGAACGCGGAAGCTCACCCTCGACATGACGCAGCAAAAGTACCAGGGCATCGCGAAGCACCTGCGCATCCGCGCCCGTTCCTTTCCCATCCGAATTCTTTGAGAACCAGCCCATTTCCTGTTCCTTAGACAGAGGATACGGATCCAGAAGCGGTCGATCAAAGCCCCCGTCCAAGAGAATCCGTCGTGACCCGCCTATTTCTCCCATTCCTGCTGGCCTGCAAGCCCATCGCCCCCCTGGCGCCATCCCATTGCGTCGGCACGACAAAGACTCACGTTTCCACCGTGGATGGCGCAGAAGTGGCCTTGCACCGGCATCCTGCACCAGGACCTCCTGTCATCCTGATCCACGGTCTGTCCTCGAACCGCCATTTCTGGGATCTCACAGAAGAACACTCTCTCGCCGCCATGCTCGCCGATTCTGGGATGGATGCTTGGGTCATGGATCTCCGGGGACATGGCGACGCAAAGCACAAAGAAAACGGTGAAATCCAAAAGCATGGATGGGCCGTCGACGACTATGGCAAACACGATTTACACGCCGCCATCGAACACGTCCGCGCGGCCACAAAATCCTCAAAAGTGGCCGTAGTTGGACACTCCATGGGTGGCATGGTGGCGGCGGCCTACCATGGCCATCACGGAGACGACGCCCTTTCAGCTCTGGTTGTCGTGGGCTCGCCCATCACCTTTGATACCCAGAGCGTCATCATGCGGATGAACCAAACCGGGTTGCAGGTCGGGGCCTTATGGAAGCGACTCTCGTCCGAAAAAGTGGCACGGATGGCGGCCCAACTTCCGGGTGACCTTCCCGTCCATGGGGAGGGCCTCCTCTTCACCGCCAAGAACATGGCCATACCGATGCGCCGCCACATGCTGGCCCACGTGGTCAGTCCGGTATCTCGAGAAGAACTCGCTCAGTTCCAGCAGATCCTGAAAGAGGGCCGCTTTGTCTCCGCAGACGGACGGCTGGATTACGCGAAGGAATTGAGATCTCTCGACATTCCTTTGCTGGCCATTGGCGGTGCGGGAGACAAGGTCGTACCCCTTCCCTCTGTTTCGGCTTGGATCGGCCATGCCGGGAGCCCCGATGAGACCTTTATGACCATGAGCGAAGCCAACGGATACGCTGCGGACTATGGCCATATCGACCTCGTCCTGGGCGATGTGGCCCGCGCCGAAGTGCTCAACCCCATCGTCAGTTGGCTGGAGACTCGCTTGAAGAAATGACACGACCTAGAGTTCGCTGGACTTCTCCATGCGACCTTTGGACTTTTCGACCGGGTATTTCGCCGCGTTGGTCTTCAACTTCTCAACGACCGCCTGGCCCAGATCCACATCGAGACGATCCGCCATATTCAGCAAGCAAATCGCCACGTCTGCCAATTCTTCTCGTACTTTGTCCGCACGACCCGAAACGGGCGGTTGTGGACCCTCGTCCTTGCTCCACAGGAACAGCTCCAAAAGTTCGCCAACCTCAACGCTCAGCGCCATCGCTAGGTTCCTCGGACAATGGTACTGCGCCCAGTCTCGCTCCTCGTTGAATGCGCGAGTCTGAGCACTGAGTTCAGCTAGGGTAAACGAATGATCTGCCACAAAACACCTTAGACTGGTTAGGGGATTCACTCCCTTTATTGATGGAACCCACCGGGAGTCCAGTGTGTTGACTGTTTTCTCTGCTGTTCTTGCTCTCAGCCTTTCGGCAACCGCGACGGCTGGAACCAAACGTCCCACGACCTTTGTCGTCGACACACGACTCAGTGAAGGGCCTGCAGAGAACTTCTCGTCACTGTTGGTGAACCCAAACAGACTGGCTGCTCACCTCAAGCCTCTCGACACCGTCGAAGGGCTGGTTCCCAAAGCCACCGTGACCGACGATCAGATCATGATCAACGACCGGATTTTTTTCGCACCGGGCGTGAACACCATCAGAGCGTCCAGCCATTCCATTCTCGATCGCGTGGCGTCCACCCTCATTTCTCGTCCAGATATCGAAGAAGTGTCCATCCAAGGCCATACGGCCCGAAACCCCAACGGTGACATCAACCTGGCCTTGAGCGTCCAACGCGCGAAGGCCGTTGTGGACTATCTGGTCGCACGCGGGGTCAATCGACAACGCATTTCGTCGATTGGCTTCGGCCAAACCCGTGGAGCAAGCGAAGATAGTCGCGTTGAATTCGTTATCGAGAAATGGAGCAAAAAACGGCTTCCCGCCGTTGAAGATGCGGCTCCTGATGTATCCAAGGGGCCCAAAACAGGAAGTCTTCTCATTGAGAATGAACATTCTTACGAAGCCACCATCGCGGTCAATGGAACCGTTATCGGTACGGTCGGCCCCTATACGGACGCGGCTCTCCACGGACTGAAGACAGGTCTCTACGATGTGCGATTCAGCCATACCAGTGGATACAGCTACTTCAAGGCAGTCCGAACCGGCACCGTCGATCACCCCATCGTTCCGGGTGGTTCCCCCGCTGCAGCCGTACTGAAAAACCGTGGACTCCCCTCTGACTCAGCCCAGTAATAGCAGCCTCGTCGGGCCTCTGCTGGTCGCTGCGCTGGGATTGCAGGGCTGTGAGCAAGACTGTATTGGCGCCGGCTGCCTCGAACGCTTCGGTGCAGCGTCCGCGTTGATGCATCTGGGTTCCGAGCTACCGGAAGAAGGCGAACTCCAGCCCACTTCTGCAGATGTCAGCATCCGCGGTAAAACCCTTCAAGGTCCCGACTGGGACGTCACCATTAACGAAGGGGCCATCATTATTGGCAGCAGCTTGGATAGCACCGTGCGCAGCTATGCCCCAAAAACCGGGGAAGACATCACCGAACAACAAGCCGTAGGAAGCCTCCTCGGCGAGCACCTATCCGACGGCTTTGGTCATCGTGTTCGGACGATATGGACTGCGGACGGTACCGCAGACCTGCTGATTTCAGCACCCGAACTATCCACGACCGCAGCCATTCGACATGTCGGGGGTGTCTACCGATTTTCGGGTCTTGGCGAGTCCTTCACCGGAGTATTGGACGTCAGTGATTTTGCCCTCCGGATGACGGGTGAAAGCGCCGGAGGCCGCTTCGGGTCTGCCTTAGAGGTCTGCCCGGATCTGGACGGGGATGGCGCACAAGACTGGCTCGCATCCGCCATACGCGATTCCACCGAAGCTCGACTGAGCGGCGAAGTCATCTTGGTGCGAAGTCGGGATGTCGTCGACCAGCCTGAGCAGTTGGGCGTCGGCGCCATCACCACACGCTGGAACGGCCAATACTTAGCCGAGCTTGCGGGACGTAGTCTGAGTTGTTCATCCGACCTGAACGGCGATGACACTGCAGATCTGGTCATTGGTGCTCCGTACGCAGACGACCCTGAAGGCACCGATGCCGTGGGGCTCGTCTACATTCTTTCCGGAGCAGACCTGCCCGAGTCGGGCCTGCTTCAAGAGGCCGCCACTTATACGCTCCAAATGGGTGAAAATAACGACTGGATGGGGTGGTCCATCGCCACCGGCGACCTCGATGGCGATGGGCGAGCGGACTTGGCCGTTGGCGCACCCGGAGTCAATGAAGCCACCGGTGCCGTCTACATTTGGTCTGGCCAACAACTCCACGATACCGATCTGGAGACGCCCACGGTCACGCTCAATGGCGTCGGCGAAAGTGGTCGATTTGGGTGGAGCACGCACATCACCGATATCAACGGCGACGGAACATCTGACCTCCTGGTCGGCGCACCCTACGAAAATCCCACCGGAGAAAGCGAAGCCTTCAATGCAGGCCGCATCAGTGTCTATTTTGGGGGCACCGATCTCGCCGACTGGCCTGAAGAGCAGACAGCAACGGATGCACCGCTCCAGTTTGCCGAAGCCGAACAATATCTCCAGACCGGGTCCGCCATATTCTCCGGCAATTTTGATGGCGATGACAAAGCAGACACCGTGTTCATTCATCGCGCCGAGAGTAACTAGCTCCAACAGCGGCACACGGGAGCTTTTCGGGATAGGTGGCGCCTTGATTCTGGAGAACCGATGCTCGAACGTGCACTCGAAGTGGCTCGCGAGGCTGCGTTGGAGGCTGGCGCCGCCATCCACAGCTTTTATAAGGACGAATATACTGTCCGTGACAAAGGCGAGGACAACCCCCTCACCGACGCCGATTTAGCTGCAGATGCCATCCTCGAAAAGAGGCTCCGCGGCGCCTTCCCTGAGTTTGGCTGGCTCAGCGAAGAAACCGCTGACACTCCCGACAGGCTCACAAAGTCACACGTTTGGATTGTCGATCCCTTGGACGGCACGAGAGAGTTCACTCTGGGTATCCCCGAATTTGTGGTCAGCATCGGTCTGGTCGTTGATGGCCGTGCCGTACTCGGCGTCCTGTACAATCCGATAAAAGAGCAACTGTTCACCGGCATCGTTGGACAAGGAGCCACCCTGAATGGTGAACCGATTCAGGTCACGCCCCATGAGACCCTTCAAGGCAGTCGAGTGGTGTGCTCCCGAACCGAAATGAAAAAGGGATGGTTTGACGATTTCATGGATGTATTGACCCCTATTCCCGTCGGTTCGGTGGCCTACAAGTTTGGGCTCGTGGCTGCTGGAGAAGCGGAGTCCACATTCACGCCGAGGCCACGCAGCGAATGGGACATCTGCGGAGGCGTGGCCATCGTAGAAGCGGCCGGTGGCCAATGTTCCGACAAGAACGGTGAGCCATACCGTTTCAATCGACAAAAGCCCTTGGTAGACGGGGTGGCGGTTTCCAACGGTCAAATTCATAAAACCATCTTGGAACTGATGGACCGATGACGGATTTAGACTGGTGTAAAGCCATGCTGCCGAAGGTTTCTCGCACCTTCGCTATGGGCATTCAGATGCTACCCGACCCCTTCACTTCATGGGTCACGGTGGGCTATCTCTTATGCCGGGTAGTGGATACCGTTGAAGACACTGAAGACATTGACTGGCCAATCCGTCGCCGCTTGTTCACCCACTTCGAAAACGCCCTCATCGATGGAGACTGCACCGACTTTCTCGCGGATGCGCATCGGTTTGAAGACGATGATGACGGCGAATTGAGTCGGGGGCTGGACCGGATTGTCCGCCTGATGATGACCTTCCCTTCTCCCGTCCAAAATTCGATGCGAAAATGGATTGGTGAAATGAGCGGAGGCATGGCGCTATACGCGCGCCGCCACGCCTTTGGCCCGGGTCGTACGACCGTCCAAGACTTGCCTGATCTCGAACGCTATTGCTACTTCGTCGCCGGTACTGTCGGGCATCTCCTCACGGACCTTTTCCTGTTGGGATGTCCGGAGACTCAAGCTCACGCCCAACGGCTCCGCTCCCATGCTGAGGCCTTTGGACTCTTGCTGCAAATGACCAACATCGTCAAAGACGTCACCGACGATTGGCCCAGAGGGTGGTGCTTCATCCCCGAGACAGTTTGCGTGGCGAACGGAACCACCAGCGACAAGTTGATCGATCCAGCCCATTCCGCAGCCGGCATCCGATCCGTCGACGCGGTCAATCTCCACGCACGACAGTTCTACGGTGAAGCCGTGTCCTATGTCATCGCCCTCCCCAAGGAAGCCGAAGCGCTGCGACGATTCTGCTTATTCCCGATGCTTCTTGCGGGTAAAACCCTTGAACTCGCTCTTGGGAACCCTGCGGTCGTCGACTCGGATACGCAGGTGAAAATTTCGCGAGCCACCGTCGCAGAAATGGCTCAAAGGGTGGAAGCCCTTCTGGCCGATGACGGCACGCTTTCTGCACTGAATCTACACAGTGCGGCAGAAGCCTGATGAAAGCACTCATCCCCGTCTTGTTGGCCGTCGTGCTAGACCTGGTTGGGTTCGGCATCGTGATTCCACTACTGACGTTCTATGCAGAAGAGTACGGCGCGGGACCTGTCGCCGTCACCCTACTCATGGCCGTGTACTCGCTGGCACAGTTTCTGATGGCCCCCATTTGGGGTGGTCTGAGCGATAGGTTCGGCCGACGACCCATCATGTTGTTCAGCATCGGAATGGCGACGGTGTGCCTGGCCGGATTTGCGTGGGCCGAATCTCTGGCGCTCTTGTTTGTCTTTCGAACGCTCCATGGCGCTGCAGCCGCCAACATTTCGACTGCCCAGGCGTGCGTCGCCGACTCCACCACCATCGAGAATCGCGCCAAGGGAATGGGTCTGATCGGTGCCGCATTCGGCGTCGGATTCACCGTGGGCCCATTCATCGGCGGCGAGTTGTCTGTTCATGGTTTGGCCGCCCCCATCTGGTTCGCCGCAGGCTTATCCGCGCTCAACTTCGTGCTCGCAGTGGCCTGGCTCAAAGAAACACGCAAACCCGACACCGTGCGGCCAACCCGGTCCATCCATCCGGCCACATTCTTTGCTGTGATCAAGCACCCCATCGTGGGAGCCTGCATTCTCTTGACCTTTGTGATGACCTGCGCCTTCGCACTCATGGAGAGCAGTTTCACGCTGTTTGCAGAGCACGTGCGCGATTTGGATGCGCGCTTAGTGGGCCGGATGTTCGGTATCGCCGGCCTGACCATGATCGTGGTCCAGGGTGGTCTCATTGGGCGATTAGTGAAACGGTTCGGGGAAGGTCCTTTGATTCCTGCCGGTGTCGCTATTTTGTCGATCAGTCTCTTTGCATTGCCCTTCGCTCCGCCAGTCATCGCCATGACCGCCGTATTTGTGGTCATGGCGATCGGTCAGGGAATTTCAAGCCCCAGTATCCACAGTCTGATCTCAAAGAGAGCTCGACCAGAAGAGCAAGGTTTTGTACTGGGCACCAATCAATCTATGAGCGCTTTAGCCCGAGCATTGGGCCCTACAGCAGCCGGATGGATTTACCTCGGTGGACCCGCCTGGCCGTTCTTTGTGAGCGGCACCATCCTGGCCCTTTGTTTACCGCTTGCTCTGACTGCCGTACGACAAACAAAGACAAAAGAGTCCGGACTGGGGTAGACTTTTACCGTCGTTGAGGTGGTGTATGTTTGAGCGGTCTCTGCTCATCTCGTGCTTGGTGTTTACGGGTTGCTCGGACAAGAGTGGCGGCCCATCGGACTCTGGAGACGAGAGTGGAAGCGGTGCGTCACCCACGGCAAAGATCACCGCGCCAACGGACACCGAACTCGTACCCGAAGGTGGGTTCTACATCGCACGCGGTTTGGTGAGCGACCCAGACGATGCGACCGAGTCTCTCGTCGTGCAATGGTTCATTGGCGATGAAGGAAAACCGCGAGAATGCCCTCAAGGAATCCATCCCGACTCGGACGGTCTGACCGCATGCGATGTCTCGTTTTCGTTGGACAAGCCGCTTCTGAGGCTGCGGGTGGAAGACAACGACGGGAATTCGAGCCAGGACACCGTGGCCGTCAATCTCAATCCGGCGACTGCACCCGAGGTCACCATCAGTGAGCCCATTACTGGGGCCGAATACCGGGAAGACGACACCATCAACTTTGTGGGGTCCGTTTCCGATGGCGAAGACCACCCGGAAAGTTTGGATGTGTACTGGGAGGCTGAATACACGGGTTCGGAAGAAGGAGGCGACGGACCGAAGATCCTGGACATTGGCTCAACGGTTGCACCGGACGGGACTGTCACCGGTACGGGTATCAGTCTACTGACAGCGGTCCCTTCCAGCACCGCTCTACAGCACACCGACTACGTCATCAGACTGGTGGCTGAAGATACCTCCGGACGGAGAAGCCAAACCCAAACCTCAATCAAAATTTACCCGTTTGCGGCCCCTCCCGAGGTGTCGATCCTGGAGCCCGAAAACGGCGCTACCTTCACGGTAGGGGAACCCATTCTATTCAAAGCTACGGTGAAGGATGAGCGTGATCCTTTAGATGAGTTGGTCGTAAAATGGGAATCCATCGACGGTGCTGGGGAAATTGGAACCAGTGAAGCGGACTCCTCTGGGTCCACGACCTTCGCTACTGCAACCCTGCCCGTCGGCATCCATTTCATCGAAGCAAAAGTCACTGACGGTGATGGCCAAACCGGTACAGCCGAGGTTCAGGTTCAAATCACCGAGGCCCCTCCAGAAGAGGAGGACGAAGTCCCCGCTGAGGAAACGGGTGAAACGGTGGACGACACCGGTGAAACGGTCGAAGAAGACCCCATACCCAGCGAAGACGGCTAGTCGATAGCAGCCGCGTCCAAGCGCTCCGCGATAGCCGCCACATCCGCACCGCCATGGGTCAACACCATCATGACCTGCTCTCGCAATGCTGCGCCCTCGGCAGACTCGACCGAACCGATGGCAATGCGAAGAGCGTCCACATTCCCCAACTGTGCATGCGCAGCCAAACCCGCAATCACCGCCTTACCCGTGGGATCCCGGCCCACCGTTTGAGACCGGAGCAATGCGTCTTCCCACTCCCCCGACAAGGCGTGCGCCAAGGCCAGTGGAGCCACCAACTCGGGTGAAGCATCACAGCCGGCCGTCAGCGCTTCTTGGCCCACACGCACCGCCTGCTGAGGTTGACCGCGCTTCAGATGGATGCGAGTGACATTGAAACAGCTTTCCTGAAAGGGCATCGGGGGCTGGAGGACGGCTTCGCGATACCAAAATGCTGCATCGTCATCCATGCCCTGGTCTTCCAGCCAACGAGCCAGCGCACCCTTTGCGTAGCCCGAAGGCGCACGCTCGATGGCGGCCTGCCAGAGGGTCGCCTCGTTCTTCCAAATGGGCACTTGCTTCGCCGACAAAAAGGTGAACCCGAACAAGGCCAAAACGATGAATTTTCGAGCTACCGGTCGCTGAGCAACCGCGGCCACCGCCCAAGCGATCCCGACCATCGGCAGGTAGAGGTACCGGTCGACCACAGCGCCCACGTGCGCAACGGCCGCCCAAGTGGGAGCCAAGCCCAGCAAAGCGAAGAGCAACCCCACGCGCGCAAAGGGTCCGCCAAAGTATGCCATCAGACCGAGCACCGCAGCACAGCATCCGGCCATCACCCAAGGCACGGCTGGGAGCCAACCAAAATGGATGACTGGAGCGATATCCACCGGCCAAATCAACTTGTCCAAGTAGAACGCCAAAGCCGGCCCCGCAACGGCGGACAAATGGTCCCAATCGGCCTGTTCTGGCCAACCGACATCCGCCATGAGCCTCAGGCCATAAGCCACCGAAAAGCCGAAAAGAACAGCCACATGCGCGCTGATGCGCCCCCATCCTCCCCAGCGTGCTCGGCAAGCAAAAGCCAAGAGCAGCGGAGCAAAGGCAACGCTCTCTTTTGAGAGCAAGGCTGCTGTGGATGCGATGCACCCGATCAAAAGTGCAAGCCGAGACGGATGCTTGGCGCTGAGTAAAAGCAACACGAGCAAGAGCCACGTCACCGCCATGGGGTCGTTCCGTGCGGAGATAAACCCAACCACCTCGATCTGTACCGGATGGAGTGCAAACACCGATGCTCCAAGCAATGCCGCCCGCTTGTCTTTGATCAATCGTTCCAGAGTCAGCATCAACAAAATCACAGCCGCGCCATGCCACATGAGGTTGTGGAGGTGGTGAAGACGGTGATTCAAACCCACAAAAAAGCGCGTGATGGCCAAGTCCACCAACATCAGTGGGCGGTAATAGCCGGGGTCGGTGTCGGGTACGGGGGTGGAACCCCATAGATCGGTGGCAAACATCTGGGGGATATTGGCCAACGAGTCGGTGAGTTGGTTTTCGGTGACCAACAAATGGTCGTCCCATACGAAGCCGCCACCCACCAAAGGCATGTAGACCGCGAAGATGGCGATCGTCAGCAGAACACGTGCCAAGCGGGGTTCGGTTTGTGTCATGAGCGTAGCTTAGAGGAATTCTGGACTATCGACGAATGTGGACAAGTATTGTCCGGTTCCGAGATTGTATCCTCAAGCACTCCCTTATATACTGAACACATGTTCAGATATCTCGTTGCACATATCCCTCATTTTCGGCTGGACAGGTGTGGATGGTTGCCCGATCAGCCCGCCATCCTCGTCGCCGATAAAAAAAATGCCCTTCGCGTGCAGGCCGCCACAGTGGCCGCACATCGAGCGGGCATTCGACGAGGAATGACGGTATCCGAAGCGCGCTCGCGATGCCCTCAGGTGGAAACCGAACTGCTGGATGAGGATGCAGAGTCTGAAGATCTTCACGCGCTCACCGCCCAACTTCTGCGCGTGTCTCCCACCATTGCTCCGCTTCCACCTGAAGCGGTCGTCGCAGAAGTAGGGCGTGTTCCGGAAGGATTGGTAGGGCAAGAGCGAACGCTGATAGAGCGCGTCCGAATCCGCATGAATCAATTGGGACATCTGGCCCACGTGGTCGTGGCCGACGACCCGATTATCGCGCTGCGTGTGGCTCAGTGGGAACGCCGTTCAACCCTCATCCCTCAGGGCGATGGCGCTCAAGCGATCGCTCCCCTACCCCTGCAAGCGCTCGAACTTCCAAACCGAGACCTGTCCTTCCTGAACAGTTTAGGTATCCATACCATCGGTCAATTTGCACAGTTGCCTGCGGCTGAAATCAACGGAAGATTTGGCCCCCATGTCGTGGCAGCACATGCCCTATCCTGTGGGCGCACGCAGCCGACCTTGATCAACACCTGGCCAGAAAACGGCTCACCTTGCATCACACAAGACCTCCCCGCACCGGTCACAGAACTGGAGGCGCTCTTCTTCGTCATCGGTGCGATGGTTCGCGACCTCACCACGCGCCTGATCGCTCGCAATCAGGCCACTACCCAAGTCGACATCACATTCCGACTGGATGATGGGCGTCATCAATCGCTCACGTTTTGCTTGGGCCCACCCTCTCGTCATGCCACCACCATCCTCGATCACATCCGCCGACGTCTAGAACGACTTCAGTTGGGTGGACCCGTTGTGGGGCTGACCCTTTCCTCTCATCAACCCACCGACTTCGACGGTCGTCAGATCGATCTGCGAGATCCCCGCCGCAGAGACGAAGCCGTCGAAGCCATCAGCGCTCAACTGCAGGACGCACTCGGCAGTCGAAGCGTGCTAGGGGCGCGCACCACGCCCCGCCATCGACCGGAGGGGGCGTGGCGTCCCGTCCCCTTCGGCATTCCGGTCCCTCGTACCACAGGAACAGCGGCTGTGGCTCAAGCCCTGTCCCACTGTGACGACCCCGTCGATGCCTGGCAAGGTCACCCCGAACCCATCTGCCCTGAACGTCCCCCTATTCTCCTGAGGCCACCCCCAGTGATCGAAGTCGAGGTCAACCAAGAGTCTGTCCTCACTGCCATTCATCTCGATGGTCGCTGGCATCACGTCTCCCATGTGTTGGGACCCGAGCAAATCGCTGGAGAATGGTGGTCATCCCCTTTTCAGCGCACCTACTGGCGAGCGACCCTGGATGATGGGCGAACGGCGTGGCTCTATAGAGAACACGGACGCTGGCTACTACACGGCTGGTGGGACCGGTGAATGCGGCCGAGGTTGTGTGCCGCACCTCTTTTTCTTTCCACGAGGGGGCGAGTACACCGGAAGAGATTGTGGAGCGGGCCGCCGAACTGGGCCTGAGCGCTGTGGCCATCACCGATAGAGATGGAGTGTACGGGATCCCGCGCGCCCACAAAGCCGCGAAACCCCTGGGCCTACGCATACTCCCTGGCGCCCTCATCACGTTGACTGGGGGGCCGGGGGTGGCCTTACTGGCACGGGACCCCGGAGGCTGGTCACAGCTCACTCGACTGGTCACCGAAGCGCGCTCCAGCACACAAAAGGGTTGGGGACAGCTCCCCTTCCAATCCCTTCTCGAACGGGCAAGAGGGCTAGAAGCCATTCTGCTGGGTCCATGGTCACCCGAACGTGCCAACACCGTACGAGAGGCTTTTGGGCGGCACGTCTCCTTAGCCCTTGTACGCCGATTAGACAGTCACGACGCACAGCGTTGGGATCGAATGTCTCTGCTGTCAGCACGCTCTCAAATCCCCCTTGTCGCCACATCTGACGTTCACATGCACGACCCCTCTCGTCTTCCTCTGCACGATGTGCTGACGTGCATCCGCCGAAAATGCACGATCGATCAGGCGGGCACCACGCTCTCTCTCAATTCCAGCCGGCATCTTCGGAGCCCTGAACGAATGGCACGCATGTTCTCTGAGGCTCCACAGGCGCTAGAACGAAGCCTCACCATCATGAACCGATGTCATTTCTCTCTGGATGACCTTCGCTATCTCTACCCCAAAGAAATCGTCCCAGATGGCTGGACACCCATGGGATGGCTGCGTCAGCAGACCGAAAAAGGACTCGCCTGGCGCTACCCCAACGGCGTACCCGAAGCCGTCCGACAACAGATCATTCACGAACTTACCCTCATCGATCGGCTCAATTTCCCAGCCTATTTCTTGACCGTCTACGACGTTGTCCGCTTTGCTCGAGAACAGGGCATCTTGTGCCAAGGGCGCGGAAGCGCTGCAAACTCAGCGGTATGCTTCGCACTGGGCATCACCGCAGTCGATCCTGCATCATCCAACTTGCTCTTCGAACGTTTCATCTCCGAGGAGCGGGGTGAGCCGCCCGATATCGACGTTGACTTTGAACATGAGCGTCGCGAAGACATCTTGCAGTACGTCTACTCCCGCTACGGTCGACACCGCGCCGCGATGGTGAATGAGGTCATCTCATACCGAAAGCGTTCTGCCATTCGGGATGCCGGAAAAGCACTGGGGCTCGATCCAGATCAGATTGACAGAATCGCCAAGGGAATCCACTGGTTTGATCGGTCAAAAATAGACAACGCTAAGCTCCAAGAGGTCGGACTCAATCCGGATGATCCGCGTGTACGACAGAGCATTCGAATGGCAGAAGCCATGCACAAAATGCCTCGTCATGTGGGAATTCATACCGGTGGATTTACCATCTCCGATGGCCCCCTCATCGATCTATGCCCCATCGAACCCGCCACCATGAAAGGCCGCACAGTCATCCAGTGGGACAAAGATGACATCGACACCGTGGGATTCGTAAAGGTGGACCTGTTGTCGCTTGGCATGCTGACAGCCATCCGAAAATGTTTCGAACTGATCGAACACCACTGGGGTCGCAGCCTTTGTCTTGCCAGCACACCATCCGAAGATCCGGCGGTCTACGACATGTTGGCTCAGGCAGACACCATCGGCGTC
>Ga0163180_10000098_pt1 | contig 42780 bp, 24 predicted proteins | sample AtlANTMetagenome_2_FD_109647 | JGI IMG/M metagenome (GOLD analysis project Ga0163180, IMG submission 109647) | Marine eukaryotic phytoplankton communities from the Atlantic Ocean - Atlantic ANT 4 Metagenome | ecosystem: Environmental > Aquatic > Marine > Oceanic | place: North Atlantic Ocean...
GGGATGCCCCAGAAATAGTCAAAGCCCTTGTCCAGAGGCATGTCCCGGACCGGACGGGACCAGTCCCGCTTGCCAATGGTTCCCGGAAACTCCATCCCGAGATGCCATTTGCCGACCATTGCGGTTTGATAGCCATTCTTGCGCAGGAAGGAAGCCAGGGTTGTCCGGCCATCTTTTATCAGGCAGGGGTGCTCTGCTCCGAACACCCCACGCTTAAGGCTGGTCCGCCAACTGTAACGTCCGGTCAGCAACCCGTAGCGGGAAGGAGTGCAGACCGTGTCGGAACAATGGGCATCGGTGAAGGTCATTCCTTCCCGGGCAAGGCGGTCCTGGTGGGGAGTCTTGAACCGGGACCGGGGGTTCAGGCAACTGGCATCCCCGTAGCCCTGATCGTCGGTGTAGACGAGGACGATGTTGGGGTGGGCGGGTTTTGCGAGGGCTCCGGGGTGAGTGCCGGGAAAGAGGGCCAGGGTGAATGAAAGAATCAGGATCTTCATCGGACTGACGGCCCGGGACTGTGGAGCGGGTGCTGGAGAGGAACACATCATACCCGGAACCCCTGACTCAGTTTTCCTGTGGGATCAGTCCGTGCTCCTCCAGGAGAGGAAGAAGATCGAAATCCTTCCATCGTGTTTCGGCCAGGTGAAGGAGCCAGCGAAGGGCTTCTTTACCTGCCGGGTCTTTGATCTTTGCGATCTCAACCAGTGCTCGTGCTGCTGCCGGATTGTTGCTGAAGGCCAGTGTTTCAACCGCAAGCAGGCGGCTAGCTTCCGCAAGATCTCCTGCAAGGGCTCTTTTCTGCAGGTCCGGGATCGCAGTATCCGGGCAGAGGCGCCAGGTGATCCGGGCAAAGGCTTCCGGCCACTCCAGAGCCTGGGTGATTTCCGCCATGCTCTTCAACCGCGCCCAGACGAGATCTTCAGCCCCTTCCGCGGCGAGCCCACAGGCCTCAAGGGAGGTGCGGTCGCTCACGCTGCAGCGACGAAGGAAATAGCTCAGGTAGGTCGACTTACGCTGGGGATCGACGTCGCGGAGGGCGAGGGCAACTTCCCGCCGGACTGCAGCGCTGGGTTCGTTCACGTAAAACTTGCTGATTACCCCCAGGGGATTCTCTCCCGCGTTTTGGAGCGACCTGAAGGCCAGAAGGCGGGTCAATGCATCGGGGCTGTCCAGCAGGCTCTTGGCGAGGCGCTGGCCTTCCGCTCCGAGATGGGGAAGCAACCAGACTGCACGAGCCTGGAGATAGCCATTGTAGTGACCAAGAAGATCACGGACTGCGGGCAGGGCTTTTTCGCCAGCTGTTCGCAGGGTCTCAAATCCCGCGTGTCTTACATTCTGGGCGGGACTTGAAAGAAGGGCTATCGCCTCCTCGAGGGGATCTCCGGAGGCAGCTGGGATGCGAGGCTGGAATCCCTCCGGGGCGATCCGGTAAATTGTGGCTGCGCGTTGCGGTTCTTTCCCGCCACGCCCTTCGTCTTCCGGGTCAAAGCCATCAGCGAGGTACAATGCCCCGTCGGCCCCCACCATGAGATCTGATGGCTGGAAGCCTGTTTTCGCACGGGCTTTTATAAAGTCGAAGCGTTCGAGCTTGAATCCTGATCTTTGAGGGCTGGGGAAATATCCGAGGACCACCCCGCGGGCGGCATCGCAACTGGCGAGCATCCCGGAATATTTACTGGGCAAGGCCCCATTTTCATAAAAGCAGATTCCGGCGGGGGACCCTTGGCCGTAGAGGTCTCCGGAGGGAATGGTGCCCGGGTCCCATTGCCGCCATTGGGCCTCGGGATCAGGTTGTCCCGGCCTTTGATCGAGCTGCCAGGGGCGTTGACCATCGGGAGAGCAAAAGCCCAGGAAGCCTCCCTCCATGAGCCATGTGACGCGGCAGGAGCCTGCATCGCTGCTGTCATTATGGAAAAGATCCCCAAAGGAGGAGACTGTTTGTCCACGGCTGTTGCGGAATCCGTGGCCAATGACGCTTAGCCCGGTGCCATCGGGATTGATCCTGGCGGCAAAACCTCCGACCCAGACCCGGTCGTCCCCGCTTATACTTCCGGCCAGGTTGCGCGGACCGGCTTCGCCTTCCTTTGCCTCAGCCCGGAATGGGCTGCCGATCAGAAAATCAACTCCACCTTTATCCTTCAGGTGTGCCCCGGCATGGTCATGACCGAAATACCATTTGCCATCCGGGCCAGATACCACTTCCTGCAGTCCCCGGGCAGGATTCCTGCCATGGAATCCACTGAGGAGAATCTCGCGCTTGTCCGTCTCCGGGTCGAAGACGAGATTGTTGTCGACATCAGTATAGACGATCAGGTGGGGAGGATGGAAAGCGACCACCCGGTTGCCGAAGACGCTTAACTGAAAAGGGCCGGTCAGTTCGGGGTCCTGGATGAAGAGGTGAGATTTGTCTGCTTTACCGTCCTTATTCTGATCCTCCAGAACAACAATACGGGCCCCGGCAGGAGGGGCGCCGCCCGGTTCGCATTCTGCTATCCAGATTCGCCCGCCAGCGTCGGTATCCATGCTGGCAGGACTGGAGACCAACGGACTGGCAGCCCAGATGGTAAGCTCCAGATCGTCAGGAACCGCAAGAGCTGGCCCGTTTTCCGCCTGCGCTGTCTGCTTGGCTTCCCCGGACGTAACCGTATTGCCGGAGGTTTCAGCTGGCGGAGGATTCCTGTCTTCGGGTGCCGGGGCTGGTCGAACCTTCGCTCCGGCACCCTGGCTAAAACCCGCTTCTCGCTCCTTCTGGATCTTAGCGGGTGGAAGCTTCTTCCATACCACGGGATCGGGGACTTTTATTCGCCTGGCCCGTCCCTTCTTGTCGAGGTTGACGTTAAGCTCTTCCTCCGTGGGAGTTTGCGAGAGGACCCCTTCCTGGGGCACTTTCATGCCCGCGGTCCAGATGATTGCGTTCAATACGGCTTTGCGGACCCCGTCGACTGCCCAGCTGTGGTGATAATGGCCACCGACAAATCCGACCCCACGTCCACCTGCTGGTCTCTCGTATCCCCACATCAGGGCCTGGGGCTTGTCCAGGCCCTCTACCCCGTTCTTGTTCCACATGTTGATATAGCGGTGCATGTTCTTGCGGGTAGGCACAGCGGTGAAGAGGTTGAGGACCTTGTCCCGTTCCTCGATGAAGCGCATGTGGTAATACCACTCATCGAGACAGGTTACCTTTTCAGGGACTCCGTTTCCGATCTCGTGACCCTTGATGATTTCCAGGTCGGCAACCCAGTGCGGATTGACTGAATACCCGCTCTCCATGGCGGCGCCAATCCACGGGCGGTAATACTTCTCCCCGATCTCCTTGTTGGGATGAACGGCATAGTGCATGAAGACCATGCCCACGCCCTTCTTGGCGAGGCCGTCCAGGAACTCCCATTGCCCAGCGTGGGCGCTGACGTGGTCGGCATAGATTACGATGGTGTCTGCACTCTCCACGACGGCCTTATTCTCCTTGGGCCAGTCGGCCCGCAGGACGGTGGCCCTGACCTTGAGTCCACTCTGTTCGTTGAGGGCCTTGGCCAGCAACGTGCAACCGGCATAGAATTCGTGTTCGCCAGGACCGTGACTGCGATTTCCTGCGATGAATACGATATGCTTGACCTCCTCGTTTTTCTTGTCGGAGAGGAGAAGCGGACAGAGGAGGGTGAGCAGGAGAGGGATCACCAGGGCGATGCGTTTCATGGGTAATGGGATGTGTGGGGTGAGGCAGGGGAATTTGTATTCAGAATCCCGGCTGGAGATTTGTCACGTGAAAGATACAGATGGAGGCGTTCTACGGGGCTGCTACTACCTGGTCGCCCAGCCACATGGCGGCGTTTTCCAGCAGTTTGAGAAGGTGGGCATTTGCAAAGACGGGATATTGCTGGTCACCAGGGCGGTAGTAAAAGACCAGGCCCTTTCCCAGCTGCCAGAGGCAGCCGGAGCGGAAGAACTCCCCGCCTTTCCAGTTTTCCGTAAAGAGGACGGTATCGGGTTCGGGAACGCCGAAGGGTTCGTCATACATCTCGGTGACGTCGAGAGTGAAGCGGGGAGGCACGCCCTGGCAGATGGGGTGCTTCCTGTGAATGATACGAACTTCGGCAGGCTGGCCCGGTCCACAGCAGCGTGGGAAGACGCAATTGGGGCGCTGAACGAAGGCAGTGACATTTCCATCGGGGTCGAACTCATAACGCCAGGGGGCGAAGTTCCGGTCGAACTCTCCTGCCTTCTTCCACTGGATCCGGCCTTCGTAGACAACCTTGGCGGCGGCTCGCTTTTCCTCGGGGAGGGCTGCAAGGGCGTCCTGGGCTGCTTTTTCCTGCATGCAGATCATGAAGGGAACCGCCCAGTGGGCAGAGTGTAGGGGAACGAAGGCAAGCTTTCCCGCCTTGACGAGGTCGGCGATTTCCTGGCCCTTGGCCTCGGGGATCGCGCGTTGCCGGACATGCGCCCAGTAGATCAGGACATCTGTTTTCGCGAGCGTCTCACTTGAAAGTCCGAGCTCGGGATCATCCTGCTTTGCGGTGCTTACTTCCAGCCGTGGATTGGTGCGGAGGTGATCCGCGATAAAATTGCCGGGAAAGTTCTCGTAGACCTTTTTGCCAACAGGCTGCTGCTCGTCCCAGACGAGAACGCGGATCTTGTCCTGGGCAGCCAGGAGAAAGGGGTAGAGCAAAAGGCTGAGAATCAGGAAGAATCTTTTCATGTCTGGAGGAAGTTTGCACCACTGGCGCCGGGAGGAAAGATGGCAGGCAGGAGGACCACCACGCAATCATCCGTTCATGCCAGCGCGTTCCTGATCACCTTGCCGTGAACGTCCGTGAGCCGGAAGTGCCGACCCTGGTACTTGTAGGTCAGGCGTTCGTGGTCGATGCCGAGGAGGTGCAGGATGGTGGCATGGAAGTCGTGGATATGGACCGGGTTTTCGGCAATATTGTAGCTGTATTCGTCGGTAGCCCCGTAGGTGGTCCCGGCTTTGCAGCCTCCCCCGGCCATCCATACGGTAAAGCAGCGTCCGTGATGGTCTCGTCCGAAGTTCCCACTGTTGAATCTTCCCTGGCAATAGCTTGTCCGGCCGAACTCCCCGCCCCAGATCACGAGGGTGTCCTCCAGCAGTCCACGATTCTTCAGGTCCGTGACGAGGGCCGCGGAGGCCTGGTCAGTTTCCCGGCACTGGTTCCTGATGCCCCCGGGAAGCCCCCCGTGCTGGTCCCAGCCCTGGTGGTAGAGCTGGATGAAGCGGACATCCCGTTCAGCAAGGCGGCGGGCGAGGAGGCAGTTTGCAGCAAACGAGCCGGGCTTTTTCGCGTCGTTGCCGTAAAGCTTGAAGGTGCTTTCCGGTTCGTCGGAGAGATCGGTTACCTCGGGGATGGACTGCTGCATGTTGAAGGCCATCTCATACTGTGCGATGCGGGTCTCGAGGGCAGGATCCCCGGTCTGCTCCAGTTGCATCTCATGGAGCTCACGAAGATGATTGAGGACCTTGCGCCGATTGGGGCGATCGATGCCCGGGGGGCTGTTGAGGTAGAGGATGGCATCCTTGTCGGCCCGGAAGCGGACCCCGTCGTGTTTGCCTGGAAGAAACCCGCTGCCCCAGAGGCGGGAAACCAGAGGCTGGCCTCCCTTGTTCTTGGTGACCATCACGACAAAGGAGGGGAGGTCCTGGTTCAGGGACCCCAGACCGAAGTCGAGCCACGACCCCATGCTGGGGCGTCCGGGGAACTGTGACCCGGTCTGCATGAAGGTAACGCCCGGGCCGTGGTTGATGGCCTCGGTGTGCATCGACTTGATGAAGCAGAGTTCGTCAGCGATCCCAGCGATATGTGGAAGGGTATCGCTGTTGATCCAGGCCCCGGAGTCTCCGTGCTGCTCCATCTTGAAGGGAGTTCCCACCAGGGGGAGGCTGGCCTGATTGCCCGACATCGCCGTCAATCGTTGCCCCATGCGGATGGAGGCGGGAAGTTCCCTGCCCTGGTCGGCCTTGAGTCGTGGCTTCCAGTCGTAGAGGTCGATCTGGGACGGTCCGCCGGCCTGAAAGAGAAAGATGACTCTCTTTGCCTTGGCGGGCGGGGCTGCTGCCTGCGGGGATCGGGCGTTTTCTTCCGCGGCCAGCAGGTCAGCGAGGGCAAGGGAGCCAAGCCCCATTCCAAAGGACTGGAGGGCCTTCCGGCGGCTGAGTCCAAGAGGGCTTTCGAAGCCGTTACAAAGTGGGGTCCGGGTTGTGATCATCGTTTGGAGACGGCTTCGTCCAGGTTCATGATGGTGTTTACCAGAATTGAGGTCGCGGCAACCTGGGGACTGGGGAGGTCCTTTGCCTCGGGGGCGGCCCCGATGCCGAGAAACCCCTTGGCCAGTTCGGGGTGAGCCTGGTAGTGAGCGATTTGTTCGTCGTAGAGGGTCCGCAGGACCTGGTGCTCTTCCGGACGGGCGGGGCGGCTGGTAAATGCGCGGAAGGCTTCGCTTATGATTTTATCGGGAGAGTCCCTGTGCTTCTTCAGCAGGTTGGCGGCCATTACCCGGGAGGCTTCCATGAACTGCGGGCCATTGAGCAGGACGAAAGCCTGAAGGGGAGAGGAGGTGACTTCGCGGCGGACGCGGCAGACGTCACGCTTGGAGGCATTGAGCGTCATCATCACCGGGGCCGGGCCGGTGCGCTTCCACCATGTATAGACGCTGCGGCGATATAGATCATCGCCCTTGCCGGGTTTCGTAGGCTTGAAGGAGACTGCTACCTCATAAGGCTTGACGGAGGGTCCCCCAGATTTGTTTACGAGCAGGCCGCTGAGAGAGAGTGCATTGTCCCGGATCATTTCTGCGGACAGGCGGTCTGCAGTCCCACGGCCAAGGTAGATATTTTCGGGATCCTGTTCCCGGCTTTCTCTGGTGGCAATGGAGCTCTGGCGATACGTACTCGAGAGGACAATACGCCGGATGAGGTGGTGAAGGTCCCAGTTGCTTTCGATGAAGTCCCGTGCGAGCCAGTCCAACAGGTCGGGATGGCTGGGGGGGCGGCCCTGGCTGCCGAAGTCTTCCGGGGTTCGGACGAGGCCATTGCCAAAAAACATCTGCCAGTAACGGTTGACTGTCACGCGGGCAGTGAGGGGGTGATCCGGGGAGGTCAGCCAACGGGCCAGACCCAGGCGATTACGGGGTTGGTTCCCGGGGAAGGGGGGCAGCACCGCGGGGGTGTCGAAACCAACTGCTTCTCCGCGGGCATGGTAGACTCCACGTTTCAGGATATAGGATTGTCTTGGTTTTTCCAGGCTGCGCATGACCATGATCTCCCGGATGGGCTCGATCATGCTGCGTTTGGCATCCCGGGCAGCCTGAAGTTTTCCGAGGGCTTCCGCATAGGGTTTGTAGAGGGCGGCCACGAAATACTTCCGCAGGTGTTCCCGGGTGACCTTACCAATGGACTCGAAAGGAACCCTCAGGGCCTTGGCGAGGGTCTCCCCGTCGTGCAACTGGGCGACTTCGATGGCGGTGAGTTCACGGGTGAAGACATGGAGCTCATCCACCTTCCCCTGTTTGAACCCCACGTCACGAAAGCGCTCTCCGAGGCGGAGGTCGGGGTCGCCTCCTCCCTCGATGTTCTTGGTTAGCTTGTCCCGGACGATCTCCGAGGCGAGCGGTTTCCCATCGAGCCAGAGGCGAAGTCCGCCCGCAGAGCTGGATCCGTCATAGGTGACCGTTACGTGGTGCCAGGCATTTGCGGGGAGAGGTTCCCGGGCGGTTACCCGGATGGAATTGCCGGGATCGAAATGAATGAGCGCTACGCTGAGCCTGCCATCAAGAAGAAGAAGTTCGTAGCCACGGCTTCCTGCATCGGTCCATGCCTTGGATCTTCTCCAGATCACACTACGTTCGTACTGCTCCGGGGTATTGATCCAGATGCCGATGGAGAAGGGCTGGGTACGGCGGAAGGCCCCTGCACCCTGCACGTGGACGGAATCATCCCCGCTAAGCTGGAGGCCCTGGCCTCGGATTCCCTCCACGGATTTGTTGTTGCCACCGGTCTTGGCTGGCTTGTCCTTGCGGACGCGGTCGGGGAGGTTGCCACCTGCGCGGTCATCAAAAGGAACATGGGCCTGCAGGCCGGTCCACTGGAATTCTTGGGGGCGGTTCCGGAGCCATGCCTCGAAGGCCTCGTCAGCCTTGTCGGACTCGTGAGAGGCAGCCTGCCTGGCCTGCTTGATCGCAGTGTTCTTTTCCGCGATCTGTGTGTCCTGTGCGTCCGAGGCAAGAAGAAGGGTGGGGGTGGGAATGGAGGGAGTGAAGTAGGAATACAGGCCAGCTTCGTCGATGTTGGCGAAGAAGGAACTCAGGCTGTAGTAGTCCTTCATCGTGATGGGGTCATACTTGTGGTCGTGGCAACGGGAACACTCGAAGGTGAGGCCAAGGAAGGCCGTGCCGAAGGTGTGGAGTCGGTCGGCGACGTATTCGATGCGGAATTCCTCGGGGACGCTGCCGCCTTCCACCTTCTGTGGATGCAGGCGGTTGAAGGTGGTGGCCTGAATCTGTTCCCTGGTGGCCTCCGGGAGGAGGTCACCAGCCAGTTGCTCGGTGATGAACTGGTGATAGGGCATGTTTTTCCGGAAGGCCTTGATCACCCAGTCCCGCCAGGGCCAGACGAAACGGTCCCGGTCGACCTGGTAGCCGTAGGTGTCAGAGTACCGGGCAACGTCAAGCCACTCGCTGGTCATGCGTTCTGCGTAGGCGTCAGAGGCGAGGAGACGTGCGACCACTTTTTCGGAGGCCTCCGGCTCCTTGTCGGAGAGGAAGGTGTTGAGTTCGGGCAGGGTCGGAGGAAGTCCGGTGATATCGAAGGTGACCCTGCGTAACCAGCTTTCGCGGGATGTCTCCGGGTTGGGGGTGAATCCCTGTTTCGTAAGCTGATGCGAGATGAAGGCGTCCACCGGACTGTGGGCAGGCTTCGTTTCTGGGACAGGGACCCGGGCGGGGAGAGGCTTGAAGGCCCAGTGCCTGTCATATTTGGCGCCTTCCCTGATCCAGCGATCGAGGAGGTTTTTCTCCTCCTCGCTGAGGGTCAGCTTCGAACCGGGAGGAGGCATGACCTCCTCGTTATCCGTGCTCCGGATGCGGTGGTGCAACTCACTTTCCTCAAGGTCGCCCGCCACGATCCCGAAGTAACCGCCCAGGTCCTTCATTGCGTTCGCGCGGGAGTCGAGCCGGAATTCCGATTTCTGGTTGCCTGCATCCGGACCATGGCATTTGAAGCAACGGTCCGAGAGGATGGGGCGGATGTCGCGATTGAAATCAATCTCCGCCGAGGCCAGCGCCGGAACGGCTATCGCCGTGAAGATAATGGGTAAGATGCGCATTCGCAGGAAAGGGCGTAATATACATCCGGGGATGATGCCACCCCAAAGCGGCGGGTGCCGGGCATCGCTGTTTCCCGGTGCTTGATGGCTTCAGGCAGGGGGCGTTCTATTCACGGATGGAGATTGTCATTGGAATGAATCCGGTTAATGAAATTGCCATTGAAAATGGCGGAAACGGGTGAAGAAACGGAGGAGTGGAGAGAGTTGCGTGTCTCGAACGATGCTTCTGGAGACGCCGAGGAATTACGCCGACGCCTGGACCAGGATGGCTATCTGTTTTTCCGGCAGTTGCAGTGTCCCGACCTGCTTACGGCTCTTCGCAGGGAAATGCTGACGGCGATGCAGGAGGGCGGCTGGCTGATGGAGGGAACGGACCCGGTTGATGGGATCGCAAATCTGGGGGCGCGTTGCACGGAAGGGGATGTGGAGTATAGCGAGGTTTATCACGAGGTCTACAAGCTTGAGGCCTTTCATCGGATTGCCCATCAGTCCGAGGTCCTGGGGATGGTGGAGAAGGTCTATGGGCAGCCAGCCATGGCGCATCCCCAGAAGATCGCGCGGCTGTGGTTTCCGGCCTACACCGAGCATACCACTCCGGCTCACCAGGATTTTGTTCATTTCCAGGGGAATTACCGGACCCTGACATGCTGGGCCCCGGTTGGGGATTGCCCGCGGGAGCTGGGAGGGCTGGCCATGCTGGCCGGGTCTCATAAGACGGGTGGTGTCCTGGCGCATCATTTCTCGCTCGGGGCAGGAGCGCTTGATGTCGAGATGGGAGAGGAGAACCGAAAACGTGAGTGGCACTCTACCGATTATGAGATCGGGGATACCCTGATCTTTCCGTCCCTGACGATTCACAAGGCCCTCCCCAATCTGACTCCCGACCGTCTGAGGGTGTCACTGGACAATCGTTACCAGGCAGTCGGTGATACCATTGCAGAGCATATGCTCCTGCCTCATCTTAACATTTTCAATGAACTGACCTGGGAGGATGTTTATGCCGACTGGGAACGGGATGATTTGAAATACTACTGGGAAACGATCGCAAATCCGGTAACTCCACGGGATATGTCGTGGCTTGACCGGGGGTTTGAGGAAGCGGTGGAACGGGCGAAGGGAGGAGACCCCCATGCGCGCCTTTACCTTCAGCGTTTTGTGAGGAGAGCCCCGGAGTCGCCTCAGGCGAAGGCGGCAGAGGAAGTGCTTGGGGTTTAGCCCTGCTGTAGTTCCGCGTTCTCAAGGTAGCGCCACGGCGCGGATACGGAAATAGAGATCGAGACCCGAATCAACGGGATTAACCCCCCGATAGGTTATGGTGCTCGTGCCGTCTCCGTTCGAGATGGAAGATACCTGGTTGATGGTGTCGTTGCTTCCGGCCCAGTCCCTGAGGTCGGAAGACCGGTCTATCACGGCGCTGAATTCGCTAACCCCTTCGCGCAGGGTATGCGTCAGTTCGAGGTAGGCCTCACCTTCAACCTCGACCAGGGTAATCGTGAGGTCGCTGCGTGACGCGTTGTCGCGCAGGTTGGAACCGAGGAGGTATTCCAGGGCATTGGCCAGCGCGTCGCCGTCCGCATCGGCGAAAAGGCCCGAGAGCGCTGGATTGCTGAGTTCGGCAGGAGTGAAGAATTGCTCCCGCCAGTCACGGGGAGGAGCGTTGGAGGCAAGGCCGGGAGAGCCTCCGGGACTGGCTGAAGCATTCCAGTTGGCAGGTTCGCCGCCATAGCCCTGGAGAAGAGTTCTTTCCAGGGAGTAGCCAAGGCCATCGGCAGAGGCCGGCCATGGGCTGTCATCTGAGTAGATCACCGTGTCGGTGGCTACAAGGAGCGGGGGGGTATTGGGAATCCCGCTGGCCTCGGGAAGGCGGATGCGAAGGTTCTCTCCCCCGTTGTCGAGTTTGCCCGGGTAGGGTCCATAGACGTCAACCGCGGCGGGAACATTGTAGGTTTCCCGAAAGGTTTCCGGATCGATTTCGGCGAGGATGATTACCTCGTTCGGCAGCAGGTCCGGGGCGTCACCCTCAAATACAAACCCCACGCCAGTGACCTCGGCCCCACCCAGGGAAACCGGCTGGGAGGAGCTATTCTGGATCTCGATGAATTCCGGCTGAAAGGCGGACGGGTGATACATCAGTTCGGTGACCACAAGAGGTCCCGCCACTGGACTTGCGTTAGGGGCATCCGGGGTGGGATCGGTGAGCGGAACGACCTGAATGGCTCCCGTGGAGATTGCGTGTCGCCCGTAGGGAGCCCCGGCCGAGGCATCCCCGAATTTGAATCCGTTCACATAGTCGAGCCGTGCGCCAGATGGGTCCACCGCAACCAGGAAGACCTCCTCCCCATAGGAATCAAGGGCGAAGCTGGGGTCTATGCCGGGGCTGGCGTTGAAATCCGGTTCTTCAAAGCTGATGAATCCATTGGGCGGGACGATGGTGCCTTCTGGAATACGGAATTTCCGGGGCTGCCCGAGGTCATCAGTGAGGAACCAGCCCCCAATGGAGATTTCATCAGGCCCGGGATTGAAGAGTTCGATGGTGTCTACCTGAGGGAGGACCGAGTTGGTAAGAACCTCATTGACGACGATATCGGGAGCTCCTGGCTCCGGTGGCTCAATCGTTCCCGGGGATCCCAGGAGGCTCCGACTCGCGGACCAGTTGCTTCCTTCGGAGGGATCACCTCCATCATAGACGAGGGAGTATCCGTTTCCCGCCTCCCGGGGCCAGGGGTTCTCATCGTCATAGATAAAGCTCTGGATCGTGGTTCCGTTGCGGCTCTGGAGAGTAAGTTCCTCACCCTGGTTCTCGAGGGCGAGGTCAAATTCACCGGCGACCAATACATCCCGCCCTGTTCCGTAAACACGTCGGAAGGCGGCGAGGTCCCGTACGACGACAACCCGCTTTCCGGGATTCAGGGTAAGCCCGGGGAAGACAAAATCAATTCCTTCGCGGAAGGATGCCCCCGTAAGGGCCACCGGGCCACCGGAGGTATTGAGGAGCTCAATCCACTCGAAGGCCCCATTCTCAGTGGTGTCGTCGCCAAGTTCGTAGGGATCGTGCATGATCTCGGAAATTACGAGGTTGGAAGGCCCGGCGGGAACTTCATTGATGAGATACTCGACTTCGAGGGGCGCGCTCCAGCCCGTGCCCACCGGGGTCTGGCCGGAGCTGGTGGAATTACCTCCAGAGGGATCGTAGACCCGGGCCATCAGGCGGGAGGTGGAATTCAGGGTGATGGGCCCGGTGTATTCGATTCCACCGATTCCGTCTCCTCCTCCTTCATCAAATCCTGCCACCAGTTGGGCTTGATTCAGGAAGTCGCTGCTGCCAGTGCTTTCGTTGAGGGCCTGGATGGCCAGGATGTTCTGTCCAGCCCGCAGGGATCCGAAGGAGGCGCTTACATTGAAACTTTCAAAGGTAGTGGCAGATCCGTCGTCATTGGTCTGGGTAGCGGCAGAGAGGTAGTTCAGGCTGGCAGGAGCATTGGCGGAAGCGATTCTCGTCCCGTTGAGATAGGCGACAAATCCGTCATCGTAGCGCATCTGAAGGGTCATGAAATTCCAGGTGTCGAGGTCAGCTGCGGCCACATTGAACGGGATGCGGATGTAGCAGCTCGTCCGGCTGGCCATTGCGTTATCGACGTCGATATTGATGTAGGGTTCATAGCCACTGCTTCGCTCGTATCCCACGCCGTTGGTGCCTGAGCGCCACGAGCTGTCATCAAATGGCTCGCTTCCTCCCTGCCAGGAGCTCCCGATGTTACCGGCCGGCGCTAGAACCCGTACCGGCTGCGATGTGTCGAACAGGGTGGCCCCTTCGAGGGTATCTCCCTCGCTCTGAGGACGCGGATCCCGGCCATTAAGGGTGTAGTAGATCTTCTGGCCGGCCCTCAGGGAAGCATTGAGTGAGAGGGTGGTTCCAGCCGGATAGGTTCCGGCCACCCGGTTGGCAGCGGGGCGGGGGGCGAATTGTCCGTCCATCCAGCTGAGACGGGTGGCTAGCCAGCTCTTGAGGTGGTTGACCTCGCCCTGGTAGCTCCCAAAACGGGGCTGGTCAGACCAGCGCCGGAAGTTCCGCGCCTGGGACTCATCCAGGGTTCGGGCCATCTGGTCAATGATGGCGTGGACATTCGCCGTGGAAAAAGCTCCGTCTCTCAGCTCAAAGTAGCGGTCAATGTACCTTTGCCAGAAGTTTTCATCGGTGAAGAGTCGGTTCCACCATGGATAGGTGAAGTAGTTGGTGCCCCCGGCCCAGGTGGAGGGATTGTCGTCCCTGCTGTCGGTCGATTCCATCGAGCGATCAAAGTCCCAGATGGGGCCGAACTCGACCTTGCCCTCACGGGACTTGAAAAAGTAGGTGCTCAGGCGGAGGGCATCCGCATTGAGAGTGAGAACGTTCAGGAGGTGGTGGTCGACCCAGGAATCCGCATCGAGATACCTGGCGTATCCATTGACGGGATCAGCGTAATTGGGCGCATTCAGGGAATCGTTCATTGAATTGATGTAATTGCGGATCCAGTTGGACTGGATGTTGGTGGCATCGTCTTCCTTTGGATACACCCAGCCGAGGGTCCGCCCTCCAGCGCTGACGCCCGAGTCGCCTGGATCAAGGCGGTCGATCTTCAGCATGTATCCCCCCTCGATGCCGGGGCCCCTGCTGACGCTGGCGGGGAGTCGCTCCACGGCAACCCTCTCCCTGTCACGGGAGATCTTCTCCATCAAGGTGTAGACGCCGTCGTAGTCGCTGCTGTAGGAGAGGTTTCCGCCGTTGTCGTTCTTGAAGAGTTCCACGAAGCGCGTGCGCACCGCGTAACGTCCGATCTGGTTACTTAACTCATAGATGAAGGCATTGCGCATGAGAGACCGGTCGAAGCGGGAGCGGGCGTTGAGAATCCAGTCGGATTCCTCGGGAAGCCCGAACGGGGCAATGTCCTTGTTGCGGTTCAGCTCATTCCAGGCCTCGATGCTGTAGGCCTTCTTCGGGAACCCGCTGGAGGAGGATCCGCGGGTCTTCCACCCACCGCGGGTCCCAAGGGAATAGGGTCCGTTCAGGGTCGTTCTCCTGGTCCGTTGGCTGGGTTCGAAGAAGGCAAAGAAGGTGAAGGATTTTCCGTTGGAGGCGGCGGGCCCTCCTGAAAAGCGCTCCATTACTATCACCGGAATGTCCGAGCTGAAGCTTTGCGCGTCATTGCTGAGTTCGATGTAGCCTCTTTCATCGACTCTGCCGGGGGCCCTGCCAGCTTCAAAGGACCGGGCCCGTAACAGGGATGAGGAGGTGATAATGATGGGCGAGGTATAGAGCGAAGAAGAGATTGAGGGGGCGTCGCCATTGGTGGTGTAGCGGATCTGGGCCGAAGGGGATTCGGTGGAGAGGGCAACGGAAAGGGATCCCACGAACCCACGGCCGGGGACGCTGAAGCTTACTGGCCCGGCGGGGAGTCCCTGGTCGGTTCCGTTGGCTCCCCCGGGGGAGGACTGCTGGAAGTAGCCGACCTCCCCGAGGCCTGCATCGCTCACGAACTCGGCGTCCAGACGCGGCAGGCACAGGAGGTCGGAGCTGGTTGTGCTGCGGTTGAGAAGATGAATGGCGAGAACATTGTTGTTCTGGAGGAGTTCGGTGTGCTGGGTAATGTCGGTATCCTCGAAGGTCACCGCCAGGCTGTCGGAGTGATCGTCTCCCGCATTGGAATTCCAGGCGGGGGCGCCTGCAGGGGCATTGGCGGAGGCGACCTCGGTCCCATTGAGATAGGCAATGAACCCGTCATCATATTTCATTCGCAGGTTGAGGCGGGCCAGGCTTTCACGATCAGCCAGCGAAAACGGGACGCGGATGTAGACGGTGGCATTGGTGTCGTAGGTCTGGGACTCGACATCGCCTTCGCTTCCGAAAAGGTTCTCGTAGCCACCGCTCCGTTCGTAACCAATCCCGGTAGTAGCATTGGCCCAGTCGGTGTCATCGAAATCGAAATTGCGCCAGGTGTTGCCGATATCACTTGTCGGGACCAGCACGGTGCAGGCGCTGTTTTCCGGGACAAGGGTTTCGGTAGTGGTAGCACCGGTCTGGGCCAGACCGTAGGAGAAGTCCTCAAACTGTTCGGGATAGTTGTCATATTCCTGAACAATGGTCTGGCCATCGGGATCAACGAGGGCGAGGTATCCGCCTGCGTCCTTTCCAAGCCGGAAATTGGTGTGCAGTTCTCCCACGTTACGGTCCTTGCTGGAGGCAAAGACGATGAGTGAACCCCCGCTGGGGAGAACAGTCGGGGCCGGGATTTCCCATTCGGTGCGCTCGGCCGGATCACCGGTCAGGAAGTATCCGCCGAGGTCGACGGCATTGGGCCCGGGATTGAAGAGTTCGATCCAGTCGCTTGAGTCCCCGTCCTCGTCGTAGATCGCCGAGTTATTGTCGGCCATGAATTCACTGATGACCGGGGCACCTGTGAGAGTAAGGGAGGAAAGGAGGAGCGCGCACGCGCAATGGGTTTGCAGTAGTTTCATGGGCCGAATGGGCGGGACCGGGGGAGGTATCCAGTCTAGCGGATCTTCCGGTTCCTTCAACTCCTTGCGCGAATGACAATGAGGTTTCGGGAACAGGAAAAAACGGAGTTATACCCCAAGAGGGTCAGCTCAGTTCAGGGATATACCCGCCTTTCCGGCAGACCCTCTTACTACAGTTGCGGGGGAATCCATTTTGGGATTCCACCCTGCTCCATCTGTTCGTTGAACCAGACGTGAAAGGGGCGGGTCTTTGACATGGGAGCTTTCTCGTTGACCATGAGGGGTCGCGCCTCCTTCCAGAATTTGTCGTAGGCGTTGCGCATCTCCCTGACCACTCCGGGGTGCTGGTCCGCCACGCTGGTCTTCTGCCCCGGGTCGGCGACGAGGTCGAAAAGTTGATTGCCCACGAGGCGATAACGGTCGTTCCGGACCGCGAAGTTGCTCCACTGGTGCTTGTCCGGATCTGATCCGGTCGGCCAGCTGGCCTTCTGGGAGAAGAGGTAGCGGTCCGCCATCCGGATCTTCTGGCCGAGGAGCAGGGGGAGAAGGCTGCGGCCCTCAACCTGCCCGGGAGGCAACTTTGCTCCCGCCACTGCAGCGAGGGTGGGAAGAATGTCGATATGGGCGGAAAGCTTCTGAATATCCCGCGGCACGTATTTCCCGTCCCAGCGCACGAAAAATGGGACCCGGACTCCGCCCTCGTCCACCGAACCCTTGAGCCCCTTCTGACCGGCATTGAAGAAGGGATGCCCCTTGGCGAGGTCCTTTCCCGGTCGCCCTCCTCCGCCACCGGTCATGCCGTTGTCCGACATGAAAATGACGATTGTATTTTCAAGGAGCTTCCACTCATCGAGGTGAGAGAGGAGGCGTCCTACGTTCTCATCGATGTTCTCGATCATACCATAGAAGCCGGCCTGTCGTCCTCCAAAACCGAGGTCGGTGAAGCGCTTGGTGTTGGAGGGAGGAGCAATGAAAGGGCCGTGGGGAGCATTGGTGGTGATGTAGGTAAAGAAGGGTGCTTCCTTGTCTTTAACTGCCTTGATCCATCCGAGGGCTGCGGTGAAGAAGATATCGGTGCAGTAGCCCTTGGTCTTCACGAAGGATCCATTGTGCCGGATCACGGGATCGAAATACTTGTTTCCCGGGGCGTCCGCACAGGAACAGTTGTAGGCCTGGCCAATTCCTCCGGCCCCGTGGATGAAGGCTTCATCGAATCCACGCTTATGGGGTTGATAGGGGTCTTCGTCCCCAAGATGCCACTTCCCGAAGATTCCGGAGGTATAGCCTGCCGTCTTGAGGACCTGAGGAAGGATGGTAGCCTCGAGGGTCATGCGTTCACGTTCGAGGATGGTATGGGAGACCCCGTTCTTAAGAGGGTGCCGACCGGTCATGATGGCGGCCCGGGTGGGGGAGCAGGTTGGGCTGACAAGAAAGCGGGTAAAGCGCACGCTCTTGTCATAGAGGGCATTGAGGTGAGGGGTCTTGATCCAGGGGTGTCCGTGCCGGCCCACCGGGCCGTATCCCTGGTCGTCGGTGATGACCAGGATGACGTTGGGAGCTTTCGCGTTGGTGAGGGGAGCGAGCCCGCCGAGGAGGAAGAGAAGTGGGAGCAGTTGTTTCATTATGACTTGGGTCTACGACTAGGCGGGGAGGACCCCGTCCTCCAAGCACAAAAGCGTGTGGTGCCCGCAGGATTCGCTAGTTGGCCTTACGAATACGTGTAAGTTCCGCCTCGAGTTCGGCGGCGAGCCCGGCCTTGCTCTGGATGAGGTTGATGGCTTCGCCCGGGTCATCTGCGAGGTTGTAGAGGTGGTAGGGTTTCTGGAAGGGCTTGCCCCGGGGCCCCTGCCTCCCGCCGGAGCCGTTACCGGCTACCAGTTTCCATGGGCCTCTCCGGATCGCAAAGATCCCGGAAGCGGAGTGGTTGATCACTCCAGGGCGCGGCTTGGCATCAGCCTTGCCCCGGGCGGCAGCCAGGAAGGAGAAGCTATCCTCTGCAGCACCAGCGGGAGCAGGTTCTCCCGCCGCTGCTGCGATGGTGGCGAAGATGTCGGTATGGCAGGTAACCCGGGAGACCCGGGTACCGGGCTTGATGCCCCCTGCCATCCAACGGACAAAGAATGGGACGCGGTGCCCCCCCTCCCAGACGTCGGCCTTGGTTCCCCGCCAGTGATGGTTGGCAGAGTGGTCTGAGGGTCGGTAGCCCTGGTCCTTCTCGTCGGTGAGGTGATGATTCTGCCCGTCCTTGCGCCGATACATGAACGACCCGTTGTCGCTGGTGTAGATCACGAGGGTATTGTCGCCCTGTCCGGAGTCCGCAATGGCCTTGAGGACCACGCCTACGGTGTAGTCGACCTGATAGATGAAGTCCCCGTAGGGTCCGAGCTTGGTCTTTCCGACAAAGCGTTCATGGGGCCAGACCGGTTTGTGGGGACCGGTGAGGGGCATGTAGAGGAAGTAGGGCCTGCGGGCGGCTGGATCCTGTTTGTCCGGGGCGGTGGCCTTTTTGATAAAGGTGGCGGCTTCCGTGGCCAAGTCATCGAGGACATCACCGGGATCGAAGTTGGGGTCCCGGGGGCCCGCGCGAACATACTTGGGGAATCCGATGGCTTTCTGGGTGGTGGTACACTTGGCCACAGCCTGGTGGTCGCGCAGGTAAACGTAGGGAACCATATCGAGAGACGCAGCGATACCGAACCACTGCTCAAAGCCCTTCTCAATTGGGCCATTAGTGAAGGGCTCATCGAAGATGACCTTGCCCTGTGCGTTTCGGGCCCACTCGATGCCAAGATGCCATTTCCCGACCATGGCGGTCTGGTATCCATGATTTTTGAGATAGCTGGCGATGGTTGGGCGGTCGTCTTCAATGAGCGGCTTGTCGCGGGGTGGGAACAGGACCCCGCTCTTCAGGCGCGAGCGCCAGCAGTAGCGACCGGTGAGCAGGCCATAGCGGGTAGGGGTACAGACGGCAGAGCCACTGTGAGCGTCAAGGAAACTGGCTCCGGAACGAGCGAGGCCATCGAGGTGAGGAGTAGGAATTTTCGATTCCGGGTTGAGAACACCCACGTCCCCGTAGCCCATGTCATCGGCCAGGATGACTACGATGTTCGGCTTGCCGGCTGCTGCGATGGGAGAAAGTGCGAAAATGAGGGCGAGGAGAGCTGACGACTTCATGGTTCAGACGCCCACCTCAGCGAATGGCCTGTCATTTCGAAAGAAGAATCGTTCGATTGTCTTCCGGCGCTTGCTGCTCTTGCTTGGAGCGCATGAAGGCAAGGTATGCTCATGTCAATCTGGTTGCGAAGAACTGGAGAAAGTTGGCGCAGTTTTACGAACAGGTCCTCGGGTGCATTCCACTCCAGCCGGAGCGGGATTATCGCGGAGCTCATCTTGAAGCCGCAACCGCGCTTCCGGGGGCAACCCTGCAGGGGATGCACCTGCGGTTGCCGGGATACGACGAGGGCGGCCCGACGCTGGAGATCTTCGAGTATTACCCGGGGGGAACATCACAGGAGCCCCAGATCAATCGGCCGGGGTTTGCTCACATTGCCTTTGAGGTGGAGGACGTGAAGACGGCGCGGGACGAGTTCCTGGCCGCGGGGGGGTCAGCTTACGGGGAGTTAACCGTCTTTGAAACAAGCGGGGGCGAACAGGTCGAGATGGTCTACCTCCGGGATCCCGAAGGCAATATCGTGGAACTGCAGAGGTGGGAAACCTGAGGTCAGGGCACCTTCTTCTTGGGGCGCTTCTTATTCGTCTTGTTTTTGTTCCCTCCCTTGCGGCGGGCAGCCCGGCGCTGGAGGGATTCGTCCTGCACCTTCTTCATGTAGACTGCGAGGGCGGCGGGATCATCGCGCTTGAGGAAAGGCGTGAGGGCGTGGTCGTTGCTCTCCTCCATGAACTTCCGGAGGTGGGCTTGCAGTCGACTCTTGATAGCCTGGGAGGCACTGTCGCCGGCGAGGTTATTGAGGCAGTCAGGGTCCTTCTCAATATCATAGAGTTCCTCTACGGCCCTGTGATCCATGGTTGCAAGACGGGCTGCGATCTTCTTGTCGGAGGGCGCCAGCTTCTTCATCAGCCGGTAGGTTGCGGTTCCGTTTGTTGCGGTCCTGAAAATATTCGTGCCGTCTGACCATGGATTGAAAAGATAGAGGTGGGTTTTGGTCTGAAGCCCCCGGATGGGATGCCGGTTGCCTCCGGCATTCTCGTTGTAAACCTTGAAGACCGCTTCACGCCCCTTCTGCTCCTGCCCCTTGATGATTGGTACAAAGGAGGAGCCATCAAGGCCGTCCGGGATCCTCAGGCCCGCCATTTCCAGCATGGTGGGGAGCATGTCGACCGCGGAGATCATGTGGGAATCATTGACGGAACCTGCCTTGGTGACGCCCGGCCAGCGGATGATCCATGGAGTCCAGGTGCTGTGGTGATAGAGCTGGGTCTTGGCAAATGGCAGGGGCATGCCGTGATCACTCAGGAACATCACGATCGTGTCATCGGCGTGGCCTGACTTGGAGAGGGCCTGCAGGATGGCCCCGACCGCGTCATCTGCCCGTCGGACGGAGCTGTAGTAGAGGGCGAGTTCCTTGCGGACATCGGGATGATCAAAGAGGAATCCCGGGATCGGAACCTCCTCAGGCTGGAACACGCGGGAGACCTTGTGGGGATCATTGGGTTTCCAGAAGGGTTTGTGTGGGTCGGAGATGTTGATGTTCAGGCAGAAGGGTTTCCCGGCCGCCTTTGCTGCGTTAATCCCGCGGAGAGTACACTCTCCGTAGGAGGGGACATCCTTGATATGCAGCTTCCGCCCGTCGGGCCCGGTGGTGAGGTCCGCATCCCACGGATAGGGCTGGTAGGGGGTGGAGTGGCTGACCTTGCCGCGAATGGCGGTATAGTAGCCGCCATTTTTCATCAGATCGCAGAGGACCGGAAACTTGATGGGTTTGATCTGGTAGAAGCCTTCCACCCCGGTGTTGTGGGGATAGCGCCCGGAGAACATCACGTTACGCGAAGGGTAGCAGTTGCCGACCTGGACATGGGCGTAGTGGAAGCGGAGGCTTTCGCTGGCCAGCTGATCGATGTGAGGAGTCGTTCCCTTGAGCTTGCAGCCAAAAGCGCCGATCGAGTCACAGGACATGTCATCCACGGTGATCAGGAGGAGATTGGGCTTTGCTCCCATGGTTGCGGAGAGTCCCAGGAGAAGGGACAGCAGGGATAAGAGAGTTGGCTTCATGAGTAAGATTGAGGAAGGAAGTCCCGGAGGATAAGGGAAGGCTTGATTTACTTTTTCTTGCGGGAGCTCTTCTTTCCGGGTGCTCCACCCTCCCCCGGGTCGTTGCGTTTCCCGAACCTGAGCGGACTGAGCCTGCCACTGCCGGGCTTGAGCTGGCCGGGCTTCAATCGGTCGATATCCCGGGCAATACTGAACCACTCCCTGATCATGCGGGAGGCCCTGTCGGGATGCTTCTGGCGCAGGTCATTGAGTTCGGTGCGATCTTCTGCTAGGTTATAGAGTTCCCATCGGCCTCCCTTGGCGGCAACCACCTTCCAGTCGCCCTGCCGCAGGGCCCGGTCAGTGCCGAAATGCTGGTAGAGGGTTTCGTGGCCATCCCGCTGTCTGCCCTGGAAAATGGGGGCGAGGGACTTGCCCTGGAGCGGATCGATGGTGCGTGAGCCCACCTTCTTCGGATAGCTGGCCTTACCCAGTTCAAGGAAGGTGGCCATGAAATCGATCAGGTGGCCGGGCTGGTGAGTAACTGGTCCGTGATATTGGCTGCCATCATCGGAGGCCTCTGCGGGTTTACTTTTCAGACCCTTGGGCCAGTGGGCGATCAGGGGAGAGGAGATCCCTCCTTCATGCTGGTTCTGCTTGTAGAGCCGGAAGGGAGTATTGCCTACGTGGGCCCAGCCAACGTCATAGCACCAGTAGCTTTCGGGGTCCCATGGTTCGAGGTCCTTGCCCCGGGTGCGTTCAAAGGGGCATGCCCCGTTGTCAGAGCAGAAGAGGAACAGGGTGTTTTCCCACACGTTTTTTTTCTTCAGGTGAGAAATGAGGCGCCCGATATTCTGGTCTACAACATCGACCATGGCAGCAAAGACCTCCATGCGGCGGGCCTCCCACTTCTTGTCTTCAGCGGACAGGGATTTCCAGGCGGGAACATGGCGGGGTCTTGGGCTGAGCTTGAATTTGCGGGGGAAAAGGCCGCTTTCCAGTTGCCGGAGATAGCGTTTCATCCGGAGCTCATCCCATCCTGCGTCGTAGACGCCCTTATACCTGGCAACCTCCTCTTCGGGTGCCTGCAGGGGATAGTGGGGGGCATTGTAGGCGACATACAGGAGGAAGGGGTTTTCGGCGGCTCCCTCCGTTTTTCCGGGAACCATCTCATCAATGAAATTGATCGCGAAATCCGTGATGGCATCAGTAACGTAGAAGGGCTTGTCATTCAGCCTGGCGGGAACCTTCCATTTCTCGGCACCGAGGCGGAACGTGTCGTCTCCGGTAAAGAAGTTGGTCGCTCCGGAAAGATGTCCCCAGTAGTGCTGGAACCCAAACTCAACCGGGTTGCCGGAAAGGTGCCACTTTCCTGACATTGCGGTGGAGTAACCCGCGGTCCTGAGGACTTCTGCAATAGTAGTGCCCCGGGAGAGGGAGTTGCTGCCAGCCTGGTCACAGTAGAGGCCCGTCAGGAGAGAAACCCGGGAAGAGTGGCACTTGGCGGTATTGTAGAACTGGGAGAACCGCAGGCCTTTGCGTGCGAGCTGGTCGAGGTTCGGTGTACGAATCTCGGCCCCATAGCAACCGAGATCCGAGAATCCCAGGTCATCCGCCATGATCAGCACAATGTTGGGTCGCGCGGAAGCCGGGTTTTTCAACAGGCAGATACCGATGAGAAGAGGAAGTAATAGTTTCATGAATTCACTCAGGCTTGATTTTGCAGTTGTCTCTCCAAGCTTCCCACATCTGTGCGAGCTCGGCGGTTTTCTCCGGTCTTTCCCTGGCCAGGTTGTTCATCTCGGTCGGGTCGGCCTTGAGGTCGTAGAGTTCCCAGGCCTTGCCGGCCCGGACTACTTTCAAGTCTCCCTGCCGGACGGCATTGGCCCTGCTGAAGTGCCAGTAGATTTCCGCATGGGGTTCGCGTTGCTTGCCCTTGAAGACGGGCAGAAGGGACTTGCCGGCCGGGGGCTTGGTCCTGTTTCCGACTACCTCCCCGGGATACTTCGCTCCCGTGATGTCGCGGAAGGTGGCAGAGACATCGATGATGTGGCCGACCTGGCCGGTCAGGCCCGGTTTGATCACGCCCGGCCAATGGGCAATGAACGGTGTGCGGATGCCACCCTCGTAGTCCGTCGACTTGAATTTCCGGTAAGGCGTGTTGCTTGCATTGGCCCAGGCGACGGAGACTGTCCGGTAACTTTCAACGGGGCCGGGCGGAATGTCCGGCGTGGTGTTGGGCTGTTCGGGGCAGGCCCCGTTGTCGGTCAGGAACATGATGAGGGTGTTGTTCCATTTGCTCAGTTCCCTGAGCTTGGCAAAAAGGCGGCCGAGGTTCTGGTCAACGCGGTCAATCATGGCCGCGTAGACGGCCATCTTCAGGTCTTCCTCATCCTTTTGTTTTTCAGTGAGTTCATCCCAGGCCCTGGAGGCGCGAGGGGTAAGCTTGTGGTTTGGCCCGATGATACCCATCTTGTTCATCCGCGCAAAGCGCTGCTTGCGGATCTCATCCCAGCCAATTTTGTATTTGCCGCGGTATTTCGCGATGTCTTCGGGCCAGGCATGCAGCGGGTAATGGGGGGCAGTGTAGGGGAGGTAGAGAATGAAGGGCTTATCCTCGTCCTTGTATTCATCAAGGCGTTCCATGGCGTAGCTGGTGAAGGCATCGGTATGGTAGAAGTCCTTGTCCGGGCTGGTGTAGCCCATGATCACCTTGTCCTCGATGGCCCAGCGCCTCACCCGCGTCTTGCCTTTTCTGCCTGGAGGCCCCTCACCGGGACGTGCCTTGAGGCCGGGATTGAAAAAGTTGCTGCACCCGTCGGCGAGTCCGAAATAGCGGTCAAAGCCACGGGTTGTCGGCAGCGGCTTCTGGTGCCACTTGCCTGCGATGAGCGTGCGGTAGCCGACTGTGCGGAGGACCTCGCCAAAGGTGGCACCATGCTCCATATTATTGTCACCGATTGAGTAGGCGTAGTTGCCGGTGAGCAACTCGGCCCGGGTGGTGTGACACTTGGCGGTGTTGTAGAACTGGGTGAAACGCAGCCCGCCCCCGGCCAACCGGTCGAGGTTGGGAGTTTTGATTTCGCCGCCATAACAGCCGATATCCGAGTAACCCATGTCATCGACCATGATGAGGACGATGTTGGGCCGGGTCCGGTCAGGTTCTGTACCAGCGGGGAGTGAGTCGGATGCGAAGCCGATTAGAAGTGAGGTGAACAGGAAGCTGGAGAAAAACAGTCTCATGGCTTGTGGGACCTTGCGGAGATTAACGGTTGGTCTTGTTTTTCAGTCCCTGGGCGCGGCCTTCCTTACTGGCAGTTGAGAGACGGGTCCTGGCCAATTCGGCTATCCTTGCCTCGAACTGTTCCTTGAGAGCGCGCTCGGACCTCGTGAGCTTGTTGTCCTTCAATTTCTCGCCGTCAAACGGGCCCTTATAGCGGGTCAGGGCGGCATTGGTGCCATCTTGGTTAGCGAGCAGGGAGTAGTGCTCGTTGCGAACCATGACTTGTTTGCGATACCAGATGTAGATCCAGTTTTTCGTGCGAGATCCTTCCTTGTTCTGCAGCACGGGCACGATACTGGCGCCGTCGGCGGGGTGGTTCTCGGGCAGCTTGGCACCGGTGACGTCGCAAAGGGTGGGGAAGATGTCTGTGAACTCGACGAGGCTACCCACAACGCGCCCGGGCTTCTGGATGCCATCGGGCCAACTGGCGATGAGCGGCACGCGGGTGCCCCTGTCAGTCATGGAACCTTTGCCTCCCACGACCCTGGTGCCGTTCCACGGGGTGACGATCGGCTTGTCCGTGCCGTTGTCGCCCGTGAAGATCACGAGGGTGTTATCGCGTAGACCGGACTTCTCAAGCTGTGCCACGATCTGCCCGACGGCCTTATCGGCGTAGGACACCATGTCGCGAAAGTGGCGTTGCGGATCCTTACGGTCGCCCTTGTAGGTGGTGGAGCCGAGACGCTTGGGGTCCCAGTCGGTGGAATCTGGTGTGGGATCGAATGGGCAGTGGGTAAGGATCATCGGGTAGTAGACAAGAAAGGGCTTCTTTTTGTTTTGGTCGATGAAGTTGCAGATGAACTCGGTGCAAACCTGCGGGCCGTATTCGCCGTTGGTGTAATCCTTTTCCACCCCGTTGATCTCCAACTGCGGATTAACAAAGCGACGATCGATGTTTTTCCCCCCTTCATTGGAGCGGCCACTACGGGTATGTTGCCAGAGGCAGGATTGCTGGAAGCCAAAGTGCTGGGGGGAGTCCGTGTCCTTTCCGAGTTGCCATTTCCCAGCGATCGCGGTGGCGTATCCGGCCTTTTTCAGTTGATGGGCAAAGGTGGCCTGCTCCCGGTCCAGCCAGCCGAACTTGACGTAGTTGCGGACATTATATTGCCCGGTCATGATCTTTACCCTGGAGGGTGTGCAGATCGGGTTGGAAAAGCAGTTGGTAAAGCGCACGCCTTTCGCCGCCAGCTTGTCGAGGTGGGGTGACTTGCAGGATTCGCTGCCGTTGGCTGACAGGGCTTCGTAGCCCATGTCATCGGCCATGATGAGGATGATGTTCGGGCGCGTTTCGGCAGCAGACGTGCCAGGGCCGAGTAAGGTAAGAAGGCAGAGACAGGCAATCGATCGAATCATGGCAGGAGGGGAGAGGCTGGGAGGGAAGGTTGCAGGTTTCAGAAGGGAAACCATCCGGAATCCGCGGAATTGAAAATCCGGCAGGTCACTTCCGGGCCTCCCGGAAATCGGGGAGAAGGTCTTCCTGGTAGCGCATGGCGAGGTCTTTCAACTCGGCCAGGCGGGCAGGTTCACTTTCGGCCAGGTTGGCCGATTCCCCGGGGTCCTCTGCAAGGTTGACCAGCAGGTAGCCGGGTGCCTTGCCGTCTTTCCACGGAGTGACCTGGTCGAGTGGCCGGTGGAGGAGTTTCCAGTCTCCACGGCGGACCGCCCAGGGGGCGTTCTTGTTCCGACTGAAGTCCTGAGTCCAGAAGAAGTCCTTGTGTGGAGAGGGCGCCTCGGAGGAACGGATCACGGCATTTATATCCTTGCCGTCGAGCTTCATGTCCTTGGGCAGAGGGGCCTTGGCCCACTTCGTAAGGGTGGGAAACCAGTCACAACCGGTGACGAACTGTTCCCGGACCTCGCCCTCGGGGAGAGTGCCGGGCCAACTGACGATGGCGGGTACGCGTATCCCGCCCTCGAGGAAGGAGAACTTATGGCCTCGGTAGGGTCCTGAGCTGCCTCCACCCCTGAAGGTCCGCTCCTCGACCGAGTGCCCATGATCGGATTGCAGGATCACGATGGTGTCGTTTCGTTTCCCCGTAGTGTCGATCTGCGCGATGACCTGGCCAATCAGTTCATCCATGGTGGAAACGAAGGCAGCGTACTTGTCGCGGGGGTGCGCAAGGCCCTTGGCCCGGTAGTGGGCGCGCCATTTGTCGGACCCCTGCAGGGGGTAGTGTGGCCAGTTTATTGCCCAGTAGATGAAAAACGGGCGCTTGTCCTTGCTGGCGATGACAGCCTTGGCCTCCTCCACCATCAGTTCCCCGAAGCCTTCGCCATCCCGCCAGACCTCCCTGCCGTCGCGCCAGAGGTCATGTCGGTTCGGACCGTTCCAGTAGAAGAAGTGGGAATAATTGTCGATGCACCCACCCATGTGACCAAAGGAGCTCTCAAAGCCCTGGCCGTTGGGCATGGTCTCGTCTGTATAACCGAGGTGCCATTTGCCAACGTGGTGGGTTCGGTATCCGGCATCCTGCAGGGCCTCCGGAAGGAGGTAGAGCCGAGGCGAGAGGCCCTTGCCGCCACGGGCGGAGGAAATGTTTCCGGGAGCTCCGAGTCGCATGGGAATGCAGCCCCCCAGGAGGCCCGCCCGGGAGGGAGAGCAGACTGCCGCCGGTGCCAGCATCTGGGTAAAACGGACGCCCTTCTCAGCAAGGCTGTCCATGGCGGGGGTCGTCAGGTCCCTTGCTCCGTAGCACCGGGCGTCGACGGATCCCTGGTCATCGGTATAAATCAGCAGGATATTGGGTTTTTTCCCTTCCGCGGCGTCGGCATCCAGGAATCCAGCGAACAGCAGCAGGAGGGCGATTTTCCAAGTGACTGGCATGGCTTGTCGATGGTGATCCATGGGGAGAGGCAATCAAGCGCAAGCTCAGAAACCGGCCCGCCCCTCGCGGATGCGATCGGAAAAGGCGGGATCTTCCCGGGCCTCTCTGGCGGCTTCGTTGATCGCCGCCTGGTCCACGAGATCCTTGAGTGAAAGCCCCTCAGCGGCAATGAGTCCACGTTCGTAGAAAAGGGATTCCATGAACCCGTTCAGGATGATCCGGTAGTCGAAGCGTGGCCGTTTCCCGGCGGGAGCCTGCCTGATATAACTGGTGGTGCAGTTAGTGGTGAGGGAGTTGTAGAACCTCGGCTTTTCCCGGAGCCCGTTCATGGTCTCTATCGTCTCCAGGAATATTTCACGAATACGCTCGGGGGGATAGGTCAGGCGATAGAGGCGGACCGGTTCGTTACGGACGATGGCTCGATCCTTAAGGAAGTCGCGCTCATCGCCGACGAGGTAGATGAGGCTGTATTGCTTGTACAGTCCTCGGAGCGGAGAAAACTCCTGTCCCTTTCGGAAGCGGGCTTCGACGGAGAAGGCAATCCGGCCATCATCACCGAAATTAAAACTGAGGAGGGGATGAGCTAGCATGCCGTCCCCGAGGGCATGGTGGACGAAGTCGAGACCCTCCAGCTTGGAGAGGTCGACCGACCGGCTTTCCCATCGTTCCGTGGGCTTGCCGGTGTCGTCGTAATCAAAATGGCGGAAGTTGTGGAAAGTCACGGTGTTGCCCTCTGTCAGCGCGAGGGGCAGGCGGGAGGCGGTGGGCTTCCAGTCGGCCTGCTGAACAGGCTTCTTCAAGGACCATGGGACGGCTACCAGGCTGATGGAAACGACCCATCCGAGGAAGCGTCGACGGCGAGAGCCGAGGGCCAGCATGGTGAGGAGCACGATGAGGGCGTAGCCGAGAGCCAGCAGGGCCCGGTCCCAGTTGTCTGCGTCAGGAAGGGGGGAGTCGTAATAGACCGCTCCGCTGGCCCAGGTGATTCCAAGGAGGTAGACAAGGGTTAGCAGGAGGGCGAATAAATTGCTTACAAGGCGCCGACCCAGGCTGCGTTCGGATGGTTTGGGCGGGTCAGGATTCTCACTCATGGGCGCACAGGGCGAACTCCTGATCATGGATTTGTCGGGGGGAATTCCAAGCCAGAATCGCCGATTGCGGAGAACGGGGAGGTGGGATTAGAATGCCTCATGGTGTGGGGGCAGCGGGCACGGGTGACGAGGGGTGCCGTGCTGGTCTCCCAGGGAGCCCTGTTGGCGGTGGGTATTGTGGCGTATGTGATGCGTGACCAGCTGGGAGCTGCTGGCTGGGTGATTGCCCTGGCCTCCCTGGCCGGGATTCTGGCCTCCCTTTTCTGGATTACAGGGCAGGGAGCAGAGGAAGAAGCCAGCGAAGCGCTTCTGCTGACGGAAGAGGCAATCAGACGGGAAGCGAAGAGGCTGGATTCGCGACGGGCTGAGATCGGCAAGGTGCTCATGGCCTATGGTGAGTGGTTGGAATTTCCTGACTTTGAGGAGCTTCACAAGGTGGAGTGGGCTACCGTCGAGGGATCTGATCAGGATGCCGAGGTTTCCTCCTTGCTGGAACGGGAGGCGGACCGTGTGCTCGAGAGTATTTCGGAGGGGAATTACTGGGAGGAGGGCCAGTTGCAGACCCGCGTCCTGCTGAACGATTTCGGGGAGTTCGTGGAAAGTATTGCCAGGATCTACAACCCGGACTCGGAGAAGCCCCTGCTGGAAACCAATCTCGAGGAACTGCTCAAGGCGGTAAACCGGGTTTCGCTTCAGGTCATTCTGCTGCTGGAAGAGGTCCCGCTCCTGGATGTGAAGGACTGGAACATGCGGCAGGTAGCCGACAAGGTGCGGACGGCGAGCAAGGTGGTCAGGAAATACGAGGACCTGCAACCTGTTCTCAACCCGGTGCGTTATCTCTGGCAGGGGAGCAAGTTCCTCCTGACCTCTAATCCGATTCTGGCTGCGGGATGGATTGCCGGGTCGAACCTGGTCCGGGAGGGGGCAAAGAAGATCGGGAAGCGCTCTCTGGACGGTTACCTCCTGAGTGTGGTGCGGCAGGTGCTCGGTATTATTGCCTGGGAGACGGCGTCGATTTACGACCGGACCAATCGCTTCAGGGATCCGGAATGGGTCTACGGAGTTGAACTGGCGCATCTGGTCAGTGAGTTTCCGCTCGACCGGAAGAGCCTGCAGGCGGCATTTACGGAACTCGGGGCCCTCGCCCTGCGCAGTAGCTACGATCGGATCTTTCTCTACCGGTGTGTCGCCCAGAATGTCAGCCCTAAGCCGGAACGCTTTACCCAGGCAGACCTCATGGCCGAGGAGACCCGTGGGGAGATTGCAGAAGCTCTGGATGGGTTCTGCCGGAAGCACCTGGGTGCCGACAAGGAGAAGAAGGTGAGTAAGTGGCGCAGGGATCTGAGCCGGAGGCTGGAAATTGAGATCGCAGGGCCTCCTGAGAATTAGCGCCCGCGTGGCCCCCCGCCTCCCGGGCGTCTCCCCCCTCCCCGGGGGTCAAACCCGCGGCGCTCGGCGGTAATAGCCTCGATAGATTCCTCGGGAAGGCCACTGGTTTCGATCCACTGGGTAGCGGCTTCCCGGTCGCGGTAATACCAGCTGCGAGCCACCTGGGTCAGGGTCTCGGTTCGCGACTCCCCATCAGAGATGCTATTGGCCCATTGGATTGCGGTGGCTGGATCTTCCCGCGACAGGGTGGTTGCGAATTCCTCCACCGCGGAGTCGCGGGCGGGGGAAGCTTCCATGTTGGTGAGATATTCGCCAGCGGCGGTGGCATCCTGCCGGGTCCATTCCTCGAAGGCTTCTCCATAGGCTTCGGCCTTGGCGGCATCGGGCAGGGAGTCCGCCCAGGTCAGGACCGCCTGAGGGTCGTCTTCCGCCCATTCGTTCGCCACGCGATTGACAGCCCGCTGGCCTGCTTCCTCGTCAGCATACTGGGTCACCCACTCGATTGCTCCCTCAAGGTCCTCGCGGACCGCGGACTCAGCCACCCGGGAGAGGGCACCCCCCCTGAGATCGGGATCGTTGATGGTGTCGACCCACGCCTTTGCGGAATCGAGGCCCCCTTCCAGCATTTCACCTGCGATGGTGGACATGTACCAGGCTTGGGCCCGGTCGCCATCCTCGGTCTTAGGGAGGGAGGAGACGTAGCTCATGGCATCGTCGACCCCGTTGACCATCATGCCACGGACCACTCCAAAAGAGAGCATGCGCTGTTCACGTTCGTCCTCGATACCACTGACATAGTCGGCAGCCGCCCGGCCGTCGGCAGTAGCCCATCCTGAGAGGACGCTGACGAGGTCGAAACCTCCCCGGTCTCCTTCACGGCCGCGCCCTCGTCCTCGCTCTCCACCCTCGCCTTCGCGTTCGGCGCGCATTTCGTTGAAGGCCTTGATTGCGCCCGGGCCATCGATGCGCCCCCAGGCGTGGGCCATGAGGCGTAATTCATCGTCCCCGCCGCCACGACCCCAGCCGCGTCGGCCGCTCTGAAGGGCCAGATAGGCGGCCCTGGCATTCTCAGGGGTCAGGTTTTCGAGAAGCTCGGAAAACAGCTTCCGCCGGAGAATGGGATCGTTCTCCTTACGCATCTGCTCGATGGCGGCAGTCATGTCCTCCGGGGAGATGACTCCGCCGGAGGTGTAACGAGAGAGGAAGTCCTCCACCTTGCCGGAGCCATTCGACCTGCTGGCGCCGGATCCGGTTGGGCGCGGGAGGCGGCTGGATAAGGAAGCGCTCTTGGCCCCGCTCTCGGGATTAAGGTTCGCATTCTCCTTGCCATTTTCCCCGGAGGGCTTGGCGATCCAGCCGAGGCCGAAGGCCACGCCGGCAGTCAGGACGAGGACCGGGATGAGAGCTGATTGTTTCATGGGATACGGTGGCGGTGGCCCTGGGGACCGGTTGGAAGGTTCGCGAAGGTCAGTTTAATTCAGCTTAAACCATGCGAACGAGTGAAAGTTACCGGGATATGCGGGGAAAGGCAGGGAATTCCGTATTATCCGGTGTTTTTTCGAGAAGAAAGGGGGATTCCTGACCTGCCCCGGGCCGGGGGGATGAATATCCTCTGGTGCCCCGGTATCGGGTCCATAGGCTGAAGGCATGAAGTCCTCGGTCTCCCTGCAGGTTCTCACCAGCCTGGTTCTTCTTCTCGGCTGTTCGCTGCTATCCGGAGCAAAGCCGAACATAATGGTCATCATCGTGGATGATCTCGGTTACGGAGATCTATCCTCCTACGGGGCGACGGACCTCAGGACTCCTCACGTCGACAAGCTCATGGAGTCCGGGGTGCGCTTCGATTCGTTTTACGCCAATTGCCCGGTCTGCTCCCCTACCCGGGCGGCGTTGCTCTGCGGTCGCTACCAGGAACTGGTAGGGGTGCCCGGGGTAGTGCGGACGCATGCCCCCAACAACTGGGGCTATCTTGCGCAGGATGCCGTCCTTCTTCCGCAGGTCCTGAAGCCGGCTGGTTACCACAGTGCCATTATCGGAAAATGGCACCTCGGCCTGGAAGAGGAAAACCAGCCCACCCGGAGGGGGTTTGATTTCTTTCATGGATTCCTCGGGGACATGATGGACGACTACTACCACCATCGCCGGCACGGAAACCATTACATGCGTCGTAATGAAGAGCCGGTTCATCCGAAGGGTCACGCTACCGATATTTTCAGCCAGTGGGCAGTCGAGTATCTCGCCGAGAGGGCGCAGAAGAAGAAACCGTTTTTTCTCTACCTCTCCTACAATGCTCCCCACACGCCTATCCAGCCACCGGCGGACTGGTTCGAGAAAGTGAAGAAGAGGGAGGAAGGGATCAGCAGCCAACGGGCCAAACTGGTTGCCCTGATCGAGCACATGGATCACGGAATCGGGAAGGTCATGAGCAAGCTGGAGGAAACGGGACTGGCAAAAAACACCTTCGTGATTTTTGTCTCGGACAACGGAGGTCAGGCCAACGTGGGGGCGAGCAACGGGGCCCTGCGCGGAGAAAAACAGGAAATGTATGAGGGCGGGCTGCGGGTTCCGGCTTGCGCGGTATGGCCTGGCAGGATCAGGGAGGGCAGCCGCAACAATTTCGTGGCAGCCACCATGGATATCTTCCCAACCGTGGCAGCGGCAGCCGGGGCGAAGATTGAACACCCTATCGACGGGCGCTCCTTCCTTCCCCTCCTGCTCGGGGAAGACCAGCCAGCCTTTGACCGGGACCTCTTCTTCACCAGGCGGGAAGGGGGAGAGCGTTACATGGGGGAGTGCATCTGGGCCATGCGCCGGGGAAACTGGAAACTGGTCAAGAATACGCCCATGACTTCCTGGGAGCTTTTTGACCTCGCAAAGGATCCGGGAGAGACAACCGATCTTTCCAAGGGAAACCGGAGGAAGTTCCGTGAACTGGCGGGTGCCATGCGGGTTCATATCCAGCGTGGGGGGGCGATCCCCTGGCAGAAACGCTAGGGCGGAGCTGGCCTGGGTGCCGACGAAATCTCCGGGGGCAATTTGAGCGATTTCCGGGCCTTGGAAGACGAGAAGTGTCATCCGAAAGTGCGATCTACGGCTTCTCAGGGGCAGGAATTTGAAACTTTCGGAGGAAAGGCGTGAGGATCGGGAGATTTTGCCGTAGTCCTCCCTTCTCAGAACTCTGAAAACCATGACGACACGCCCGTTCCTCACCTTGCGGATTGCCGCCCTCGCTGCCCTCGTTGGGTTTGCGAATGTGCAACCCGCTCCTGCCGCCCTCACCCTCGAGAAGCAAGATCGCATCTGCATCATCGGGAGTGGCCTGGCGGATCGCCTGCAGCACGATGGCTGGCTGGAGACTGTTCTTCACTCGGCCTACCCGAAGCACTACCTGACCATCCGTAACCTTGGCTACACCGGAGACACTGTGTGGAGCCGACCCCGCAACAGGGGCTTTCCTTCCCAGGATCAGTACCTGAAGGATCTCAAGGCGGACGTGATCTTCATCATGTTCGGGTATAACGAATCCTTTGGAGGAGAAGGCGGACTCGGCAAGTACCGCGATGAACTGGGCAAGCTGGTGGACAACTATCGCAACATGAAGCCGAACGGGAAAGGCGCCCCCCGGATTGTCCTCTTTTCCCCGATCGCACACGAGGATCTGGGCAGCCCCAATCTCCCGGATGGCAAGGCCAACAATGCCCGCCTGGCCGTCTATTCGGCGGCTACGAGGGAAGTAGCGGAAGCGAAGAAAGCCGAGTTCGTCGACCTGTTCTCGACTTCAGCTGAACTCTTCCGGGCCTCCAACGTGCCCCTCACTATCAATGGTATTCACCTCAACCCGGAAGGGAACCGCCGGATTGCGGAGGTGATTGCCAAGAGCCTGCTTGGCAAGGAGATCCCCGCGTCCCCAAGCCTTGAGAAGGTGCGCAAGGCGGTGCTGGACAAGAACTGGCACTGGCACAACCGCTATCGTGCCACGGACGGTAACGACGTCTGGGGCGGGCGCTCCGGGCTGAAGTTCGTGGACGGCCAGAGTAACAAGGATGTCCTCTGGCACGAGCTGTCCATGATTGATGTCATGGTGGCCAACCGGGACATGGCGGTCTGGGCCGCGGTGGGCAACCACAAGCACGAGATTGATGACAGTAACGTCCCGGCCCCCATTGCGGTGAAGTCCAATGTCGGAGGGAAGAGCAGGAGCTCCAACGCGGGCAAGGAAGGCAATCTCTCGGGCTACAACACCGGGAAGGAAGGGCTTGCGAAGCTCACCGTGCCCAAGGACATGGAGGTCAACCTCTTTGCCGACGAGAAAATGTTCCCCGAGTTGATCAACCCGGTCCAGATGGCGGTGGATACCAAGGGGCGGCTCTGGGCGGCCGCATGGCCGACCTATCCCAAGTGGGAACCCCTCAAGAAGATGGACGATCGACTCCTTATCTTCCCTGACGAAAACCGGGATGGAGTGGCCGATAAGTGCATTACCTTTGCCAAGGTGCACAACCCTACGGGCTTTGAATTCTGGAATGGCGGAGTCCTTGTTGCTTCCCAGCCGGATGTCCTGTTCCTGAAGGACACCGACGGGGACGACGTCGCAGACGTGCGGATCCGCCTTCTCCAGGGGATCGGCTCCGCTGATACCCACCATGCAGCCAATGCCTTTGCGATGGGACCCGATGGAGCCTTCTACTGGCAGAGCGGGGTCTTCTTCCATAACTCCCATGAGCATCCCTGGGGCCCACCCCTCCACAGTGGGGCCTCCGCCATGTTCCGCTTCGATCCGCGTCAATACACGGTGACCGTGCACGCGGGTAACAGTCCGAACCCGCACGGGGTCTGTTTTGATTCCTGGGGCCGCCATTACGCTAACGATGGCACCGGGGGCCGCTCTTATCAGGTTCGCCCAGAGGGCAAAGGGTTCAAGATGCATGGCCTCGTGAAGAAGGAAGTGCGGCCGGTAGCGGGATCGGGAGTGGTTTCCAGTGGTAACTTTCCGGATGAGTGGCAGGGCGATTACATCCTCGCCAACACAATCGGTTTCCTTGGGGTTAAACAGTATGACCTCGAGCCCAAGAACGAGGAAGATCACATGTGGGGAGAGCCCCGTCAGGATCTCATCAAGAGTTCTGACAAGAACTTCCGCCCCTCGGATGTGGAGTTTGGATCCGATGGCGCTCTCTATGTTTCCGACTGGCACAATGTCATCATCGGACACATGCAGCACAATATCCGGGACCCCTCCCGTGATCACACTCACGGCCGGATCTACCGGGTGATCCACAAGGGCAAGCCTCTTCAGGAGGATGTCAAGGTGGACGGCGCTTCCCTCGATCAGCTCATGAAAAACCTTGAGCATCCAGTGGACGGAGTTCGCTACCGGACGCGGATCGAGCTCAGTGAGCGCAAGACAAAGGATGTGATAGCGGCCTGCAAGAAGTGGGCCAGCAAGTGGGATTCCGCCAAGGCCGAGCACGCCCACCACATTCTCGAGGCCCTCTGGGTGCACCAGCAGCACAACGTGCGGGATGGAGAGCTCCTCGGCAAGGTCCTGAACTCCCCGGTGTCCCACGCCCGGGTAGCGGCCAGGACTGTCCAGCACCTGTGGTATACCGCTGATCCCACCAAGGGCTCTGCCGCGGTGGAAGCGGTGAAGGTGACCAAGAATGACCCTCCCGGGGTCTTCAAGGACACCGACGAGGCCACCGACGTACGGGTTGGAACCCTGCTCGAGCAGCTCAAGTTCGACATCAAGGAATTCGAGGTGAAGGCCGGCAAGAAGATCCGGATCCACTTCAAGAACTCCGACTACGTGCCGCACAACCTGGTGATCGTGAAGCCGGGAGCTGCCAACGGGGTGGGAGAGGCTGCCATCAAGCTGGGAGAAGCGGGTTTCAAGGCCCAGTGGATTCCCGAGCACGACGGAGTCATTGCCCATTCCAAGTTGATCGACTTCGGCAAGACTGAGGTGATCGAGTTCACTGCTCCCAAGCAGGGAGGCAACTATGAGTTCGTCTGCACCTTCCCCGGCCACCACATCCTCATGCGGGGTGTGATGAAGGTCAAATAAGCCGGGCTGACGGGCTACAGCTATTCTTCAAGTGGCGCGGGTGCAAACCCGCGCCACTTTTCATGGGGGGCTGACGTCAGGACCTTACGGAAGTTTTACTGCCCTCAAGAGCTTGTTTCAGGGGCGCCCTTGTGATGCCATGTCATCCCTATGAAGATCAAAGGACCAAGTCATCAGAAGGGCTTCACGCTCACGGAGCTTCTCGCCGTAATGACCATCCTCGTGGTGCTCGCCGGGATTGCCCCGGCATCGATCTTCAAGTCGCTGAAACGAGCGTCTTTGGCCGAAGCCATCAACAATGCAAAACAGGTCAAGCTGGCGCTGGATTCCTTCGCCACGGACTTTGATGGGCAGTATCCCAACGACGACACCGCTGAGTATGTCATTGAGGGAGGAACTGGAGAGACTTACTCGAACGATTACTTCCGACAGATGTTCTTCGCGGGGGTTACCGAATCGGAAAAGATTTTCTGGGTGAAGAACTCCGCGGTGGCGGCCAAATTTGCCCCTGACAACAAGGTGAAGGAAGGTGGACGGGTCCAGCCTGACCTAGTCCTTCAGAAAGGTGATTGTCACTGGGCCTACATCAACGAGCAGACCAACCTCGACACGGGATCGCGTTCCCTGATTCTGGATGGCTACAAGCGGGGTAAGAGTGAGTGGGACCCCAACACCTGGGACCAGAAGGTGATCGTGCTGAGAATCGACGGTGCCTGTAAGCCCATGCGGATGCGTGCCAGCGACGGCAAGGTCCTCGACGGATCCAAGAAGGACATTCTCTCCGCCCAGGCTGATGCATGGGATGGGGAGGATCCCACCAAGCTTCTCAAGCAACCCTGGCCGGGAGCGGGCGTGGAGGAGGCTCCCTTCGCAGGGTTGACCAGCAAAGCGGGGAAGAAGATAAATGCTACCCTGGTTGGAGTGAAGGGGGACAAGGCTGTTCTCAAGATGTCGACGGGCTTCCTCTACCGCTACCCGATCTCGGATCTCGACGCGGAAAGCCAGAAGAGGGTGAGGGAGTTCGCCGCCAAGGAAGAGGAGTGATTTCCCCTTTCCTGTCGGCCTGGTCCTAGCGCAGCCGGGCGGCCTTGATCCCCGCCGCCTTCAACCGTTTCTCGAAGGCCTTCCGCTGCCCCGCGAGGGTCACGGCGGACTCGGCATCCCTTGCCCGGTTGGTGAACTGCCCGGGATCGTTTTCCATGTCGTAGAGCTCCTCGCTGCCATCCTTGTAGCGGGTGTAGGTCCAGCTTGCGGTTCGCATCGAGGTGCCGCTGCTGTGGATGGAGAGGGCGCTTTCCTTCACCCTGGCGACCGGGTCCTTGAGGATGGGAAGAAGGCTGGTGCCGTGCAGGTCCCCGGGAGCCTGCAGGCCTGCTGCGGCCGAGAGGGTGGGAAAGAGGTCGACCAGTTCGACCAGGGAGCTGCTGCGGCCGGGTTTGAGGCCCGGCATCGAAATGACCAGGGGCACCCGGGTCACTTCCTCATGGAGGTTGCTCTTCTGCCAGAAGGTGTGCTCCCCGAGGTGGTAGCCGTGGTCGCTGGTGAAGACGATGGCGGTCTTCTCGCGCAGGCCGAGGCGGTCGAGTTCGTCGAGGATGCGCCCGACCTGCTCGTCCATGAAGGTGACCGAGGCGTAATAGGCGGACCACATCCGCTTCTGGTTGTCTGGGAATTTCGCGATTCCGTTCAGTTCGGAGCGGCTGCGGGTGATGGCGAGCCTGGGCATGTCCTCCAGGTCGTTGGGGACGGACCTCGGAAGGGCCATCTTCTGCCACGGGTAGGGGTCGAAGTATTGCTTTGGCTGGACCATTGGGTAGTGGGGGCGAACCAACCCGGCGGCGAGCAGGAAGCGCTTGTCCTTGTGCTTCCTGAGAAGCTCGATGGTCTTGCTGGCGGTCTTGTGGTCGGGCTGGTCTGATCCATCACCCTCGTAACTCACGGAAACGAACATCCGGTGGGGCATGCGGGTGGACTGGCGCCCCTCCAGCTTCTTAGTGAAGACGTTCAGGTTCAGGCAGGCATAGTCGCCCGGGGTGTGGGCCTCCTGGCCGGCGGAGTTGAACTTCTCGGTCCAGGTAGAGGGGATGTCGAGCCCGTCGGTTCCAGCAATGATGTCCCCGGGCACCCGCATGTGATAGATCTTGCCCACCCGGGCGCTGTAGAAGCCGTTGGCCTTGAAGTGCTGGCCAAGGTTCACCCGCCCCTTGGCCCCATGATAGCGGCTGTGCATGAAGGAGGTACGGGACGGGGCACAGGCCAATCCCTGGCAGTAGGCCCGGTCGAAGACCATCGAGCGGGCTGCCAGCTTGTCGATATTGGGGGTCTTGCAGACCTTGTCCCCGTAGCATCCAAGGACACTGGCCTTGAGATCATCAGAGATGATAAAGAGGACATTCTCAACCTTGGGAGCGGCGTGGACGGTGACAGGGAGCAGGAGCAGAAGGAGAAATCGAAAGGAGGACATGGTCATGATGGGGAGGGTAGATTGAGGGACGTGGCCCGGGAGCTGATATCGGAGAGTAAGTCTGAGAAGCCACAGAAGCGACGGGAGGTTTCCTGGGGCAACCCGGGGAGGGGATGGTCGTGGGAGAGGTAACGGCGGCAGATCCGGAAGAACTCGCCTTCCTCGCTGGCACGCAGGATTTCATGGTCGAATCCCGGGTCGAGCCCCTGGGTGATGTAGGCAAGATAGCGCTTCATTTTCTGGACCTGCCTGTCACCCCGGTAGGCTTTGGTCTGTTCGCGGGCGGTCTCTTCCCAGAGTTGTTCAATGTAGGAGAGAAGGTCCTTTCCGGTGGGGCGGGGGTTCGTCCCGTCCCCGAAGGCGGACCGCAACTGGTCAAATAGCCAGGGGTTACGGATAGCCCCGCGGCCCAGCATGAGGCCTGCTGCCCCGGTCCGCTCCTCTACCGCCCGCCCGGTGTCTACGTCCACAATGTTACCATTGGCGATTACCGGGCAGGTAAGGGTTTCCACCGCCCGGCGGATGCAGTCGGGATGGACGGGGGACTGGTAGCGTTCCCTGACGGTGCGGCCATGAATGGCAAGGGCGTCGATGCGGTGGCGTTGGAAGACCTCTAGCAGGCCCTCAAACTCCTCCGGGCTTTCGTAGCCCACCCGGGTCTTGACCGTGAACCGCCCAGCGATGGCCTGGCGCAGTTCCCCGAGGATGCGGTCCACCTTGGCAGGTTTGCGCAGGAGTCCGCCCCCGGCATCCTTGCGGCAGACCACGGGTGCGGGGCATCCGAGGTTGAGATCAATCCCGGCCACCGGGTGCTCTTCGAGTTCCCGGACGCTGCGTAGTAAGGAAGGAATGTCCTGCCCGATCATCTGGGCGAAGACGGGTTTGCCGGTTGGGTTTTCATCGATGCTGCGCAGGATGTAGGCCTTCAGGCGGGAGTTTTCGTAGACGCGGAAATACTCAGTGACGTAGACGTCCGGTCCCCCGAATCGCTCCATGACCCGCATGAAGGGCAGGTCCGTTACGTCCTGCATGGGAGCAAGCGCAAGCAGGGGGCGGTTGGGTGGAAGGAAGTCCCGCATCGAGAGTGCCTATAGAACAGCAGATCGAGGTGATTGGGGAGGCCGGAGTGCTGGATCTTTGCCCAGCTACCTCGTAGATTGGGGCGTGCCTTGGAAAACTCTCATTGCCGGCCTGAGCCTTGCAAGCCAGGCGTGGGCGCAGTTGCCGGACATTTCAACGGTGAAACCCGATCTTGTCGTGCCGGCCCTGAGTGGAGGAAAGCCCGATCCCGGCAAGCGGGTGAAGATGGTCCTGCCTCAATATGAGAAGACCGGGGTCTATCACGTCCTCTATCTTCCAAGGGACTGGCGTCCGGGTCGACGCTATCCGGTTCTCGTCGAGTATGCCGGCAACGGCCCCTACCGGAACCGGAACCGGGATGTCAGCAGTGGCCGGGTTGAGGGGAGCCGGATGGGGTATGGAATCTCGGGGGGTGAGGGCTATCTCTGGTTGTGCCTGCCGTATTTGAATGGGAAGGCTACGGGCAATGTCAGGCGGTGGTGGGGCAGCAAGCCCGATCATGATCCCCTGCCAACGGTAGACTACGGACTGAAAGCAGTGGAGCACATCTGTGCCAAATTCGGGGGCGACCGGGAGCGACTGGTCCTGTGTGGCTTTTCGCGGGGTGCGATCGCCTGCAATTTTATTGGCCTTCACGATGACCGGATTGCCGGTCTCTGGAGGGCGTTCGTTCCCTACAGTCATTATGATGGGGTCCGCAAATGGGGGTATCCGGGTTCGGACCGGGCCGCGGCCCTCGGCCGCCTGCGCCGATTGGGTCCCCGCCCCCAGTTCGTTTGCTCGGAGGGAGCCCAGTTCAAGGAGACCGCCCAATATCTGGCCGGGACCGGGGTTAAGGGTAATTTTACCTTTCGCGGCACCGGCTTTCGTAACCACAGCGACGCCTGGCTCCTGCGGCCCTCGGCGGCGCGCAGCGAGTTGAGGACCTGGCTGGCCAGGTCCTTGGAATGAAAGCGCTGGGATCGCGTTCTACTTCCCGGCGTAGTCCGGGTTTTCCCGTGGAAGCCTGGCCCCGGTTTCCTTGAGACGTTTGAGGAGGAGAGTGTCGAGCTCGCTCACTCTCTTGGGCATGGCGGCGGCGAGGTTCCTGGCTTCCCCGAGGTCTTCCTTCAAGTCGTAGAGTTCGAAGGGGCCGCCCCAGAACTTGATGAGCTTGTGGTTGCCCTGGAGGATGATGCTGTAGGGACCCGGGGCGTGGCGGTAGTGCGGGAAGTGCCAGAGAAGGTCGTCTCGCAGGAGCTTGGCTGTTCCTCCCGACTTGAGATGGGGCATCAGGGAAAGTCCGTCGATGGTCCGGTCCGATGGGGCCTTGGCGCCTGCCGCTTCCACCACCGTGGGGAAGATATCAATGGAGCAGACCGGCTCATCGCTGATTTTCCCGGCAGGGATCACTCCGGGCCAGCGAACAAGGAAGGGAACCCGGATCCCTCCCTCGTAGGCATATCCCTTGCCACTGCGGAGGGGAGCGTTCTCGGTAGGAGAGCCATTGCGGTCAAGGCCTCCATTGTCGCTGGTGAAGATGATGAGGGTGTTCTTGTCGATCTCGAGTTCCTTGAGCGTCGCCAGGATCTGTCGGGTTGAATCATCGATGGATTCGACCATGGCGGCATACTTCGCATTGTTCGGTTTTTTCTCGCGCTGGTATCTGGCGGCAACCTCCGCAAGGGCCTGAATGGGGGTATGGACCGCGTAGTGGCCGACCATCAGGAAGAAGGGTTTCTTTTTCTCGTGCCAACCGCGGATGAGGGCCTCTGCTTCATCTGCCTCGCGATGGGTGAGGTATTCTCCTTTTTTACGACCCGGCAGGTTGTGGATTCCCTGCCGGAGGGTTTCGTGTCGGCCCTTGGGCTGATTGTAGGGATCAAAGTAACTGGGGGGTTGCCCGTAGTCGCACCCTCCCTTGTTCTCGTCATAGCCCTGGCCGGGGGGGAACCATGCCGGGTCTCCAAGGTGCCATTTTCCGATGTAGCCACTCTGGTAGCCCCGGGCCTTGAGAGCCTCGGCAATTGAAATTTCCTCGTGTTCCATCCAGTAGGGATTTGGCGGGCAGAAAAATTTGCGGTTCTTGCCACCGACGTATTCCGTTGGATTTTTGGCCGGGGTGCCGATGCGGCCCCTCTGGAAACGGGACCGAATCCAGTCGGTGACCCCGACCCGGTGAGGGTAACGCCCGGTCTGCAGGGCTGCGCGGGTGGGTGAGCAGACCGCGCAGGCCGCGTAGCCATTGGTGAAGCGCATTCCCTCGGTGGCCAGACGGTCGATGGCAGGGGTGCGGTAGTAGTCACTGCCCTGGCAGGACAGGTCCATCCAGCCCATGTCATCGACCAGGATTACAACCACATTGGGAGGGTCTGCAGCCCGGGCGAAGGAAGAGAGGGCTGCAATAGCGCACAGGATGGGGAGAACATGTTTCATGACGAGGTATGGGAGAGGGTGGAGACAGGGGGAGGAAACCAGCGATTGGCCATGGGCGCAATGACCGGTTACGGGCGGAAGGTTACTGGTGTTGAAAAGCCGCCGTCGGCTTCATCCGGGAGGCCCGGATGGCAGGGTAGAGACCGCTCAGGGCTCCTACCACGGTTGCGAACATGACGGTAAAGGCAATGGCTCCAAGGTCGATCTCGATCCGGATTGTTCCCCCGATGGAGGGGAGGAAGTAGAGGAACTCGCGGACAAGAAAGGCAAGGAGAACGCCCAGGAGGCCTCCCGCAAGGCCAAGCAGGGTGGCCTCCAGCAGGATCATGTGGCGGATGCGGGAGGCTTTCCAACCAATGGCGCGCAGGACCCCGATTTCCACGGTGCGCTCGAAGACGCTCATCAGCATGGTGTTCATCACACTGGCGAGACCAACGACCATGGAGAGGAGGGTTACCGCCAGAGTCATTCCCTCGACTGCCTGGGTGGTGGAGTTCTGCCGGGCCGATTCGCTGGCGAGGCTGGCAGACAGCCCGCTATGGAGTGCCTCGACTTGATCACAGATTTCGCGTCCCCCCGCCTTGTCCATCCCGGGATCGAAGCGCAGGTTGAGGAAGTTGATCTTCCCGGCATTGTCGCTGTGGCTCTGCATTACCCCGAGAGGGACGACAATCGCACCGGACTCGATCATGGAGGTGCTTTCGTAGATGCCGCACACGGAGAACTCGGTCCCAAGCATCCGGAGGGAATCGCCCACCTGCTTCCGGAGCATCTGGGCGGCGGACTTGCCCAGCAGGACGGCCTGTTCATTCCCGCCTTTCTGCATCCGGCCCTCGACTATTTCGAGGTGATTCCAGACATAGCTTTCCCACTCCCAGCTCGTGATGAGGATCATGGGGAGGTTCTCGACTGGCATGAGGGCACTGAGGACCCCTCCGCTGGCCTGGACCCCGGGAAGGGCGGAGATTTCCCGGGCCACTTCTTCCGAGAAGGGAGCTGGAATCGGGCTACCGGTGGTGATCCGGTGGATCACTGCGTCCGTGCCCCGGGCATTCAGGGTCTGGCCCCAGTTGCGCTCGAAACCACGGGCCAGGCCCATCAGGGCCACGATGGCCATCATGCCCACCGCGATACCA